>Ga0209389_1004826_pt1 | contig 11341 bp, 11 predicted proteins | sample CowpearedBW_FD_187526 | JGI IMG/M metagenome (GOLD analysis project Ga0209389, IMG submission 187526) | Root nodule microbial communities of legume samples collected from California, USA - Cow pea red BW (SPAdes) (version 2) | ecosystem: Host-associated > Plants > Roots > Nodule | place: USA... | reverse complement strand
TCGGCATCTTGCTCGGGTCTTTCGTTGATGAACAGCGGTTCTCCGGGATGGGGTGTATCCTTGTTTTGGCGATATTGCTTGATCGCTTGCTCCGCAGACTCTCGCCCCAGCTTTCGCCCATTGTCCAGGTTGCTGTGATTCCATTTGAAGTTGATGTGCCCGGGAACGTGAATTTCGACAACCGTGCCGTTCCATACGTCGTTTGAACTGTGAACTTGCGTATCTTTGGCCTTCTTAGTCTTCGCAGCGTCATTCTTCGAAGCTTCAGCTCTTGTTGTTTTTGAATTCTGGTCTTCCGCGCCGTTGCCCTTCGATGCGTCGCATTTTCGTTTGTCGTACCGGACGTGGTATTTGAACAGCTTGACGTCATCTTCGCCAACCGAAGCTGCAAACAATTGGCAGAGATTTGCCAGCGCATCGTGAAGATTGTCTGGCTTTCGGATTTGTTTAGAATCGACAATCCGGCTAATCCATATTTCGTCGAGCTTTTGCCCTCTCACCTGGAGATCGAGCAATCCCTCGAAATTGACCGTGTCCACCAAGGCCCCTTCGCAGTAGGTCGTTCCATCGATCTCCACGGTTTCTTCGATGAAGGGAAGAGCCGAGCACGCGCATAAGGACTGTGCAGTGATGGGGCCGCCGTACCTCTTCTTTATGCTTTCGTCGGTCTTGTTCAGCACCGGCATCGGACGATTTGCGAAGTACGTGAGCTCGTGATGATCCAGGTCCCACGCGTTGTGAAAGATCAGGGGTGTCTTCTCCGCGTCGTCGCGACCGGATGGGGACAGCCGGTCGAATTTGATTTTCTTCATGAACTCGCTCTCCGGGTAGTTTATTCTGGAGAGTCCGTTGAACTTGGACAGGTACATCAGGGATGTCAGATAGCGGATGAAGGGATTAGGAGCCATCACCTGGTTGAGTATCCATCGATTGAGATCTCCTTCGTCCAACCTCTTGAAGGATTTTCTTTCGCCGGTCGGCAATTGGTCCATCACAATTGACAGCGATTCCTGGACGTAATCGAACATCCTGTAGGGCTGCCATTGAAAATCTTTATAATTTTTGGGGTCACTAACGAATTTGTTGAATGCATCGATGTTGCTGCGCCAATCTGGCCCGAACACGGTGTTTATCGGGAAGCGCCTGTAGCCTTCATCATCTCGAAATACGCCATTTCTGAAGAATTCGTATGTTTCTTCGACCTTACCTTTAGCATTGGGTTTGTCTGACTGGTTGTAGACGACACCGACCCATGCACCGATGCAAGACAAAGACCATACGTCGAACTTCAGGTCGGGCTGATTGGCAAGGGCCTCCAGAACCCCGACGTGCAGCCCCGCTGCCGGCCCACCTCCACCAAGCGTAATTGCTCTACGCGGCTCTCCGTTGGTTGGCATTTGAATACTCCTTACGCATTATCGTCGACGCTCCAATCAAGTGTGAAATTCCGCAACGGCAGCAGATTAATTCCTTTTGAAGAAATTGTGAAGCAGATCCTGTGAGCGGACAGGTTGTGATGGAAATCGAATATGGCAGCCGACCTGACGCAGACCGGTGACTCACTGTTGGCGAACGATATGGTTTGGAGCGAGCTAGAGAACTTCGAGACCTTTCGAGAGAAAGAACATTTACCTGCCTCTCAAGACGCGCCGAAGTATTTCGCAAGTGCAATCCTAAGTGGCTGCCAATGAGCAATAATGAGTCCGCCTTATGCCGCGCTGTCCACGCAATGTGTCCGTCAGCCTCGGGCCAGGATCGGTGTTCTAGGCCTGCGAGGGGCTAGTCCGTTGCTGGTCTGGAAGCGGACGGTGCGCAGCTGTCACCGATGGACCGCTGCGGGTCACAACCGGTAAGGCTCGGAACGAGCACATGATTTCTGCTTCGCTTCCAAGACCCGACATGTCGGCTCAAGTTGGAGCGTGGCGGTCGCCGCTGCCGCGCCGCTGTGCCGATTGGTTGTCGGCCATCGCCTACTTGCCACGCGCATTACCGCGATACATGCCGGCGCCGCGCCGCATGATCTCCGTATATGCGATTTCTTTGCAGGCGAGCCGCGCACGCGCGGACGGACTGAGAAAATAGATATATCGCACCTGGTAGCCGTCGAGGTGCACCCCACGCGCCCTTTCCTGTGTGCTATAAGCTGCCCGTTTTGATGCCTCGAGTCGGACAAATGAGGCGGCGTCGATTTCTTGGTATGCTTGGTGTCGTGGCCATGTGGCCGCTCGTCGCCCGCGCGCAGCAACGAGAGCGGATACCGACCATTGGATACTTGGGCGCAACTACGGCCTCGGCCCAAAGAAAATCTCTACCTGCTTTCTTGCAGCGACTGAGCGAGCTCGGTTGGCCCGCGGGGCGGAAGGTGGCTATCGAATATCGCTGGGCGGAGGCCAGCAACAAGCGCGCCGCCGAAATCGCGACTGAATTTGTGCGCAAGAAGGTCGATATCATTGTCACTGCGGGAGCTGGACCCGTTATAGCGGCGAAACAGGCGACCTTGGACATCCCGATCGTCTTCGCGATATCGACCGACCCAGTTGGCACCGGGCTTGTCGCCAGTCTGGCGCGACCAGGCGGAAGCGTCACGGGGCTGTCGTATCAAGGGTCCGATCTAAGTGGTAAGAGACTGGAGCTAATTCGCGAGCTGGTCCCGAGTTTGCGCCGATTGGGAATCCTCGCCAATCCCGGTAGTGCGGGAGCTGCGTTAGAGATGCGCGATGTGCAGAAGACGGCCAAGTCTCTTAATCTCGAATTTGTCACACCTGAATTCCGTCGCGTGGAGGATATCGGGACCGCCTTCAAAGCACTGAAAGGCAGGGTAGACGCTGTCAATGTGTGTGCTGATCCGCTTGTAAATAACAACAGGGGTCGGATCGCCACGTTAGCGTTGGAGGCGCAGCTGCCGACTATCTATGGTGAGCGGGAGCACGTCGAAGAGGGAGGCCTGATATCTTATGGACCCAACCTCACTGACCTTTATCGCCGCGCTGCTGAGCTCGTCGACAAGGTTCTGCGTGGCAGGAAGCCGTCTGATCTTCCCGTGGAGCAGCCGACGAAATTTGATCTTGTGGTCAACCTTAAGACCGCCAAGATGCTGGGCATCGAAGTGCCGACGACGCTCGTCGCTCGCGCCGAGGAGGTGATCGAGTGAAATGCTTGCTTGTTTTTGCAGTGCACAGTCCGGAATTTGGCCCATAGCCTCAGTTTGCTGCCCGCAGCAATTGCGTCGCTTATTTAGCGAGCCGGCACGACCGACGACTTCGCGGTCAGTAGCCCGAGCCGTTTCAGATGCTTGAATCGCCACTGCCAGCCGGCGCTCGAAGCGTTTAATCGTCTAAACGGCTGCTGTATGGTCTGGCCCTGTAGGAAGCTGGTGCACTGCTTCGAACAAATGCCAAAGCAATTGCATCAGTTCTCGTAGTTCCTTGAGATGGGCGGATTTCAGCACGCGCTTGGTGTCGCTATTGTCTCAATGGGAAAGCGAGCTGAAGCATGTTGTTCATTCCGGACAAGATCGCCGTGAGGCGTCCAGCATAACTGCAGCAGCCGATTATCCCGCAAGGCGTCCTGGACGCGGCGCAGGAGAAGGCGGGGGCGATCATCAGGGGGATCTCGCGCCGGATCGGATCAAGATCGTCATCGCAATCAGGGTTACTTGCCTGCTCATTTGCCGCAGGTGGAGCTGATCATCGAATCTGCGAGCACGCTCTGCTCGTGCGGCTGCCGCGCAATGACGAAGATCGGCGAGGACGTCAGTAAACGCCTCGACGTGATCGCGGCGCAATGGCCCGAAGTTTCTCCTAGCCGCGCCGCCCGATCACCCGCAATTCCAGATCGGCCCGATCGGCGTCCGCGTCCAGCACGGCCCGAAGCTCCCGCCATTGTAGCGGCCGCCGCCAAAGCCGGGACTGCCGAAATAGTGCCACTCGCCATCCCAACCGTAGTACTGAGGAACCGGGTCAATATACCAGTGGCGCCGGTCGGCGCGCGAGAGCCGACGCATCGCGTCCTTCTGCTTGTAGAGCGGAATGCTGTTGCTCAGCGGCTGGCGATAGCCTGGCAGGAAGCCGTAACCTTGCCAGACCGGCTTGGGCCGCTTTTGAATTGGCGCAGCGTTCGCGACGACCGGCAGCAGCGACATGATGATAGTAGCAGTTAGACACACAAGGCGAGACATGGATCGACAATAGTCGGTCGGTTGCGCGGAGGCCATTCAAATTTGGGTGCAGAGTTCTGCGCATTTTTGCGCAGAATTTTTCTCTTAGCTGATCACGCCCTTCCTGATCAGGAAGCACCCATATCCCCTGCTGTCACCCACCTGCACGACGCCGAAGCTCGAAGCCGCCGCGCGATAAAAATCCGGACGCGAGAGCTTGCCGGGACTGACGGCGCGGCCGACTGAGCGCTCGATCTCGGCCAGCACCGTGCGCTGCGTCCGGGCACACGGTCGGGATCGTCGACCGGCATCATCACGCGCACGGATCGACGACATCGTCGAGCGGATAGAGCGTTAGGATGGCGCGGACGGTCCTCTCCATGACTCATGCCCGGCAGCTGGATCAGGCGCTCCGAGCAGACTCGCCGCGACAATGCGGGTGGCCGGGTGGTTGGCGTCGACGACCACGAGGCAGTCGCCATGGCCCGTGGGGGCGAGCAGCCAGAGCAGCTCGGGCGCTAGGATCGGATTGATCGATTTCAGCATGTGACGAACTATCCTCCCAATCGATTGCTTACGTTTGTCTCTGTCTCCCTAACCCTTCGCAATCATCAGACACCCGCGGGCCAGAACACTCCAAACTGTCGTTCATCGGTGGCAAAAAACGCCCGGCCTCATTTCGATGGCCGGGCGGAAGTCAGTCGTCGACAGAGGGAGAACTGCCGACGGTTATTTGCGGCAAAACGTTCACCGCAAATTCTAATTGCGAAAGGATCAATGATCGGAGAAATCTGGCGTCATTTCCTTTTTATCAGACGATATTGATGTGCGGCTCAACACTGGCTCGCACATACCTTGAAGTGTGTATTGTCCGTTGTCCTGAGGATCGTCAAAGGTGAGCGGCGCCGAACAGGAACGATCCGCGGTTGTTCGAACGGCGTCAACGTGCCGGCCGCACAGCGCAGCAACCCAGCATCCCCTGGGGCTGGGAAGAAGTACCTTGTTGTTCGCATGCGAGCACTCGAAGCCCGTTCGCTCGATCCCGCAGGCGGGGGTTGGGGCACCTGCGGAGCCCTCTGTTGTACACACATCGACCGCATTGGTATCATCGTCCCACCGATGGCAGCAAACAGCGGGCCGGTCCGACTTGCCGGGCATCCTCGTCAGCTACTTCGCAATGGTACAACGTGACGCCACGTGCGATTCAAGGCCTTTTAGCTCATCCGCATAAAATTCAAGCCGCCGACCTCACACAGGCAGCTAAGTGATCCGCCAGCGGTCGACGTGCGTGTCGCATTCTGTTTTTGGATAGGCTTGTACACGTGAGCGCTCAAGGCACATTGCACGTCATATTTGGTGATGTCGTATGTGTTCGTCTTCCAGAAGATCACGTGGTTTCTAAGTGGTGACCATGAATCTTCAGGTCATCATTTTGAAGTGTCTATGGCTATCCGCATGGCATGGCCAGCGTCGACGATCAAACTCGAGATGGTCATCCTGGCCAAGAGTGGACGGGATTGGTCCGAGCGCACCAGGCTACTTGCCGCGCGGATGCCCGATCTGAGCATCTTTACAATGGGCTTGTGGAACGCGGCTCGTTCGGCTGATCCATCACAGCGAAGGGCCGAGCGGTATTGGCCAACATGGAAAGCCGTTCTCCTGTGGTGGAGGGCTCCTCATTGCCTGACGATGCAGATGTTCTGGAGCGTGCTGGCGTTCTTCGCGGACTCCACCGACGACGCCGAAACCGCGTCGGCGAGCCGGGGCAAGATCAGCGTGGAGGCGCCATCCACGTCCTGGATTGCCTGGATTTCGCGCGCGGCTAATCCATTCTCCACACAGACCACTACAGTAACGAAGCTTTGGACCATGCCTCAGAAAGGTCGTGTTTTGATGCGCTGTGCCCACGCTCGCTGCTCACAGTTCTATTTTGCTTGCCTGGGATTTCGAAGGGCAGCTGATGCGCGTCGCGCTGGTCAAGCCGCGGAGGTGTCGAAGGAGGGAAGGAGGCAAGCATGACCTTGCCGATCCGCGGCTCGCTGCTCGAGCAGCGCGGCGATAATTCGCGCTGGCGCGCTCGCCCGCTGAAGCGCCGAGCAGCTCGCGGGCGCGCCAAAAGCGAGATTGGCTTGTCTGATCGGGCTCCCGCCGATGGACTAGATCAGGCGGCGCCTGTGAAGAAAGATGACCATGTAGATCCGGCATTGATCCGGTCTTGGCACATTTTTGAAGCGCTTCAAGATGCGGAAACTGTCCGGGAGGCGCGCGCCGGCTTGTCTCCGCGCCGACGGCAGCCGAGCGGTCGTGTGAGGAAATGGGGCATGTGGACGTGCTTATTGTCTGACTGGTCAGCTTCTCGAAAGCAAGCTTAGCTAGGTTAGCCCTGGATGCGGACGGCGATCTTCGCCGCCTGAGTGTCGTGATGGAATGTCAGGGCACTCCGCAGCACATGTTCTTAAATCGAGATCAGTATGGATGGTTCGCAGTTCAATCATCGTGACCTGAATCCATTTGCGCGAGGCTTCACGCAGCGGGATGCTGACGTGCCGGTAGGGCAACAGACGGATGAGACGAGCCTGCAGGCGAGCTTTGAACAGCAATTGAGCCAGTTGCAGACAACTTTGCTTGATGAGGGCGCTGGAGGAATCCGGAGCGCCGACCTGCGACAAGACCCGTTTAGCGGCCCGACGGCGGCGACGCCAGGCCCGGGCCCGAACAGCGGGAGGCAGCAACCGCTACCTGCGCTGAATAGGGGCGTCTCCGTGGGCGCAAAGCGCGGCCGCTCCGAGCCTTTTACCGAGGACAAGGAGCTCGTTTCCGCAATCAAGAAAGCAGCGCGCGAAACGAAGATAAGCGAGAGCGGTGTCAACAAGTTGGGGCATGATCTGCACCATCTAAGTCATTGGCTGCGCCAGGAAAATCGAGGTCCCATAGCCGGCCGGTTGAACATCGACGCTCCTGGCCATGCCTCTTTTGTTGCCGATGTGCAGGATTATCTGAGGAATGGTGGCCGCTTTGCTGTCGTTGCGCAGCTGAACACGTTTGCGCCGGGGAGTCTCCCATCACCAGACGAACTAATGCTTCCTGCCGAAGACGCGGACCTCTTGGCAAGGTTCCGGGTAGACGCCGAGCAGCGCAAGATGGTCCCCGGGGCCGTCAATAACAGTGTTTCCGGACTCAGGCTCTTTATTCGGTGGCTCCGCGACAATAATAGGGATCCTTTAGCTTCTCAGTTGAGAGGCGGTTCATCACTGGATAATGAAATTGCGGAGTACAGGAGCTTGGGGCGCGACCCTCGGAACCGCGTTAGATCGGCTCTGAATGATCTCCGTCGTCTGTTGCGCGGGGGAGCACCCGAACCGCGTGGAGTAGGTGTCCCCCGTCACCTGACTCCTCATCCTGAAGACGCCCCCCTCATTGAGGGCGCGCTCGACCAGGCCTTGAATGATCTTAAAAATCCGACTGCGGAGTTGAGGCAGGTTGCGCAGGCGCGCGCTACACGCCTTCGTGCGCTGAGTCAGTGGCTTAGAGAAAATGACAGGGGGAGCATAGCTGGCCGACTTAACGGCTCTAATAAGGAGCAGTTAGCGCTACACAACGATGTGATAGCGTTCAAACTGGCTGGAAAGAGAGTCTACGCTCCCGATTTGTCGCATCTTCGGAGCTACTTGAGACTGATCGAGGCGAACCGGGCACTCAGCGTGCAAGCGCGTGAACGGTCTGCTTCCCCAGCTGTACTGGCCGGGCGGCCCAACCGGCTGCAAGTGCTTCCCGCGCCCGGCCCGAGCGAGGGCGGTGGGGCTTTTTTGAACGAGGTAGTGCAAGAATCCGCGTCACCATCGGCCGCCAGGGCTCGCTCAGACACCTACGCCGGTCTTGAGTCCTTTGTTGATCTTAATCCGCCAACGCCGTCCGAATTGCGCGGCGATGCAGACTTTGCGCCAGCGCAGCCCGGCAGGGCTCGCTCAGACACCTATGCTGGCCTGCAGTCCTTTGTTGATCTGAATGCAGAGATGCCGTCCGAATTGCGCGACGATGCAGACTTTTCGCCAGCGCATCCCGGCAGGGATCGCTCAGACACCTACGCTGGCCTAGAGTCGTTTGTTGATCTGAATGCACCGACGCCGTCCGAATTGCGCGACGATGCTGACTTTGCCCCGGCGGACCCCGGGAGCGCTCGCTCAGACACCTACGCTGGCCTAGAGTCGTTTGTTGATCTGAATGCACCGACGCCGTCCGAATTGCGCGACGATGCTGACTTTGCGCCCGCGGACCCCGGGAGTGCTCGCTCAGACACCTATGCTGGCCTAGAGTCCTTTGTTGATCTGAATGCACCGACGCCATCCGAACTGCGCGATGATGCTGACTTTGCGCCACCGCGCTTGGCCGGTGCTCGCTCAGACACCTACGCTGGTCTGGACTCTCTTGTCGATCTGAATGCGCCAACGCCGTCCGAATTGCGCGACGACGCTCACTTCGCGTCAGCCCACGCTGCCAGGGCTCGCTCAGATACCTACGCCGGTCTTGAGTCTCTCGTTGACCTGAACGCGCCGACGCCATCCGAATTGGACGACGAGGCTGATCCCGCGCGGCCATTTCCGGCTCCCCTCTCCGATGCTCAGCTCGGAGGTTTGAACCTGACGGCCCCGTCCCGAGACCCCGGACTGGTGCTCGGGGATACCCAATGGCTCGGCGACGAGCACATCCAGCGGGATTACGAGCTGCTCGAGCGGTGGCTGCGGGAGAATCATCCTGATCTCGCCGTCCGGACGCAGCTCGTCGATCCTCTTATAGCCCATTATCAGGTACGCCTGGCGGCGGTCGATGGCGACGCGCGAGGTAGATTCCAGCGCCTCATCGATCGGAATGGCAACGATACTGCCGACTTCCTGTTTCTGCCCATGAACGATGCCGATCGTCCTCGTCAACGCGGCACCCATTGGTCGCTGCTGTTCGTTGATCGCCGCAACCGGCAACGGCCGGTCGCCTATCACTACGACTCCATCCGGGGATACAACGACGCGCGTGCAGCAGGGCTCGCCAACCGGCTGGGCCTCAGCTTCAGGCCAGCCGACATGGCCGAGCAGCAGAACAGCTATGATTGCGGCGTTTTTGTCGTGGACGGCACGCGGGCGCTGCTCAGGGGATTGGCAACAGGACAGCCAGACCCGCTGAACCTTAAGAATCTCGGCGTCAGCCGGCCGGCACTGCAAAACCGGCTAAGGAGCTGAGTTCGGCTCGTGCCGATGGAATTGATTGGAGCGGCTCTCGCCGATGCCGGCGCCAAGCCAGTATGGCTGGTGACCGCCGGCGTGGATGTCGACGGGCGGGACGCGCAATGAGCATTTGGTGCGGCAAGCAACGCCCCGTTCTATCGCCGGGGTACGCCAACCATCAACTATCCCCACCAGCTGCGTGGTCTCGATCATTCTGCACGGTTCCTTTGATGTTCAACCTCTTCTGCTCTCCTCTTCGAGCTCATATTCGATGTGGGGATCACCACAGAAGTTCTGATAACAACCTCCTGAGCATTCCCATTCCGAATCTCGATGACAAACCGCTTGCTTCTCGAACAAGGACGAAGCAGGGCGGCCAGCGCCGAGCCGCGATCACCTTCCAGCCGAGCGTCAAGGCTCGGGAGGGCATAGCCAAGTTGGGCTCGAGACGCCTTCCGTATTGCGCCGTGGCAGCAAAAAGGCAATTCCTTTGCGGAGTTGGCGCAATGCGCTGCGCAAAATTGACGCGTCTGATTTTCTCTCGATCATGCGGGCAGGTGAATGGTCACCGTCCAGTCAAGAAAGCATCGACAGTAAAGCGCGCGATGCGGATCGCCTCCGCACTGCAGACGCGGTTTTGATATCTGTGGAACACACGACCGGCGGACCGTTCCAGCAGGAATGGCGATCGCGTCGTGAGCCTGGGACGGATGTTGTTCCAGGCTTGATGGGTCTGGTTGATATGTGAGGTGCAAATCAGGAAGGCAATTGGATCCGATGCGGCTATTTGCGCGAGAGCCGTCCCGAGGGGACAAAACTCGATCTCGTGCTCGTCATGGCAAGCGAGTTTTTGTACGAGACGCTCAGATCTGTAGCCGGGACGGCACACTAAGCGGAGGCGGCGAGATCGTGGATCGCTGCGTACGATGTTTACTGGCGCAAAAATGCCGGTCTGCCGGTACAATCCCGGGCAAGGGGTATGCTCGAGCCGTCGTTCGCGCTTACCTAGTCGGATAGAGGTTCAACATGAATCATGCGGCTGGGAACCGCTATGAAGTATCAAGAATGACAGATGAACAGCGCGAGTTGGCGCGGTGCAGGCAAGAAATAGCGCGTCTCAAACAGCTGGTTGTGCAGCTTTCTGAGCTCGTCTTGCGCAATGTCGCGGAAAATGCCGAGGGCCGAAAGTCGCAATGCGGGTGACGCGCTCGGCGGTATATCGAATGAGCAGTCGACAGATGAGGAACGGTAGACAAAAGCCATTGTAATCCGCAGCGCGGCGTCCCGGGGGGGGGTAGAGGGAGCGGCCCCGCCTTGTTCTCCATGGGGCCAGACAGGTAATCTCAGGTCGAAGCTCTTCGTGGACCAACGGGCACGAGCGATACGTGTCGCACGGAAGCATGGGACTGCAAGTTGTCGAACAGTCGCCTCCTCTGCCGACCGCTCAAAGATTTGCATTAGTCAAGCCTGATAAGCTCCATTGAGTCCAACCCGTGAGGCCTTGAACCCGCAGGAGCGGGCTGTGCATCGATCGGAAGTAAAGATAAAACGATCAGCTATGTACGCGATGCTCGCTAGGCCGATGGCGCGCTTTGATATCTCTGCCGGATCGCCAACCCCGCTTGCGCCGATCTCGATAATCTTCTTTGCCACGATTTCGGCGATAAGGTCGTCTCGATCAACCAGGCAAAAGCGAGCGCAGGGGCCTTTGCATAGGCCGAGCGCAGACATTCAATCTCTTCCGGCCGCAACTTGCTGCCCTGGAGCACTCGATCGATCGGCGTTAATCACCGCCCCGGGAATACGCCAGCTTTGATGCGTCGGACCAAGATGTGTCAGAACGCGCTCGGGTTAGTCTCGCTATAGCCGCCCTTGTCGTCCCACCTATAAACGACATAGTCGAGCTGCTTGATGTCACCCTTGGCATCGTATTCCAGTTTGCCGATCACCGTGTCCCAGGAGCCCGCTT
>Ga0209389_1004817_pt1 | contig 11350 bp, 7 predicted proteins | sample CowpearedBW_FD_187526 | JGI IMG/M metagenome (GOLD analysis project Ga0209389, IMG submission 187526) | Root nodule microbial communities of legume samples collected from California, USA - Cow pea red BW (SPAdes) (version 2) | ecosystem: Host-associated > Plants > Roots > Nodule | place: USA... | reverse complement strand
CAATATTAAATAAATATAAATAAATAAATAAATATATATATATATATATATATATATATATATAAACTTTTTGCGTTGTTTATTTTTCTTTCTCACCTAATTCTATTTATTATTTTCTCTTATTTTTTATATTTTTCCACTATCATCTTTTCTTAACTAGAAATTCACGCATAATGGTGGACATTCAAAAACCTTTTTTTTTACTCCATGAATATGATTTACTCATTAGTCTTCTAGTATATTTCCCTTTGCCCTAATCGTCGCCAAGAATCAAACTCCAGATTCCAACTTGAAATTAAAACATTAAAAAGAAAAAATAAATTAAGTAAAAACAATAAATAATTTCATGTTTGGTGAAATTTCTCTGATATATTTGACTTCAAATAAATCAAATCAACAACAGAATAATATATCAGAGAAATATTCAAATAACTTTTCGTAGATATTTATAGAAAAACATTTTTTTATATAAATTAGACAAAATTAAAATAGGATAACTCTATCATTATATAAGGAAATATCTCATTAATGATTAATTTTAGTGATTAAAAATTGTTATCACTATAATGACCGGTCTAGATATTAATTTACAAAATAAAAAATTATTAGTTACTAAAATAGTCATTATTATGAATAAAAAAATTATAATTGATCTATAAATTAGTTTTTAAAATTTATTTATTAAGATTTTAACTACTAAAGATAATTCGTCGCTAAACATTAGTTACCAAGATTTTTACTACCAAAACAACATTTGGTTTCTACATTAATTTCTACTTAATTAGTGACAAATTTAACAACTAATTATAATTTTTTATTGATAATAATGATTATTTTAATAATCAATAATTTCTTATTTTATGAATTGCTATCTAAATCGACCATTATAGTGATTAATAATTTTTTGGTTATTAAAGTTGACGAACTGACATTTTCTTATTTTAAATATCTAAAGATGCATATCTGCCGAACATGAACATCTTTTAAATTCTGAAGCAAGTAAATAAGAGACATGTATATTTCTTTTTAAGTCATTAAAGTAATTTGTGTACTAAATTAAACAAAAAATTAAGACATCTATGTTTTTTTTTCCTTCGCATTTATTAGAACACTAGTTCATTTGTATTCTCATAACTCAACCTTACACCTAAATGGTGAAGATAGGAGGCAATATTTTAGACCTTTTCCCTTTCACCAGAGAATTTGTATCAGGAAAATGAACTCCATCAATGAGGTCTTTCACATACCCTTCTGGTGTTACTCTCACAGGGTAACTCACAAGGTGCACACCTTCCATGTCCCTTATTTCTTCACTGCTGTAGATTTCCCACATTTCATCTCCTATTGATCTCATTCTCTCCACACATTCCAATCTTTCTGGCTCCAAGAACAATTCATCAACACTCACTGTGTGCTCATACCATAGAGACAATCTATATGCTTGAACTTCATCAATGTTCATTTGGTGATCATCATCTTCATCTTGAAACTGGTAGCATCCCATTGCAATCTCAGTGTCCCTTTTCCCATCCATGGATCTTTGGTTTATGTTAGCTGATCCTATCAGTATGTATATGTCGTCCACTGATGCCACCACATGCAGTGAAACAATGTTAGTAAAAACTTTCACTTCACCACATTTCAACAAACACTTCAATTACTTAGATGCTTTTCCTAATCAAAAATACTAAAGTTTCTTTTCAGTTAACTTATGTTGATCTTTAATGCAAATTTTGATCATGTGGATTGTCATAGTGAGATTACTCTGATAAAATATGTAAGAGTAAGACCCTTTGTGATGATAATCAAGAGAAGAGCAAAATATGACAGAAAATTATAGTTGAAGATTAGTACTATATTACCTATCATGAACTTGGAGTGAACATAAACCATGAATCTCCTATTCTTTTGAGCATTCCAGTATTGAGTTTCAGGTTGGGGTGAATCTAGTGGAAGATACTCTCCTGGTCCCTTCTGTTCCCTGTTTGCAAGACAGAAGAAATTCAAGTAGTCTCTAGGGTGTGCTGGTTCCTCACTTTCTTGTATTGCTTCTCCAATCAATCTATACATCATTGCCATTGTTTCTCTAGTCCAATGCAGTATATCTTGAACAGGTTCACTTTCAGGTTCTCCTTCTGGCCACATTGGTATGACTATGTACACAGAAAATCTCTCCTTTGCCTTAATCTTACTCACCACCTTCAGTGCAATTTCAATGGGAATCAGATTAGTACAACCACAGTGCCTATCTTTCTTCCACCAATGGCATCCTCCAATGAAATATTGGCTCTCAATGTATATAAATCTCTCAGCACGCCTAATTGCTTCAACATAAGCTTCATGGATGCTCCTCTCTACAGTAGATAACTCACCAACTGAGATATGATCAATTGACCTGTATATTTGAACTTTCCAATTCCTCTCCCTATGAGTGCTTGAGCTTGTCTTTGGCATAAGATTTGCCAAAGTGCTAGAAGGGATCAGAAAAGAAGGATCACACTGCTTTGTCCATCTTTGCTCAAAATTGGTTAACACATCCCAAGCAGCCTCACCAATAACACAAGCATGAGCATCATGCCAAGGTGCCCTTGGCCCTCCTTTGTTGAGGCTAGCTTCTGCTATGCTTGTTTGGTAGAAATCATAGCAATGAGATTCCCTGATGAGTGTTTGAAACAATGAATGCTGCTCTGTGTCATATCTTCCATCACACAAATCCAACCCACCCACAAAGCTCATAAGCTCTCTGTCATCAACAGATTTTGGTGCTTTTGTGTCCACTGTTATAGTCTTCTGATGGTGAGCAAAGAGTGTTGGGAACATATGGTGCAATCTGGAACACTTTCTGCATATCACTTTTGTGTGGTTGAAAAATGCAAAAGCTTCCTCATCTTGGTTGTTCAATTCACCTTTGTTCTTCACAAATGGTAAAGATGTTTCATCATCCCAAAGCATAACCCTCACAGCCACTCCTTCCTCTGCCTTCTTCTTTAATAGGTCACCTAACTTAATTCCTCTTGCATGTGGGATTTCTGTGTGAGGATCTCTAACCTGCCAAAGAACATATTAGCTTCTAAAACAAAAATGTATATCAATGTGAAAGGTGAGTGTATCCTCTCATTTACATGATGTCATGTTCAAATTTTGTGGCTCAAGGAGTTCCTATAAAAACACTAACAAATTTTTACATCAACAGTGAAATTTGAACTTACATCACTGTTGGATAAGTTTTATCCTTAGAAACTTGACCAACTTCTCATATAAGTATAAAAAGTCATGTGAAAATTCTGCACAATTTCTTACCAGAACCGTCATGGGATTGAAGGACCAGCCTGCAATATAAACTAAATACTTTGCACCCTCAATGGCTTTATAGACATCCTCCCATAGCTTCTTTGGAGCTCCACACAGATCAAAGGGAGGTTGAAAAGATGAAGAATGGTGAGCATCATGATAAAGTTTAACCTGACAATTTGACCTTAGTGGGAAACTAGCCTCCTTCAGCCCTTGAAATTCCCAGTCATTGCTCAACATCTTTGCCCAACTTGGTTCCAAATTTGCTGGTTTGAACCACAGCATAAACTTCAATTTCAGTTTTGGGTTTGGTTTTCCATTATCCATGAGGAGAGGGAACAATCCATTGATCAAACCTCCTTTCTTCAGCAGCTGCTGAGCCTGAATATGGAACTTCCCCAGTATGGAAGAATGTGATGTTTTCAGTGTAATGGTGATGCATGAATCAGCTGGATGAGCACACTGAATCTGAAAGGTTTGGTTCCACACACGGTTGCTTTCTTCACTGGTTTTTGCAAACTTCTGGTTGTCTATCTTTATAGTCACATAAGCAGGCTTTCCATTTGTACATAAACACTGAAAACAAGAAAAACTCTGAAAACAGAAAAAAACTAACAAAATCAAAACACGCCATGATTTATAAGAACAATGCAGAATTTTCAGTGTAGTTCCTGTATTCACAACACTGAACACTTATAACATATGTGTAAAAGCATGTGTTAGTGGAACTTACATTGAAGGGAAATAAAGGTGAGTAAGGTGAGGCATTGAAGATGGTAGCTTCAATTGTTCCATGGAGGAGCTTAGGAGTTTCCTCCACAGTTGTAATACTTAAAATATTCATAAGAAGGTGAGAGACAGAGAACTATGCAGTTTGGTTTAACATATGATGGATTTCATGCCAATTTTCAATGACTAATTGTTATGTTACACTTTTATAGGTGGCTGAGCTTATAGTGCAGATGAAGAAGCAAAGGGAACCTTGGAATGTAATTGAAAGTTGGAAAACTTCGGTAACTTTGCATTTATGCAGACACAATCCAAGCTTCAAGTATTTGCCATCACAAGTTTTAGCTTGAAGCTAAGTTTCTTGAAGCCAAATCTCAATTTACCGTAATCAGAAAGTAGTTAAGTACAAAACAAAATACAGTTATCCACTGTTCTTAGTACATTGACAACATCATACAGTGATCAATCAACAATAATGTAACTCTTTAAAGAGGATAATTACTGCATAATTACTATGAAGCCCGGACACACTGGGCGTGTCCCATGTCCGATACGTATCAGTCAAGTGTCCAATTTGAAAGACATTTTTTTTTGTTTTTAACATGATTTTGACATGATTCAACCACAATATTAATAATCACAAATTCAATGATTTTCTAAAAAATCCATAAACTTGTAAATTTATCATAGAAGTTTCTATTATGATTAAAAAATAAGGAAAAAATATTATATGATCACTATTTTTCACTTTTTTTTTTTATATTAAATAAATAAATTAGATTAATTTCTATATTAGTTGACAATGTGTTACTTGAAAGTTTGAAAATAATATGTATATACATGCCGTGTCTCGTGTCTATGTTTTTTAATATAGTCGTATCTCCATGTCTGTGTCTGTGTTTGTATCAAGGCTTCATAGCATAATTATGCAAATTTAAATAAACATTTACACAAGAAATGGATAAGTTGGTGAAGGGCCTTGTGGAACTGACACTTTGTTAACAGAATGATTGTAGAGTGCAAGGAACTTGGAAGAAAAAAATGAAGTTTTTCGTTATGTCATATCTATAACAGACCAAAGAAATTGAGTTGCATGAGTATTACGTATTGTCTGTGGGTTGTTAGAAGGAAACATAACATGGGTCTGTTTAGCATTACCTAACGCATAAGATACTTAAAAATGGAAAAAACTAATCAGAACTTAGAAACCAAGCTCAAAAGTTGGATTCATTCAATTAGAACTTAAGTGTTTGATAAATTATAGTTTAGTAACTTTTTGGTTTAAAATGTTTTATTTTGATCGGTATTTATTAAGTTTGCTTTTCAATTTCTGTTAGGCACGGGTCCCTAGACTATGATAAGAATAAAAATTATCTTTTTAATGCAGGAATTGAAAAAAAATATATTTTCATATGTTTTTAGTCATTAACTCTTAGAGAATTTTGAAATTAGTCAATTTCGAAATTTTGGACCAATTTAGTCATTTATCCTTCAAAATACGTAGATTTAGTCTTTTTATCAAATTTTGTTAAGTTTACTTGATGTTTCACATCTCAGGATTGTATTTGAGTTTTTTATGAAACGCGCTTGAAATGTTAAATAAATTTAATAAAATTTTATTAAAATGACTAGATCCACATATTTCGAGAGATAAAAGACTAAATCAGTCCAAAGTTTCAATATGGACTAGTTCCAAAATTCATTAAAAGTTAAGGACCAAAAGCTAATTGAATTTAAAATTAGTTATTGAATCGGTTCTTAAATGTAAAATGGCAGAGAAAAAACATACTAGCTGCCAAAACTCAAATTTTGATAATTGTGTATACATTTTTCCATATTTTAATTACATCGAATTATTTATCATCTTAATTACAATAGCGATTTTTTTGAAAAAAAATTGATTTCGCTTAGAAATGATTCTATTAAATGAACCATGATACAACAAAAATATATCATTATTTTTATTTTTTTTATCGTGTACAGAAAAATGATATTTGATTATTTATTGATATTTTTCAAGAAATTGAAAATCTATTTATCTTGAAATAATAAATCTTATAATATATATTAGCTATTGCAATGTTTAACCCGACCCAATTTTATTATTATTAACTTGGGCCCATTTTTCCAAGGTTTCAATCTTCATTTTTTCTTCCTACATATCCAGTATTACTAATTCCACTCCTTAAAAGAAAAAGACTATAATATTTTCACATTGCACCACCTTTATTCTTCCCCGTTGAGGAAGGAGAGAAAATTTCATTTTGAAAAATAAAAATTCTTGTTCTAGAACACATTAAATATGTTCTAGATTGTGTTCTAGAAAGCTTGTTCTAAAAAAATCGTTTCTAAAAATAATATTTATATTCTGAAAATTATTTTTGCTAAAAACTTGTTTATAAATAGATTTAATACGTTGCAGAAAATTTATTATAGAAACCATTTTCTAAAAATTATATTCTAGAAATCATGTTCTAAAAATTATAAAGGATTTCCCGATCAGGTAATTCGAAAATCATTTTCATGAATGTTAAAATTGTCATTTTAAAAGTATGAGGGTGCAGCTAGAAATTATGGGGTGGAGTAAAAAAAATCTCCCATCTCTATTGCTGGCTAAAGATGTCACGCTTTTGCTTCCTGCACCCATCATTACTATATTGTTTCTCAAATATTATCATTGATTAAAATTTAATTTGCATTTGTTATGTCCTATGTGTGATATTGGGAAATATGATAATGTAATATATGATGTTCTTAGTGAATTTTATTGTAGGTGGAAACTTGTTTTTGAATATTATAGATTTAGGTTTAATTAGTCAGATCGTATCCACTTTCTGCCAGTTTGGTATCCATTTTTATAAATGTGTCAATTGAATCCCAACTTTTGAAAAGATGTCTCAATTAGGTTCTTTGCATTAACAAATTATTAACTTTAAAAGCGGGTACCAAAGATTTAAGAGTGAACAATAAATAATGTTTTACTAAAATTTATGAGCTATATTTATCGCAATATACAAATAAAAATGAGTAAATATTAGATACACGGATTATGAAAAAAGTTACACGGATAATCTTATAATAACCACTTAAAAAACTATATTTAAGATATTTTTTATTAAAGATCAGAAAAATTCTTTTATAGTACTGCTGTAAATAAAAATATAAATAAAACTGAAATTATCTTCAACCAGTTATAATAAACGAAGAACAGGATCCTAACCTTCCTCTTATGCTTTTATGCTTTTGTCTACTGTTTTGTAATTCCCTTCAAAATCTTTTTAACATTGGTTTTGCACTTTCTAAAATGTCTCAGATTTTATTCTTCAGATTTTGGAGTTGGTTTTATGTGGTTTGAATTTCAATATTGAGACACCATTTTTTTTATATCCGATCATGTTCTGTGGAAAATTTTCCAGAGTATCTGGTTGTTGTTTCCGATTTAAAGGAGGATTCAAATTAGTTTTTTTTTTTTAGAATATTTTTAACTTCAAGTCTCAAAATGTCCATCACCTATTTGGGAAAATGCCTAAAAGTATTTTTCCTTTATTTAGCTGTTGCCTTTAGAAGTAATTTGTCTCACCATAGAGTTTTCATGATCTTGTAACTGATTGGTGTTAGGAAAAGCTAATTACAAGTCATGCACCACAGATAACACATGTGTTTTAACCTTATGTTTGTTCCTTCACATTGAAAACGAATTAGAGATAACGGATACTCTTTTGAGGCTTTATTCAAGTTCTTTCTTCTTTTCTTGTAAATTAGGTTTATTATGGTAAGAAATCCAAGCATAAGTATGAATTTCAAATTGAGTCAAAACAAGAAAATTAACAAAATATAAGGAAAAAGAAACACATCAAGTATGAGGTTGAGTGTAGAAACATGTGAGTTTCCTCCACATTAATAATCTCTCCCTCAATTGACTTGAATCATAAGAGAAGAGAAGAATGAAGGAGACATAACAAAGTATTGGAAAAATTATCTCAATCTTTCTTCAGCAGTTAAAAATTATTACAACAGCAATTGAAGTTAGATGTCTTTGATTCAAGCTTAACATAAACACTTCAAAATACTACTTGTTTTATTTTCAAAATTAAAATTATATATAGGTTTCATCCAACTAACCATCTGTGTAATCTCATTCAAATATGATACTCTAGCTACTTGGTGTAGTACAGAAATACAGAAGTTCTACAAGAAATAAAGAGAAAGTCTCGTTTGAGAACATGAGTTTGGATATCTGTTCAGATTTTGGATATATCAATGCTTCATATGGCAGAATATATGTAGATGATGTTCAGACAAACATTTGGTACTTAATAATAAGATCATGAAAGCATAGTTAATGCATGACAAAGCTTATGCTACTTAAATCCCTAAACTACTAAACTACTACAACTATATTGAACTAGAAAAACAGATGCAGGGATCTTTGGTGTAATTAAGGCAACATTGAAAGTAACTTTTACAATGCTTCATTAATCTCTTTTCTCATTCCATTGCTGAAGATCATAGTGATGGAAGAAATAAAAATGACTTACCAAGTATAGGACATTATATGGGTGTGGTGTGGGACTTACCATAGATGACTTTGAGCCTTGGCATATGAACCAATGAGAGAATCAGTTGTTGCTTCTAATCCACATGGAGGGGTAGCAAAACCTTTCTTCCCACTTATAAATACCAAGAGTGGATAATCTGAACCCTTAATTCCCAAGTGCTACATATTAACCAATTTCGGGATGAACATAGAGATGTAGCAAAGAAAATTCCAGAGTGATTACCTGCATAATACAAGTTGATCAAATCTGTCACAAGTGAACAAACCAGGATCAATGTGCAGAGTTCAAATAGTATGAAATATAATATGGTTATGCAACAAACTTTGTCTTAGGATTTTGTATTATGTCCTTATGGTTTAAGACATTTTTGTTTAAAAGTTTCACATTACTTTTCAATGAGTCTGTGCAGAACAATACCTCTGTCAGTCTCTTTCAGTGAATAACCAGATAAAAGAGAACATCAATATACATGCACAAACTAAATCATAGAAATTGTGCTTTGTTTTGTTCAACAGTGTGAAAGTTTTGTTTTTCTTTAAAATTTCAAGCAATTAACAGTTACCTTACCATCAAAAACTATATTTTAAGAGATTGTTGTGAAGCCTTGGATGAATAGAAAAAGAAAAGGAACGAAGCTAGAAGCAATCAAAAGAAAAGGCAAAAGAATTTGACAACTTTCTCTTGGAGATGAGATTCCAACATGGACACACTGGCATGGACCTTTCTTAGGTCGTTAATTGCTTGTCGTGGCCTCATGATTTGCCGTCCCTATTCCCTACAGAGTGGAGTGTGGTCTGAATTATATCCACTGTATGGTCCAACTTAAGATTATCCCAATTTTGGTCTCTGTCATCATGTGCAATACTACAAATACAAAACAACAACTTCGTTTTACATGAAACATGGACTTCAAAAACATGACCATGAATGTGTATGTGAGTGTAGTTTGGCTTGATCAACTGTTCTGTGTTTTTACATTCACCAACCACCAACTTTCATCAAACTTCACCTCTCCAAAGTTAAACATCTCCAACAAAAGCAGTGACTATTGAAGTGCAAGATTAGATTTCTCACCTCACGTTTCAGCCATGGAAGAAACCAACACCAACCTCCTTCCAAATAACAATGTCTTCACTCTTTTGGAACCAACACCATCCTCCAACCCTTTTGTCAATCATAAACTTGGACTCACCTGCAACCAAATGCAAATCCACTAGCTTAAACCAAACTCACATCAAATGATACACATAATAATTCACCCAATCTTAAGAAAAACAGCAACAAAGTCACAATGAGTAGGACCCAACCCCTTCTATAATTATCAAACCCCAGATCCCATTTCACAGAGTCACTCAAATAACCACATTCCCCTTCTCTTCTCAGAGGCTACTAACAGTAGAAAACCCTAAGAACTAAGAAAAGGAGCAACCTTGAACTGAAACATGACAACAACCTACGGCACGATTCCGACCACGGGGCCTCCGAACCTGGAATACATATCGCGTGCCAAGCAGCGGATCAAGGCGGGGTTGGGGACGCGGCGGCCGTGGAAGGCCATGCTGAACTTCCGCTCGCTGAAGGTCCCCGGCGGCGGCGCGGCGGAGGCGCTGTCGCGCGTGGCGGTGAACGTGTCGTACTTCCGCATGAACTACGCGATGGTGGCGCTGCTGATTCTCTTCCTGAGCCTCCTCTGGCACCCCATCTCGCTCATCGTCTTCCTCCTCCTCATGGCGGCGTGGCTCTTCCTCTACTTCCTCCGCGACGAGCCCCTCGTCCTGCTCGGCCACCTCGTCGACGACCGCCTCGTGCTCGTCGCCATGGCCGTTCTCACGGTGGCGCTGCTGCTGCTCACCGACGCCACCGTCAACATTCTCGTGGCCGTGGCGGTCGCCGTCGTGGTGGTGGTGGCGCACGCCGCGTTCCGGAGGACGGAGGACCTGTTCTTGGGGGAAGAGGAAGAAGCTGCTGCTGCGGCCTTGGCTGGTGCTGCTTGATTCTTTGTTTTCTGTATAATTTTTTTTGTTGAATTTGGAGAAAGAAAATGGTTCTTTGATTAGATTTGGTTCAGTTTTATGTTTTGTTGTTGCATATTTTTGGAAGATGATGATGATGATTGCGTCCATTTTTTATTCTCTGTTTTCATAATTTGTTCTAACTTTGTGTTAAATTGGTTTAACTGAAATATGAAATTGGTGTTTGGGAGGGAAATTATGTGGTTGGGTTAAGTTCTTTGAATCAGCTACAAGACAACACTTAAATGAAAGTTTTGACTTTTTTTTTTCCTCAATTATTTTTTCTATTGTTTATTTATTTGTGCAATTTTTTCTTTCTATCAATAAAATATTCAATCAATTCTTTACAATTTTAAAAATCAATGTTACTTTTCAGATGTAATTAAGATTTTCAATTTTAACAATATATTAATGTAACTCTTTTGTTTGTTAAACTGATTAGTATTCACGTTTAGTATTAATTAATTACTATAATTTTGTAAACTTAGAAAATAATTTATTTTATTTGTGTAAGATTCAACTTTAACATATTTATTTGATATATAATTTAATATTGTATTTACCAAGTTAAATTTAATTTATTGTCAATAATAAACTCGTAGATGCAACAAAGATATGAAATATTAAAATAAAATAATCATTACAACATTGGTATAAAATGAAAATTTTGAGAGATTGGTGTTAAAATGGTCTGAAAAAAAAAGGAGGTATCATTATTGATACTTATAACTCCATCAACAATGAAGTTGATATTTGCAG
>Ga0209389_1004814_pt1 | contig 11354 bp, 4 predicted proteins | sample CowpearedBW_FD_187526 | JGI IMG/M metagenome (GOLD analysis project Ga0209389, IMG submission 187526) | Root nodule microbial communities of legume samples collected from California, USA - Cow pea red BW (SPAdes) (version 2) | ecosystem: Host-associated > Plants > Roots > Nodule | place: USA... | reverse complement strand
AGAGAACGATGTTGGACTTGCTTGACACAGAGTAGCGGCAAACCCTAGCAGAGCTTCTATTGAGGGAATAAGGAGAGAGTAAGGGCACTGATCTTTCAAAGTAGGCAGAAAATGAGAGGCTTAGGCTGGTTTAGGAGTTTTGGGCACCCTATGGGCCAGCCTTAGGCCCAACTGACTAAGATAGGCCCTTAAACTCTAAGGTGGAATTAAAGTGGGTTTTACACTCTTTTAGTTCTTTATTAAGTTCTTTATTGATCAATGATCATGAACTTGTGATCTGATCATTTATCTTTGTATTTCTATGTGTAGAATAGAATACTTTGGGTTGAGGGAAGGTTTTGGTGTTTTAGAGTGGATTGAACCGATTTCATCAAGTAGAGGAAGCTAGCCTTAAACTTGTGTTGAATTGTGTAATTTCTAGTTTGTGAAATTCCTTGGATTGTTAGTATTCCAAGTTAGTTGATTTTGTGCTTAAATTGAAGTGTAATTCTTGATTGCATGTTATTGCTCGGTGGTAATTGGGAATTGTAGGATTTCAATCATTGATTAAATTGGTACCAACTCCATGATTTAACGATAGTTTTAGACCAATACCTAAAGAAGGACATTACAAAAAAAATTGATAATTAGTGGAGGTTTTTTATTCAATCTGCGAGGGTTTTCACCCTTTGCAAATTAATTTACTGAATTTTTCTAAACCTTCGCAACTAGAGTCACCACAAGCAATTTACGGATTTTTATGACTCTTGGTATTTGAGTTATATTACGGAGATTGTTTTGTGAAAGGTTTTAACATATTCTATTGGTGACTATTATTTTGTGGATGTTTGAAACCTCCTTTATTTACATTTGATTTATAATTACCCACTTACATTTATAATTTTTTAATTTAATTAAAATTTTTAAAGTACACAAAAATTAATCAAAATTAATTTTATTGATAATTTAAGATAAAGTATTAATCGGAAATTACAATGTAAAATATAAAAAAAATGCATAATATTGAAGAAAATAATATTTAAGGGGCAAATCTTATCATTTTCTAAATCTCTCAAAAATGTGTCATTCTGCCCAAGTCTTCAACTTCATCCATGACACAATCCCATTCCCTTTGCAAATCCAATTCTGTAGCCATTGTGCAGTTCTCAACGTAGAGGAATAGGCCTGTAGTGCTCTGACCTCCCCGACAAACGCTACAACTACTCGAATCTGCAAATTTAGCCCAACATCAACACTACCCAGATACCAAAAAAACACATACCAACACAATAAATTAACACAATTTTATTAGGGTCTTTCTTCTTACACCTCCAAGCATTTCTTTTGCACCTCCAAATTTTTTAAAAATTCCCAAAAAACATTTTGACCATCTAAGGAAACCCACGAATATCACACCCCCAAAATTACTTCCGGATGTCAACTTCCAGAAGTCAAAATATATCACCGAAAGTCAACTTCCGGAGGTCAAAATATATCACCAGAAGTCAACTTCCGGAGGTCAAAATATATCACCGGAAGTCGACTTTCGGAAGTCAAAATATATCACTAGAAATCAACTTCCAGAAATCAAAATGTAACACCGAAAGTTGAGTTCCGGAAGTCAAAAATTATCACCGGAAGTCGACTTCGGAAAGTCCAAAAACATTACCAGAAGTCGACTTCCAAAAATCAAAATATTAATTCTATTTTAAATATTTTTAATTCTTTTTAAAATTTATGTTTTCTAACTTTTATTTTATTTTATTTTTTAAAACACATATTAAAAATATTAAAAATTATAAAATATATAAATTTAAAAGAAAAATTACTTTAGATTTTTTTTCTCTTTTTTGTTAAAATTTTACTATTTTAATTTAAATTATTTTTCTATTTTATTTCTAATTTTATTTATTTTATTTATATTATTATAATTATTTTATTTATACATTTACTGTGTATAGTATTTTATATTTTATTTGAATTTTTTAATTTTATTTAAAATTTAAATATTTAATTTTAACCATATTTTTAAAATTTTTTCAATTATATTTTTTTATATTTTTAAATTTAAATTTCTTTGAATATAATTTATTAAAATTTAATAAAAATAAAAAAGAATTAAAAAAATCATATTTAATATAATATATACATATATATATATAGGCGTAAATAATGAAATTTTAAATTTTAAAAAAACGAATATATATATATATATATATATGTATAATTTTCCTTTTTATTTTTTTTAATTTAAAGTTTTATTATTTTAAAATCAATTTAAATATTAAATAAAATTAAATGAAGCACAATAATTTTTTTATTTTTTGATTTTTTTATTTAAAGTTTAATATTATTTTAATTTACTTATTTTTATATTTATATTTATTTTTCAGTATATTAAATAGAAATAAAATTATATATTATTTTTTTATTTTTAAAATATATATTAAGAAATATGAAAACATTAAAAATAAATAAAATAATAAATAATAAACTAAAAAACAATTAAAAGATAGAAAACATAATTTTAAAAAGAATTAAAAGTATTTAAAATAGAATTAATTTTTTGACTTCTGGAAGTCAACTTCCGGTAATGTTTTTTGACTTCCGGGAAGTCAACTTCGGAAATAATTTTTGACTTCCGATGATACATTTTGACTTCCAAGAGTCGACTTCTGGTGATACATTTTGACTTCCGAAAGTCGATTTCCGGTGATATATTTTGACTTCCGAAAGTCGACTTCTAGTGATATACTTTGACTTCCGAAAATCAACTTCCGGTGATATATTTTGACTTCTAGAAGTCAACTTTCGGTGATATATTTTGACTTTCGGAAGTCATATATTTTGATTTTCGAAAGTCATATATTTTTTGACTTCCGGAAGTCATATATTTTGACTTCCGGAAGTCATATATTTTGACTTCCGGAAGTCAACCTCCGGAAGTAATTTTGAGAGGTGTGGTGTCCGTGAGTTTCTTAAATAGTCAAAGGGTATTTTGAGAATTTAAAAAAATTTTGAAGATGTAAAAGAAATTTTGGAGGTACAGAAAGAAAGACCCTTTTATTATATTACTGAAGTCAAACTTTAACTCAAATTGAAAAGAATACCACAAACACTTAAGGAAAGTTAACAAAAAAATATTATTCAGAAATGGACTCTACATGGGTTATAAGAAATTTATGATAGATAATTAACCGTTAGCCTTGTAAATTTCATAAGCAAAAGGGTTAAAAACAATATAAATGTCTTAGAATAACAATTTTGGCCGGAGTTCAGGTTCAAAGAAATGAGGTTAATAAAAGGAGATTATATGGTAAAGATCTAAATTCAATTAAAAATGAAAGTAAGGTTAACGACATACAAACAATGTGTACTCATTTTTATACACCTAATGTGTATGTGCATAAAGGAATTTAAAGGCACTCATTGCTCAAAACTCACCTCCATAAGCCTCACTAATGCACTGCAAAGCACACACCAAACAATGGTACGGATGGTTCAAGTTCCAAATCTATTTGCAAAGATATGTCAGAATCTTAAGGTTCCCCAGTAAGGATGAAAAATATAAGTGATTGTGTTTATTCTATTATTTCTTTTTGTTTACTGTTGTGAAACATTGATCAAAAGCACAGTTGATTCAGAAATTAAAAAGAAATAAAAAAACTAAAAAATCCAAGCCTTACCTGGCCCAGGTGATATTAGGACTCCTCTAGGATTTTTCCTATGCCAAAAGAAAAAAATACGCATAGTTAGTCTTTGACACCAGGATTCGGAAAGGAGCATGCATTATCTTACAGACTGCTTCATCAATAAGAAACTGTTAAGCATCCAGTTTGATATAGACTTGTTATATATCAAACAGTCCCCGTTATCATTACAACAAAAACCCCTAAAATTCATTTCCTAAACCCCAAAGTCTTCAAACTCTGCATCCCAACACGCACATTATCAGAGTGGAATTTCAATTCTGATCAGAGATCAACACCCAAAACATGAACAACAACGCTACACCTAAATTTTGTCTTATCCTATAAATTCAATTCAATTAACAAACGAATGATGATAATAAAATAAGATCGTGTTTAAAAAGCATGAGAACATCACTCACCAGTTCTTCTTTGTCCACAACATTCAGCCCCTGCAACTCCATCATGAACTGTGACACCATCACCGTCTCATCCCTGTCCCTCACCACCGGTATCTTAGGGTCCCTTTCCGCATGCGCCCACCGCGGCATCCACACCACCATCACGTGCAACCAGAGCAGAGGGTTAGTGCACGACAACACCATCACCCCTTTCCCACCAAAAATTCACCCTAGAAAGCCAAGGATGTTGGAAATCAGAAGACGATAGACTACGAGCACTACAACCACTGGCCGATGAGCACTAGGAGACGAGCACCGGCTGACGAGCGATAGGAGCACCTACGACTATGATTTGATGACAGAGATGAACCCTAGTTGAAATGAAAACGAAAAGGAAAACGCGCTTCGGTGTTTGAAATTAGGAAAAAAGTTAAAGTGAGTGTAAAATCTTGGGACGGAAAGGCTGAAAAATAGGGCGAGAAGGATGAAAAATATATTGTAATGGTTACAAACCTCTTCTAAAAATATTAACACTCCCGTTATTCTTAACATTTAAGCAACTTAACCTAATTGTATTGTATGTTCATGCGTCACGCGGACTAAGGTCAACCAGTCGCACACGGTTCGTTACAGGCGGACCTTATTTTGGTATATGTTAATGTGGCAATCTTTTAAATTTATAAGTACTTTAAGAGAGTTCGCGACCAAAATGTCCTTGCATTCTCCAAATGAAGTCTCAGTCTGAACACGTTAAATCGATTACCCGTCAGTCAGTCGGACAAAACGACCCCGTGTTCAGTTCCATTTGAACTTTGTCTCCACTCCTGTGGAGACCCTCATCTATGAGGCCAGCCAACAGGTCACACGGTCCACCGGTCGGGTGGCCAAACCAAAATCGAACCAGTAAGCTGAAAGTTAATTAAAGTAAAGTAAGTCAGTAATCAAGTTTAAAAAGCAATTGGGCCATGATTAAGGAACCCTAATCACAAACCCACACCAAAAACTAAAAATAGAGACCCAAGGTAAGTTGATAAGGACCTTTAACTCGCATTTATTACAACATTTATTACTACCTCCCGATCGGACTTGAATTGACTTAAGCATCGGAACATTTTAGACAGGTACCTCGATTGCCCGATCAACCGAGCGAGAAGAGAAAAAGACAACGAACAAGATAAAAGATTGAACGAGCTAACTGAGGAGAATATCAGACAAAAGGACTTGAGGGTAATTTGAGTGTTGAAAGTAGGTGTTTGACCCCTACACCCGAAACACTAGTCATCTTAAAAAAGTTAATTTGTTGAGGGTTTTTATAACCTCCACAAAATAAGCCCCACTAAACAGCTTTTTCTTTTTAGTGGAAGTACCAATTTGAGTTATGAACACATTCTGATTTCTCAAAAACCATAAATTAAGATTGTTGATATTTGATGCATTATTGAGTCTTACCATGGAAATGTTGAGCGCTGACTTTTACGAATTGATCAGCGCTAAGCCTCACCATGGCAACGCTGAGCATTGATTTTTACGAATTGATCAGCATTTGGCACTACCCAGTTTTTCAACACTGCATCTTATTGGTAAAATAAAGATTTACGCTTCGTTAATCGTTGGATCAAGCTGAAATTTTGACAGCTGATCCTAGACAAGTGAATATTCATTTTGACCGGTGGGATCTTTATTTTGAAGTCTATGGTCAGAGAAGTGATTTCTGCCGTTTTGATGTACTTTATGTATGTATATGTTTGAGATTGTAATTGTTTGAAATGGAATTATTGATATGTGATTAAGGATGTATATGATTGGTTTATATTATGAAACAAACCTATGTGATGAACTGTTGTAAGGTATTTCCCGAGGAGGAAATCTCATTAGTGATGTGTTTCATTAGAGTGTGTCTTGACAGTTAGTATTGTTTTATTTTGTGAAGCTATCTTGAACTCTACTACCCTTTCATACTCACGTAGAGGAGAATGGTTAGGTGATGAGAGTAACAAGAGTTCCTGTCATGAGAATGGTTTCCTTTTTCTTGTGGTTATAAAAGGGATTAACCTTGAGTGTGGTAGCTCGAGGAGAGAAGGTTATATCACCACAGGTGCATGGCTTCACTAATATGACTCTAGAGCATGTATCTGGATAATATTGAGTCTAGAAGAGTTGGGTGTAATATGTTATGTTGTGTGGTTGTGCTATTTTTTTAATTTGGAAATTTGTGTGCTTATAGGTTATTATATAATGCATTTGTATTCTTATATGAGTTAGCTTACCCTCCTTGTCTTCTTGTCCGTCGTGTGTTGTTTTCTTTCTTTTGCTATGATCACCAATGTAGTGTGAGCAGTGAATAATGCAGGTGTTGATGCGTCTAGGAATGAGTAGGGGCCTCCAGCTTGAGGCTTAGTATAATTGGTTAATTGTGTATAAGGTTTTGACAGTAATCTTCGGTGGTTAAACTTCTTTAATTCCTCTTATGTTTGTATAGTTAAGTCCATTTTGGATGATTGTATAAATATGTTATCTAGTTAATGTGGATTATCTATTTCATGTTATTAATTATGAACTTTTTTATTTAGTAGTTATACTATTAAGTGAGATGTTACTATTTTTTTAGTAATTTTAAAATAAAATATATTTAATTAAAAGTATACGGTATGATATGATTTTGTGAATGAAAGTGTGGCACAAGGAAGACGTATGAAGCGAGATTTTATGGATAAGCAATGGGCAAGAAGTGGCGCTCAGAGTTAGATTTAGTGGGTGAAGCACCACTACAAGTTACTCGATCTTTTACAAAATAAACCTAACAAACCAACTGTTTCTTTGGATAAACCATTTTTGTTTTTTGGCCATTTAAAATTCAAACCAAATCATGCCGACTCAGTCCACAGTTAAAACACGCGTGAGATCCAACACCGCCATCACAAATTGCAAATAATAACATGTTATATTCTGATGTCAATTAAACTAATTTTATATCTCTTATATATATGTGAGATATGTAAAAGAAAGAGAATTAAAGAAAACCTATTTTCATTCTTTTATCAAAATATTAAAATTTATTTGAACATTAAGAGATTAGAAGCTGAAAATCAAGTAAAATAATTGTCCCAAATATACGAAATTAGTTAATAAATGAATATTAAATTAGGCTAAAAAATAATATAAAATTAGTCGATAAATTAATAGTACACGTGGAACTGACCACGGTACTTTTCTTTTTGAATAGCCGACTATGTTATTTGATGTGTAAGTTTAAATTGATTAATATTATTCATTTGTACAACACGTTTAAGGAATAAAAATAAGTTAAATTACTGGTACATCTTATAATTATTTAAAAACTTATAATGAGGGTTTAATTAAAGATGTAAAAAAATCAAAATATTGACTCTATTATTTTTATTTAAGAATTTCAATTATTATATAATAATGGTGGAATACTTTGTGAGAAGATATTAGATTTAGATACACAAGAACGTAAATAAAGTAGGTAGCAACTAATATAATACCAATAAACATATAATTAGAAACGTATTATGCAAATTAAATCATAATTAGGCGCAAGTGATCGGTGTGTGTGGGGTACCAAACCAAGCAAAGCAAGTATCACAAATACTGAAAAAGCCAACTCATAAGTAACAAATAAAATAAAATAAAAAAGATAGTGAAAAAGGTAACATCTAACAAATCCATTTCCCCAACTCACCCAACATGTGATGCACTTTTAGCAAAGTTCAGCCTTCCAATGACTATGTATTCGTTATTATATTATCACACACCATTTTAATACAAATATAAGGAATGATAAAAATTTCTCTTTTCATATTTCATCTTATGTTTTGTTTTTATAACCTTTGAACAAATCTTTTATGTTTTTCTAATAGAAAATGGTGTTAACTAAAAAAAATATCTAACAAATTTCAATATAATATATCACTAGTACATTAAAGTCTTTTTATACCGATTAAAAAAGTCTTTTTATATCGATTCTAAAATCGGTATAGATACGGGTGGTGTAGAATGTTTCAACTTTCTATACCACTTCCATGACAGTATAAAAAATTCAAAATTTTATACTATTTCTAAAATCGATATAAAAAGTTCACTTAGGACGGGGATATTTTGTAATAACAAGTGACTTACTATGCCGGTTATAGTTACAACCATTATAAAAAAGTTCCAACTTTTATATCGATTGTGATCTTAACTGGTATAAAAAAATGATTTTTTATTTTTTTATAAAAAAATCGTTTATGCTTTCTTTCACATACAAACCCTATATATAATTACTCAAAACATCTACACAACAAATTTCATTCAATCTTATATTTATATGAAATACAATCTAATGTTTATATGAAATACAATACAACTCCAAACCAAATGATTATACATCTAAGATTAACATAAAAACTCAAAATACATAACATCATCTTTTATAAACTCATAAAAGAAACCCAACAACATCCTCCATGGATTCTTTTGGAGCCCGTTTGATATCAACCAACTCCCCAGAGGGGAGAGTTCCTTGGTAAACCTTGAGAAAGAGGACTAATTAGATCTTATAGATAAGTAAACAAAAAAGATAACTATTTGGGAAAATACTTGGTTACTTTTGACACTAGAGTGAAAATATGAAAATTTCTCAGGAACATCAAAAGAGTAGGCTAATAATTTAAACTCATAACATCATAAATACATATAAGTTTCAATATTTATAATATCTTTATAAATTTCATAAGTATGATGTACTAAAATGAAATGAAAAGGTCAAAGCAAATGGATTAATGTATATGACAAAAGCGCACATCTTATTTCCTTTTTTAAAATTTGCTTAAGAGTTAAAAAAATTGACTAAACCATTGTGTGGTATCCATTTATTTAATAAATTCTAAATGGAGGTGAAAAAGAAAAAAAAACTAAAAAAATTAAAAACTAACGTTTTGATTGAGTATACATGTTATGTGTGTGTGCATGTCCAACATATGAATGTACCTCAGCAAATAAATTTAAATTACATGTGAAAAGTTATGTCCTTGGCATACTAAATATATAGATATGATAAGAAAACATAAACATGAAAAATGAAAGCAAATAATACAAAAAACATTATAGAACCTCATTGATGAATGAGAGTTCCATTGATAATGGTCACCAGGATTAAACAACATTTAAAACAATAAAGGAAATAAAAACTCATGTCTAGAAACAAATATAGCATCCATACTTCACCTTATTATAGAACCTGTAATACTCTAAAGACAAGCAAAAAGTTTAAACTATACATAAGATAGATAGACTTATCTACACTCATGTGCCTTTGCTTCTATCATTTTTCTTTAACACTTGTTTATGGAGAATTTATTAAGTCATTAGGACTTTGCAGGGTAGTCTCTAGGTATTGTAATAAAATATAATTGTTCAGATTTTACAATGATATTATCATTAAAAGCAAGAATAGACTAATCATCAAAGTAAGATAGTGATCGAAATCACGAGCAAGGGTGAAAGCTTCTTCTAGTCATCTTCGACTACTCTGAAGCCAATTGCTTATTACAACCACTCTGCCAAAATTTGAACTCCGTGCCACCCAATTTCCACATCCAAGATTCTCACCCCCACGAACTCACTACATGCACCATCACAATCCATAACAAACAAAAGCTAGCAAATCATGAACTCTCATGCATCATGGTTCATGAAACACCAATGCATATATAAGAATATCCTAGAAACAGTAAAAAGAAGTATAAGAGTAAAGAGTATACATCTTATTCTATCACAAACCACCATGCACGTTAAATTTATAATTGAGATGAAGCTTTAAGAGGAATCTAACTGAGAAGTACATAATCCAAACATGTAGGAGGTCTTTCAATTTGCTCTCACTTAAGATTTCTCCTCCTTGGACTCCATTGGAATCACATTGACCTGTATTATACACATGTCATAGATGATAAGTTCATGCACAAGATGCATTTTAGAATGCAAAAAAATAATGTCCAGTAAAATATCATAAGAATAATGGCCAGTAAACAAAAAAAATAGTTGATTCCATCACTTAATCAACATGTCACAAAATAATAAATAAGCTTTTAAACTCAAATTACTTAAATAGCATGGATAAAGCTTAAATAAACAACATTCAGCACGAACACACTAAATTTCAATGTTATACCTGCAATATTATACCTATCGTGATAGCATTTTCCGATCCTTTAAAAATAACATTCAAATAACCATAACCAAAAATTTGTTTTCCCGCAAAAGATTCAAGACGATTTAACCACAAATAGTGAAGAAAATTATCAAACCTAAACAAAGAATGCCACAAAACATACAAAGACAGTTAACAAAATTAAATCAGTTAACAAATTAAAGCCATGAATGCATCAATCTCGAAAAAAAAAATAAACTTACATAAATCCAATGTTATAAATTAGGTCAACATTGAATCTTCCTCGTCGAAATCCTTCATTGATAACTTCCACTCCCTTCTCTGCCAAATCGACAGTGATGATTAGTGAACAAAACACCAAAAAATGAATAGTCACGAACTATTGTGGTCAGAATTTGGCAGAAATTTTGGAGGAGTGAAACACGAACGTGAACAAAAGAGAGCAACTCCAATAGAGAAGAGAACGCAAATGGTGAAGGAAAGGAGAATGGAGGAGATGACGACATAACGGTGAACGATAAACGCGACGAGAACTCAGCGCAACGGACGAACACGATGAGACTCCAGTGTGGCGAATAAATAGAGAAGGAAAAAAAGGGGGAGCACAATGTCTGGAGAAGTAAATGAAGTGTGAAGCACGAAGAGTCAGAAAAAAAGATTCAATATTCTATACCTGTCATAGGAATAGAAATTATTCTCCAATATTACAAATATAACACTAAATCACTTTCTATATTTATTTTAGACTCAATATGTATAAAATAATTTATATTATTTACAAAATTGTCATTGCCTTTTTTCTATACTAGATGGATTTGAACATGTGTAATATGTAAGTATAAGAAAGTAATTTGTACTAGTGTATATTATTTCACATCATATTTCTGTACATATTAAGTTATTATATTATTTATTGGATTCTTGAATGAAATAAGTGAGAGATTCTCCCAAACAAATCATAAAAGTACTTATATAAAATATGAAAGAACCACTTCAAATATCCTTATGAAATTGTTGTTTGCACTTAGAGTTTCCATAATATATATATATATATATATATATATATATATATATATATATATATTTATTTTTTTATTTTATTTTTTTTTT
>Ga0209389_1004811_pt1 | contig 11355 bp, 9 predicted proteins | sample CowpearedBW_FD_187526 | JGI IMG/M metagenome (GOLD analysis project Ga0209389, IMG submission 187526) | Root nodule microbial communities of legume samples collected from California, USA - Cow pea red BW (SPAdes) (version 2) | ecosystem: Host-associated > Plants > Roots > Nodule | place: USA... | reverse complement strand
CCAGAAAAAAAAAAAGTAACTAAAACTACTTCATCCTTAAAAAAGTTACTCTAGAAACTATCACTACATCTAAAAAATTAAAAAAAGATAACTTTCAAAATGTTTATGAATCGTACGATTCACGATACGAAACGATTCACGATACGATAAATCAGCTCTCCGATACACGATACGATTCACGATTCAACTACCATGGTGTAAAGTCAAGCTTAATAGTACAAATTTGGAATGGCTTTGACGCCTTGTGATGAGCAAGGCTTGAAGCAAGAGAGCATTCAATCATGGAAGAAATGCCTTTCTCCAATGTCTCAATTTGTGATGTATACTTATGTCGCATTTCCTTCATCTTCAAAACGTGCTTCACGTAAGTGGAAAGCTCCTTCATCTCATGTTCACGACCATACCAACAAGTACATCAATGAAGGCACCAAATGTTGTAAACAAAATTGCAATAAACTCTGAATATAGGATTTATATGAATAAGAAATGTCAATGTGTATTTAGATAATAAAAAAAATTTGAAGCATAACAAAATTTATCACCATAAAAAAAAGAGAAACAAAATCATTGTACCCACCCCTCCCCATAAAAGACAAACCTTATATAATTAGTTGTTGTCACACACAAATTCCTTGAAACGTGAATTCATTTTTCTTGTCTTTCGTGCTCTTTCTGATTCCCACATAATTAGGACCGTTTGCTATGTGTACTAATTGATTAATCGTAGCCTCCTCAACATGTTTTGCTTCCTAAATACCCATGTTGCTTCTTCCTATATTGCATTCTACTTCCCAGATGAAAATAAAAATGTATATTACTTAATTTTAATTTTATGCTATTGAATGGGAGATTCCTAACATATCCTAGTCTTCAACTACAATTTGTTTTTATTGTGAAAAGTAAAATTCATTGTGTTGTGATATGTGATACATTTTTGTATAAATGATCTATTTTTAGTGATATTATATTACATGTTGAGCTTTATATTTGCTGATTTATGGAACTTAACCGCAGGTTACCTCTTTTGTGTGACTCAGATTATTAATGCACCGAATGAGGAAGAAGTTTCCCTAATGTCGGAGATATATGGGTAATTTTGACTTACTTTCTCTACAATTCCTTTTCTAAAAGTGATATATCTGAAATTAAATATTGGTTGAACATAGTTGTTTGTTGGCATAATATAGAAATAACTTGCTTAAAAAGCTACTTTTGTTTTGGAATGGTTATACTTGTACAGTCTTTGTATGAAAGGAGGAAAGGAAGAACATACTGCCTTGTTATCCAGCATACAAGATTTGGCTAAAGCATTTTCTAGATATGAAGATGAAGTTCTGGTAATGATTTTATAATTGGTTGTCTTAAAAATTTATTTTTTTATTGTGGATATAGACGATTGAAGATCCATATCAACTAAAAATCATATATAAGTGGGTGTAAATTTCACCTTGTAAGCCAGTTTTGTGAGATTTAATTGGGTTTAAAATCCACTTTCTAATATAGTATAAGAGCCTATTTGTTTGACTTATAAAACCATCTGTTATGGGGTCTCCATCGGACCATTCATAAATATGTAGTCCCACGTTCGAGACATTCAATCCTTGATTTGAGGATATGTGTAGGAGTTCTCCTATTGATTAGAGAAATAAGCAAATTATAGTATATAAATATATGAAAACCTCACATTAACTAGTTGGCTTGCGTGGTTAAATTAGACTTAAAAAGTCTATTGTATAAGATATACCTTCAAATTTAATATTGTGTTTATGGATGATCACATTATTATTGATACTTCATATCAAATGTGACTTGAAAAGCTTTTATTGGTTTTGTCTTGATCATTATGTCTATTAATTGGTGTAAGGCTCAAAATTATTGAGATGTATTGAAATTATGGAGTTTTAGGTATATGGAGGTAGAGTGAGAAAAGGAATGAAACACTAATTGATATTAGTGGAGATATATTGCAATTTATTGATGTGTTGCTCTGTTCATAAAGCCTAAAGACTACCCCTTATTTATGCTAATTAATTCCTAGCTAATTAGTGAAATTAACCACCATGATAAGATAAGGAAATATGGTAACTAATCTTAAGATATAATGAAGAAATAGGGAAAGCAACATGGGAGGATTGTCTAAAATATGGCATTTTCATATATTCTAGCAATATGCTTTGATTTATTCCTTGCCACTTCATATTTGTAATTCGTTGTCACATGCCAACTATTCTCAAACAGTAGATTCTTGGAATATTGCACTTTCTTTCCTTTGTTAGATTCATATCTTTATTTTCTAATAAACATATGATGAGACCTAAGGATGTCTCTTCCTCATATAAGAATAATGGCAGAGGTCTCATTAATTTTGTTTCCTGAAGTTTTCTTTTGACTTATCTTGATTTATTGCGTGAAATCTGTGCTTTAACCGCAACCTTTGACTTTCTTAAAGTATTGAACTTCGACACATTTTAGAAGAATTATATTGGATTTATATGCCTTTCTTTGGTAACATATACCTTTCACCATCTGCTTTACTATTTTAACAGGCCAAGCGAGAAGAGTTGCTTCAATATGTACAAAATGCAATTTCAGGGTTGAAAGTGAATGCTGATCTTATGAGGTTGTTGCTAAGCATATATATATATCTTTAGTGTTGCTTTTGTGAATTTGAGGCTTTGTTTCAAGTATAAGTGGATGTATGTATGATTAAAGGGATGATTTGTTTCATGTCTTTAGGTCAACCTATTTTTCTTATAATCCTAGTTCTAGTCTTGATAAACTATCAGTTAGGTCTCGTAACTGTTTCTTCTTAGGCTACCCTTAGTCTAAAAAAGGATATAAATGTTTCTCACACTCCCTTTGTAGTTGTTCGATTTTAGTTGTTGTTACCTCTTTTGAGTCTACTTCCTATTTTTTATTCAATTTCCTTCCTTTTTAAGACTTCCCAAGCCCCATTACAATCCTCTTGCCTTTGAACCCATAGACACATATGGTGTGCTACTAGAATCACCACCTCGGCCTCCTCTCCAAGTTTATCATTGTAGGCAACATTCACACTTTGCTATTGGGACAACTATTGACTCTACTTCGACACCACCTCCTCTGCCCCTTGTGGTTTTGCCTTTTGAGCATGATCTTCCTTTTTCTCTTTGTAAAGGTACACACTTTACTCAAAATCATTCCCCTCATTATATCACTTTGAGTTATCATTGATTGTCTCCCTCCCATACATTATTAGTCTCTCTTCCATTTCCTCTGCGTATATTCCTAAAGTTGTACGTGATACTTTGGCTTACTCTGGTTGGAGAAAGGTCATGTTTGTTAAACTGTGTGCTTTTTAGAACTGTGGTACTTGGGATCTTATTCCTTTGAGTCCAGGGAAGCCAGTTGTTGGTTGTCGATGGTTCTTTGTAGTCAAAGTTTGCCATGGTGGCACTATGATTGACTCAAACCTAATTTAGTAGAAAAAGGTTCTACTCAAATATTGGGGTTAGACAATGGTGAAACAATACTATGGATGCCAAGATGGCCTCTGTTAGATTATTCTAAACCATGGCTACTCTTCAACGGTTGTGCATCTACTCACTGGATGTTAGAAATGCCTTCCTACGTGGTGATTTGCAGGAGGAAATATTTGTGGAGCAAAAACTTGGGTTTGTTGCTCAAGGAAAGTGTCTCATTTACTAGATTTAGTGTAGTACTCTAACAATTTGATATGACTTGAAGAGAAGTTGACCTGTGTTTTATTCTCATTCAATTGTTGGGTATCTACCTAATAGTGCGTGTTGATGACATTGTTCTTCTTGGTAGTGATTACCGTGGCATCTCATAGATTAAGCAACACCTTTGTCATCATTTTCGGAAAAAAAGATCTTCGATAAACTTAGGTACTTCTTTGGGATTTAGGTAGCACAATCTAACAATGGAATTATTATTTCTCAGAGGAAGTGTGCATTGTATATTTTAGAGAGATAGGGCCATTGGATTGTAAAGACATAGGATATTAGTTTGGTTGAAAAATTATTGAGTCAGTTTTTTAATTCTCCACGTGCAAGATATTGAAATGCAGTCATTATATTCTAAAATACATCAAAGGGACCCCTAAAAAAGGTTTTCGATTTAGATGTAATAATCATACTAGATTGGGTAGAGTCACCTACTTACACAAGATCTACTTATAGATATTGTGTCTTTATTGGCAATAACTTGATCTCCTGGAAAAACAAGTAGCAAATGTGTTGGCCAAATCTAGTGCAGGAGAAGAGTATAGTGCGATGACTTTTGCATCTTGTAAGCTTGTTTAGCTTAAATAGTTTCTTAAAGAATTGAGATTTGGGAAAGTTACAAAAATGAAAGGAGAAACATTATGTAAAGTAGGAGAAGGTAACCAATTTATCAAATGAACAACCATAGAAAACACTTCACACCAAAACGAGGAGGAACAAAACATTCAAGAAGAAGAGTGCGAATAACATCAAGAAGGTGACAATTCTCTATCGACGGTACCATTGTTTTGTGGTGTGGAAGGACAAGAACACTGAGCTATAATCCCCTCATTTCAAAGAAAACTGTGAAATTCATTAGACATATTTTCACGTTAAGAATTTGATCTTAAGATTTTACGTGAGCAGAGAATTGAGTATGAAGAAATTAGATAAAACATTGAAAAACAGAGAAAACTTCGACTTTAGATCTAAGAAAATAAACCCAAGTAAATCTAATGTAGTCATCTATGAATGTAAAAAAAATACTTATAACCCACATGCGAAACATGTGAAATGCCCCAAACATTACTATGAATAATGTCAAAACAATGATGGGCACGAGATGCATTATGAGGAAAAGGTAAAATTTTATTTTTTCCAAGTTTGCATGGAGTACAATAAAAAGAAATTGAAGAAGCTTTATTGCCCAAAGAACCAGATTTGAACAAGGTACTCAGTACATGAAAATGTTGATGACTTAAATGATTATGCCACATTTTATTGACCTGTCTATCATCGATTCAGACTAGGGAAAGTAGAGGAAAATTAGGATAATTTAGGGAAGAAGATAAGTATAGCGGAAAGAGTCGTCCCACCTTAGGTCTCTTCAGGATGATCTTCCCAAACACTTGATCCTGCACAACACAACCAGAACGAGAAAATTGGACATAATCATGATTAACTAATTGGCTAACAAAAATAAGATTTGTGGAAAGACTGAGAGACACAAAAATACTAGGCAAAGAAGGAGAAATATCACCAATAGTACTAATAGGTAAAGAAGTGTCATTTGCTTGTGAATTTTCTGATAACCATAATAATTTTTCACATTGGATAGAGACATTGAAGAATTTGTCATATGGTTGGACACCCCAAAATCAAGGTACCAAGGTTGTGAGGAAAAGTAGGAATTACATGAGAGACCAAAAGCATAAAAAGAAGACATAATCATCTGTGTTTGTAGGAACTGTACGAACAGAAGTGGAAGCAAGTAATGTAGCAGAACTTGAAGCACCAATAGAGGTATGAGAAGCGATTAGTTGCTTCTTTTCAGGATGAATTGGACAAGCTGTGATATTATGCCCTCGTTGCTTGCAGTAGTTACAAAAATGTTGTGTGCAAGCCTTTGTAATATGACCAAATCCTTTGCAACTATAGCATTGGACAAAACATGTATCTCTGGTTTTATTCTTCCCTTGTGCTTATGTTCCATGGCTACGTGAGTTGCTATGCGTTGTTCCTCGCGAAGAACTTTACTCAAGCAAGCATCCAAAGTTGGCACTGGGTTGCGATTCATCAAATTAGAGCGAGTGGCTTCAAAGTTAGATTGCAACTTCATCAAAAAAGGATCTCTCTTGCTGATCTCGTGCACAGTTTGGAAAATAGAGAGGACTACACCAGAAATACCATCATAAATAATATTGGAATATTCAGCTCAAAGATTCTGAAAACTAGAAAAATATTCCTCAATTGATAGACTCCCTCGTTTGAAATTAGCCATTTCATACTCCAATTGAAACCTTCGAGCTGTGTAGTCTTGAGGATAAATCTTTTTCAAATAATCCCACATGTCCTTTGTAGTCTTATAAGGCCGGAAATTAATAATAAAATACTTATTTGTTTGCCTTTATGTGCTTTAAGTTAACCAATGCTTCTTGAATATATTTCGGTATCTAATATCTAATCAAGCATTTAAAGGAATTCAAAATCTAGAATAAATTATTGGATTCTGAAACTTTCAATCAACAATGATGCATATTTTTAAGAGATTTTACTCAGCTCCATTGATGCTGCGTAATCTTCCTCATCTATAATGTTTGACACCAGTTTTATGGCTCGAGTATTATTAGTCTTTTCTCCTATTGTATGTGATAAATTATCTTTTCTCAGAATAGAAGTTGAAGCGTGTAAGTTGAAGGAAAACATTGAGAATATGAAGGCAAGGAACCAAGATGGAAATGTAAATTCACCTAAAGAGACAACTGCCGAAGAAATAGAGGTGAGCTTCCATTTTTTGAAAAATGCATGAGCTTCATATATATGGTTTATGAGGATATTTTAGGCAACTTTTAAAAGACTCTAGATTGTGCATTTATTTGTATATTTGTATATTTATACATTAGTGACAATTAAGCATTATGTTTAATTTCAGTTGGTTGATGAAGATATGGTACAAGTTATTCAAATGTGTTCTAAGTTGGAGGAACTCTTACTGAAAAAGAAATACTTTAGCTCTGGTGATTCTCCACAACTTCATGCTGAAAAGGTCTTGCACAGTGATTTTCTGTAGTTTTTGTTTCTCCAATCTTCATTAAAAATATGTATAAAACATATAAATTTTATATTGTATTATGCAATAATTTTCATTCTATTCATGATACAAGGGCCTGTGAAATCCAATTGTGGTTAGTTGTGATAATATTGAAATTTGACCGTAGGCAACCTTCACCTACAATGTTAGGGATCTCAATCTTGTAATCACGGTTCAATGTAACCACTTGGCATTAATCTAACACCTAAGCCTGCGAGGTACCTTGTCAAAGACTGAACAAACTCACATGAGTCACACCCTACTCCTTTTCCAGAATGATGTGATTTTTTCTCAGTTCTAATTGGGTGCATTGGCATTGTACCTCACTTTCCTCCACTTGTAATGGAGTTTTAGTGATGCTTAGTTTCCTGCATTCGGTGTGACACTTTTTTTCTGTTGATGATGTATGATTGAATCACTTGCAGGTTGACAAATTGAAAGTTTTATCAGAGTCTCTTGCAAATTCTGCCACAAAAGCTGAGACTCGCATCACAGAAAACAGGTCCCAGAAACAGTTATTATAAAAGTTTCTTTCTTGTCATGTTTTGTACTTGCCCATACACTTGCATCTTTGTCGAGTATCATAACGGTACTGGCATGCTTTCATCTCTTTTTCATAGATATGCCTTTTCTAACTGTATAACACGTTGATACTCATGCATGCTTTCAGCTGTTTGGGTAGTTGATAGTTAATACCAAACAGATAAAAAATGTTAGCCTTAACGGATTTCTTTTCTCTTATATTATGTTTCATACTTTGTTCTCAACCAGAACTCAAAAAGAAGAAGCACTTCATTTTCGGGCAGCTAAATCTGACGAGGTTAGCCTAGTTGAGAAGGTACATTCTCGTCAATAGCAAGCGATAGTTTTGTTACTTCATAAGCTTTTTCATAATAGGTGTATCAAACATGATATTTTATGAAAGAGTTATTGGGCTTTTTTGAGGTTTAGAGTTATGTTTACTGTTTTATGCTATTATGACTTGTACATATGTTTTTTGTAAAAGGTTTTTTGTAAAAGGGTTGAAGTACCCTCAGTACTTCTTTATTTATTCAATCTTTATTGCCGATTAAAAAAAAGAACTTTTAGATGAGGAAAATAAACTAGAAAATGAAATTAACTCTCCATAAACTAACATTAGTTTATGCATTCCTTAAAATCAACCCTTAATGAGAGAACTTCAACAATTGGCTTATGGATAAACTATTTTAGCTTAGGTGAAGTTTACTTAAACAAATCTTTTGACACTATGTTAGAAAAGGTTGAATCTCTATTTGATCCTCTGAAATATTCCTGTTAATAAAATCAATTTTTTGCTTGAACCATTACCCCCTCTTATTTTGCACACTAAGGATACAACTTTAATTGACCAAATTATTGAATTTAGTAAAGAAGAACATGTGGAAATAGGTCTTGATATTAATAATGGAAACCTTGTCCCATACTTAAGAGGAGTCCAAATAAGGAAAGAAGAAATACCACACATGAAAGGAGCTTCATGTTTATGCTTGAAAGTATACTGCAAAGACCATAATCCAATCCATCATCTCCATATCATGCCAACCAGAAACCCTTGAAGGTGGCCTAGCAAAAATATCACAAGATCATCTAGGTAACATTATCATTCCTATTTTTGTTACTGATCTTTCCATAGCCCTTAGGAGAGAAACCAGAGCCTACAAAAAAGTCACCTAAACCTCGCCAAATCATCCCATTTCAAAATAGGTTTCATACCAAAACCTTTCTAAACGTCACCAAGCCTGGTTTGTGCATAAAACACGAAGAAGCATTAGATGATCCCAATTGTAAGTTAGTAGCCTTAGAATGGTTGAATGCACGTAAGAAGAATGACACTTGGTAGAATGTAAACATACCCAATGATAAAAAGTTGGATCTAATTTGCTCATGCTAGAAATCTAAGTGTGGGTATAAGTTTCACATTTAGAAAACTGAAAAAGTTAAGCAATATAAGAGGATAACTCATAAACCCATTACGTTAAGGTTTTGGATTAGAAGTGGTGTAACTTGTCATGTGGGTTGGGTTCAAATCACATTTACGTAATCTCTCCCTAATGAATTCTCTCAAAAATAGACCTATTAGTGGTATTAGAGCACCTCTGGAGGTCACACTACATTTAAGGGAAAATATACCCATATGGAAGGGACTCACCCTTGAGGAAAAATTGTACCATATAAGAAAGAAGACTCCCAAACCCATTGCCTTAAAGTTTTGGATTAAAAGTGGTAACAATTCTTTATGTGGGTTGGACTTAGATCACATTTATGTAATCTCTCCCTAATAAATACTCTCAAAAATAGACCCATTGGTTTGATTCAAATGTTATATTAAATTAAAATCAAATAAATTCATATCACATTAGATTTTTATGATTGGTTTGAGTGACTATTTAACGAAAAACCGCACTAAACCGCACTAAACCGATTCCTTAATATCTCTATTAATAAATTACATAGTTGTTGTTTGCATTAGACTTGCCCACGACAAATTTATTATTTTTGAAATAAATATAATTCAGAATGTTCAAAGTACAAATTAAGAAAGTCATATTCAAATGTATTAATTATTCTCTCATGAGTCATACTTATTTTTGAAATAGATATACAATGGCCATTTTTCAGGAATTATCCTTGGAGATTGAAGAACTTGAGAGGCAGAGAGACGAGCTTGAAGAAAAACTGAGAAAGGTCTATTTTTTCTGTACTCCTTTTGAGTACTTTACTTATGGGGCTCAAGAACATTTAATTGCACTCAAGATTACTTCGTTTTTATTTTATTTTTATGCATACATGATTGTTATAAATACGCAATCGATTTCCTCAGTCTTTGGTATGATCTTCATGGATTTGTAGGTGTCATCCTTTGCTTGCCTTACATAAGCTTGAAATATTAGTGCAGGTCAACAACTTGTTGACATGTGCACGTATCCGCTTCCATAATGCAAGAGAAGAAAGAGAGCAATTTGATGAAGCAAGCAATGAAATTCTTGCACTTCTAAAAACAAAGGTACAAGTTTATTTCATGCCTAGGCTCACATCTTCATAAAATAAACTAAAGTATTATTAAGATTGAATTGTGTATTTAATCCATTTGTTTATGATCAATTTAATAGCAATTAAGAACCACCAATAAAAGCAATATGTTTCTATAATTGTGTTTAATTAATTTTGCCATGGTTTTGAACCACCGCTACATGAAAGTCCATCCTCTACTTTGTCTAGTGTCACCTCTTCCCTTTGGTATGGTGAGGCACTTTCTAAACCCACAAGTTGTTAAGTATAGAGACGATATAGACCACCTTGTTACTTATTTAGAAAAAAAAAACATTTTATTTTGTTGGGAAAAGTACATCATCAATTAAGAACATTATCCTTTTATAATTACCCTATTAATAGAAAAATAAGATAAAAAAAAGGAACACAAGAATATAATGTGGAAACTCCAAATACGGAGAAAAAATCACGATCACAGCTACACTATTTAGAGCAAGAATTTAACTATTAATTATACCTCACAACACCCTCCTACAAGATTACAAGAAATGTCAAACACCAGCTCAAAGTGTCGTTGATTTAGGGCAAGGAACATCATGGACCTAGAGCCCATTATATAGTCACTAACATTCACTCCCTAGCTTATCCTAGGCGATGTGAGACTTCTCAAAAGATGTATTATTTTCATCACCCAACATTCTCCACCTTAAACACACCTTCATTGCCTATACTAGCAATCATACTCCACCATAAAGAGTATACTCATTTGGAATTAAACCATCCCAAGAATTTTTACTTGGAATTAAACCATCCAAAAATTTTTAGTTGGAATTGAACCATCCCAAGAATTTCCATTTGGAATTAAACCATCCCAAGAATTTCCATGCACCCTGCATCAATGCTAACCAATGCTTGTGTACAATCACCACACAACATCAATATTAGCCAATGTCCGTGCATAAACACCATACACTCTGCATCAATGTTAACCAATGCCCATGCATAATCCTTACACACCTTGTATCAATATTAGCCTATGCATGTGTATAAAATTACCGCTAGAAAAGCTCATCCTAGCACTCACAGTCTGCCCAAGCAAGAGTTACCATGTGTCACATATTTTAACTAAATTTATTGAATTAAACCAAAACAATTAAGTTTTATTTTAACAATTCTTTGTCTTGGAGATCTTACGTTGACTGAGGATATAACCAAATCATAAGATATAAGGTCAAAAGTTCACATTACAACCCAATTTTTATGAAGTTGAGTTAGGCATAAATCCACTAAGATGGTATTAGAGTCATGAGGGTTGTTGTGCTACTTGTTATTGGGCTCTTATTAGACTATCCACAAATATCTAATTTCACACTCGAAATATTCATTCTCCGGCTTATCTTTTGAGCCTTGCGACTTGGTTTTTGTTAGATATAGTTTGATATTATTAAGATATTGTTAGATATTGATAACCACAATATCAAACAATATCTTCTATTTAATCTTTTTATTTTCAGTTACTCTTTTTACTTGTACCTCTCTCTATTATAA
>Ga0209389_1004809_pt1 | contig 11356 bp, 4 predicted proteins | sample CowpearedBW_FD_187526 | JGI IMG/M metagenome (GOLD analysis project Ga0209389, IMG submission 187526) | Root nodule microbial communities of legume samples collected from California, USA - Cow pea red BW (SPAdes) (version 2) | ecosystem: Host-associated > Plants > Roots > Nodule | place: USA... | reverse complement strand
TATATATATATATATTTTAAAAAAGTTATTTAAGAAGAGCAATTATTTATGTTTGAGCTTTGGTTTATCCGAGGTTATATGTTAATTGGGGTAGTTTTAAGTGTTTGAAGATTGATGCAAAAAATGTTGTAACTAAAATGGTTTGTGACTACTGTCTTTTGACAGGTGATGTGTTCTCAAGATCATGTTCAGGAGTGCACAACTCAGGGGTTGTGGAAGAATGGTTTGATCAATGCTGGTGTCTCTTGCATCATTCAGGTGTGTGAGTACGTCTCTCCCCTCCTTTTACTTTTACAACATTGATTTTTTTTTTTTTTTTATATATATATACAAAATACATGTTTTTTAATTGAACTTTTCTTTTTGGTTGTGCCCATGACGCATACACCTAATAATAGTTAACATTCATGAAATAGACATTGATTAGCCCTTCCCTTACCTCAACTGTATGATTTTCACTTAGATACACCTTAGCATTGCCTGTGGGTTGGCTATTGTATTTGTGGTGATAACAGCAGGTATAACAATTGTTAAGTTTAACGATGGAAGTATTGAGATGCCATGATTAATGCCAAAGTTCACTGGATTTGAATTTTTTTTTAAGCTTTTCACTACTATACCTATATTAGTCTCTGCTTTCATCTGTCATCATAATGGTAAGGGTCGTGTAGGGTGGTAGGTTATCCTCTTTGTTGCTAATTATTCTCTTATTCACTAAATAATTATCAATAATTGCATTGCAATAACAAATTTTGTATTACACTATTTTCCTTCCAAATTTGTTCTAGTTCTTGGATTTATGTTGGGTATTATAATGTTGAGTTGAACGTCCAATTATGTGTGTAAAACTCCAAATTAATAAAGCTCAATTTGTCTCACTTAACTTAAGTGGAGAGGGGCTTTTAGGTTATTTTCCCAAACTTTGGAAGAGAGAAATGAGAGAAAAAATTGGTTGGCATATTCACCAATCCACTTCAGTACAATTGTGAATACTGTTTTCTGCATCCTTGTATCGAGCTGAAATTTTGACAATATTAACTCCTTGGTAAGTGTACTAAGCTTTACAAATAGTAAACTGTAAGACCGTGTATAGTTTTTTCAAGGGACTTGTGTAATACTAGTCAACTATACAATTAATAACTTATCTCGACTAGAGAATATTTTCATAATTTTGGTGTCATGTGTATGCATAATTGATTAAAATCAACTTCAGAAGTTTATCACGCTTAGAAGATGGAAAGGTTAAAAATGATATGGAATGATATTGTTGGAGTTAGATTTTATCGACCTCACTCTCATGCACTTAATCGTTCAACTCCTCTCCATTATAATGTCAATGTTAACTTACAACTTTACTCGAACTCTAATCTTGTAATAGATTGAGTGTCGATTTCCTTGTTAAGAGTCAATTTCTTGAGCCTGGGGAGTTGGCCACTGGCTGATTTCCTCTGAAATGAGCGGGCCCACATTCAAAGATCTTCCAATCAAGACGAGGAAGACATCTTTCAATACAAACATTCATTCCAAAGCAAAACCCCTTAGATCAGTATCAACAAATGGAGAATATCCAATAAAAAGCATTTATATAGGTTTATGAAAGCTGGAAAAAATTGCAGAGAAAATGTAAAAACTTAAACACAAAATAGGGCCATCGTCCATCAAAATGGCGCTCAGCCTGCCAGAGCTAGTGACCACTAGAACGCTGGTACTGGGCGCCCAAAATCTCTTCCATTGAGCTTAACATATTTAAGTGATTAGGTGATGACTGCTAATTAACTCCTAATCTTAACTATTTATATATAGTTGTATCACGTATGATCTAAATTAATAATTTTCATTTCTCACAATATATGTAGTTGTACTAATTTAGTACATAGTTATCAATCATTGTATTGCGATAAAAAAACTTTCATTTGCTGCTTTACTTCCCTAAAATGTATAGCATGACATGATTCAGTTTACCATCGACATAAATCTTATACCTTTTTTCTGAATTCTAATGCAGTTCATACTATAATGAATTCAAAGATCCTTCCCAAATGAAGGCCATAGTCCGAACATTACTGTGCTCATCTGTGTACACAGTAATCAATCACCCTTTTTGGTTTCTTATGTGGGGACAGAACAATGGGTGATATATACCAGCGAACTTTGAAGGAGATCTTGGAGTAGGAAGCAATACCCATAAAATTCTCAGGGACAAAAACGGAATTGAATAAAATGATAGGATGCGAGAAGCAATTGCTAAATTAGTTTGAAGGTGTTGGGTGTAGTAGATGTGTGGTGCTTGCGTTTAACAGAAGCAAATTTTTATGCAAATTCAACCCTTCTGATTACTCACTAAATAAAATTTTGCTGTAGAGTATAGATTTACTACTTATTTTAAATATATTTTCAAATGTGTTCGTGATTATTAGATAAGAAAAAATTAGTATTTTAGCTGAGATGACACAAGCTGGATAAAAAGGGTATAGACACGATTTGCCCATTTTTAATAAAACGGGATCGGCAGTGCTTCGATAACAGATCTGGGTGACATATTAAATTGCTTAAATGCTTTAATTGTGAAGTGTTTATTGTGATGCAAACAAATTAACTCAAATTGACACTTATTGTGATTTATCAAAATAAAAATATTTCATTCTTTTTATACTTAAATACTTTCTTTGTTCAACAAATTTGAACTACTTTTCTTTCTTTCTAAATTTAAAATTAGTTAGCTTTGTCCGATTTTAATGATATTTCATTTTCATCTTTAAGGTTATTTTTTATCATTTTTAATTATCGTAAAGACAAAATATGGGTCATTTCTAAACTACGAGACGAAAATAATAATTCTTAATCTTGGGGAAAACTAGATCTAAATTTAATATAAAAAACAATGTAAGTCTTGCGCTTATAAATAAATAAATATATTAAATTGAGATATAATGTTATTTTAAACAATAAAAATTTAAAAAGGAATCAATTTCGATATAAAGATAAAAGAAAGACGTGTTCAAATGGTTGATAGAAACTTTTCGTTAGTTGCAAGTGTATAAAATCTATAGTACTGAAAATATTTAATTTAGATATTGAGTTTTGAGTTATAAAATAAGAGTAGATCTTATATTTTTTATTCTTTGAAATACTATTTCTTGATTCAATATTTACTTTTAATTTGATTTTATTTTTTAATAATTATCAGCCATGTTAAATTTGATTAATCTTAATTTAAATTTTAAAATTTGACATTACGATGAGATTAGTACAAGTTTTTGTTTTTGTTTTTCATATAATTATCTCTTTATTTTAATATTGTCAATATGGAGTTATTCTTTCCTTCTATCATAAAAGTTTACTTGAGAGTTAATAAAGTTTTGATTTTTATGTATGATATTTTTGTAGGTTGAATACATTTTTACAAGGAACATTGAGGTGGGATTGAAATTTGTTTTTATTTCAATATAGTTTGATTTTTAAATTTTAAAACCAAATAAATATAGTTATCTAAACTTAATTCTATTAATTTTTCTTGATGTGTTAAATAGGGTTTATAACATATGATTAGCGTTTGAATTGTTTACATGTTTCACTTTAAGTGTCAATTTGAAACATTATTTAATATGTAAAGAAAATTAACATCGTTGGATTAAGAAGAATATATCTATTTATTTTTAATGTTTGAAAATCAAAATGTATTAAAATTTAAAACATGAATTTCAATTTCGCGTTCAAATTTATTGATTACAAACATGTTTATTTTTTATTTTTTATCTTTATGGATCATGAAAATCAATATCAATCTTTGTCTTGATGTGATAAAGCTTTTTGTATTTTCAAGAATGGCGAATCAAACACCAATCACTTTGGTTGTATGGTATATCCTATTTCTATTAATAACTTCAAACTTGCTATAAAGTTTTAAATACACATTGTATTTATAATAGATGTGCATAATTTAAAAGTTTGAAATGTCTAATCACCATATTTATAGCTTAATTTGGAGTTGTATATTTTGTTAAAACAAGAAGAAGAAGAAAAAGCTTAACGGCTGAAACTAAAGGGGAAACATACATATGGAAGTAATATCAAGCAAATACAATCGTATTAAATTCCCAACAATTAACACATGAAGATATGTATATCACTATGTTGTAGTATATGTAAAGAACTTCACACCGGATATAACTTACATAGAAAGGTTCAAAACACGAATAAACCAAAACACACTCAACTCTCAACCAGCTATAACATATTATACACAACCGAAATTTCATAAGAATCTCATCACATCCATGAAGCAGAAAGAACTAGGCACCGGAATGCATCCAGTTATCAACTAAGGACAAGACGACAAATGGCATGATTCGAACTCCAGGATTGGTGCATGAAAATGTTACAGGAACTCTAGGCTTCTTAGATATTGAAGACAACTTGTACTTGACAATTCAGAATCTTAGGCATTTAAGGAATTTCTTGCTTTGGTAGTTCTGAAACTTTAGGCAACTTCGGTTTCATCGACTCAGGAATTTTAGGAAATTCTGGTTTAGGTAATTTAGGGATTGTAGGTAACTCTGACTTAGGCAATTCGAAAACTTTAGGTAACTCTGGTTTAGACAATTTAGGAATTTTAGGCAACTCCGGCTTAGGCAACTCAAACTTTGGTAATTCAGGAACTTTGGACAACTCAGGAACTCCAGATAACTCGGGCTTAGGCAATTCAGGGGTCTTAGGCATCTCAGGTACTTTAGGCAACTCTGGTTTAGGTAGTTCGGAAACTTTAGGCAACTCGGGTTTAGGCAATTCAGGGATTTGAGGTAACTTGGACTTAGGCACTTCAGGGACTTTAGGCGACTCTAAATTTGACAATTCAGAAACTTTAGATAACTCGGGTTTAGGCATCTCAGGTACTTTAGGCAACTCTGGCTTAGGCAATTCGGGAACTTTAGGCAACTCTGGTTTAGGCAATTCAGGAACTTTAGGCAACTCTGGTTTAGGCAATTCAGAAACTTTAGGTAACTCTGGTTTAGGCAATTCAGGAACTTTAGGCAACTCGGGTTTAGGAAATTCAGGAATTTTAGGCAATTCTGGCTTAGGCAACTCGAACTTAGGTAATTCAGGAACTTTGGGCAACTCAGACTTAGGCACTTCAGGGACTTTAGGCGACTCTAACTTTGACAATTCTGAAACCTTAGATAACTCAGGTTTAGGCAATTTAGGGATCTTAGGCATCTCAGGTACTTTAGGCAACTCTGGCTTAGGCAATTCGGGAACTTTAGGTAACTCTGGTTTAGACAATTCAGGAACTTTAGGCAACTCTGGTACTTTAGGTAACTCTGGTTTAGGTAGTTCGGGAACTTTAGGCGACTCTGGTTTAGGCAATTCAGGAACTTTAGGCAACTCTGATTTAGACAATTCAGGAACTTTAGGTAGCTCTGGTTTAGGCAATTCAGGAACTTTAGGCAACTCGGGTTTAGGAAATTCAGGGATTTTAGGCAATTCTGGCTTAGGCAACTCGAACTTAGGTAATTCAGGAACTTTGGGCAACTCAGACTTAGGCACTTCAAGGACTTTAGGCGACTCTAACTTTGAAAATTCTGAAACCTTAGATAACTCGGGTTTAGGCAATTCAGGGATCTTAGGCATCTCAGGTACTTTAGGCAACTCTGGCTTAGGCAATTCAGGAACTTTAGGCAACTCTGGTTTAGACAATTCAGGAACTTTAGGCCACTCTGGTTTAGACAATTCAGGAACTTTAGATAACTCTGGCTTAGATAATTCAGTAACCTTTGGAAATTCGAGTTTAGGCAATTCAGGAATCTTCAAAGGTGGTATTTCAGCTATATTGGGCAACTCAGGAACCTTAGGGAGCTCAAGCTTTGGGAATGCAGGGATATTTGATGCTGAAAACTGGGGTTTAGGAAGTTGTGACACTTCTGGTTTTGACAATGTTGGTTCCAAAAGAACACGTGCTCCAGCAACCATCGTGTGGCTGCTTGCTGAGAACAACATCAGAAACACAAACGAGAAAATCACGTTAGACAAACTACACGTACCCATGATTGAATACAAGAACTTCAGAAGAATGAATAGCAGAAGAAGATTTTGACAACAGTTTAGAAATGCTCTGTGAATGCACACTGCTGATTTCCATTGCATTGCATAAAGAGTCTTTTATAGAAGAAACTATGGAGCATGCAACGTGAGTTGGTGTTAGCTCAACTTCTTACCCACATAGTAACCTTCAATCTCACACCAAACTTTAATCAGAACCGTTGTTGTTCACCTAATCTATCATTGGAAGCAGACGAAGACACATTTTGGTCACCTTTGTTTTGAAGCGTTAAACAACAAAAGTCAATGTTGTAACCTCACAAAGATACCACAAAACCAAGTATCAACACTGATTTTTGGCAATATAATAGTTTCTTGCAAGCTTTCTTTGTGTTTGTTTCGTCAACAAAACCAGACTCTATTTCAACCCCCAATAAACTGTGATAATTAAGAAGCCATTATTATCTTTGAAACGTGCAGAAGTGAATCACAGGTCCGCAGCAGAAAAAGCAACCTCGTAACATTAAAAACTTAGATGACCAACATTTAACCATTTCGGTACACGTTTCACATTTATAAACCTTATATTTACTTACATATTTGGTCGCTGTTCTTCTTCCAATATTTGTGATGTAAATGATGTCACCGAATTATAAATTGCTGTATGATCAAACATTGTAAATTTCGTATTAAATATTTTAAAATTATATCTTATGCTGTTGAAAAATGAATTAATACGCAGTTTCACTTGCAATGTATTGATATTCAATTAAGAGTAATTTTCTTAAATGCAGATGTTACATATTTTATAACCTTTATTTTTTTTAGAGTACGTATTTTTAATTGATTAATTGTATAAATCTTATTTATTTCACATTTTAATTTTGTGTTGTTATGTAAGAGGCAAGTATTTTAGAATTTCTTTTAAAAATAAGTTACATATATGTTTACTACAATAACAAAGTTTGTTTTATGAGAACATTTTTAGTATAAAAATAAATAAATGAATAATGAAAAATATTAACTTATTACAAGTATAAATTTTAAAATTTAAATACAGTAAATATCATTATATTTAAAATGCAAGAGATAACAAGTGTAAATATTGTTTAAAAATACCTCAAAAGATGTGATTGTAATTTTCTCCAATTCATACATTGGATTCTAATCAATTTTGGTCAGTTTTGACAGATATAAAATATTTCAACATTTAACAAAGATTAATGAGTACAACAACCGTACCAGTTTTTTTTATACTATGAATTAATTAGAAATCAAGTTTATCTTTCTTTATTCATAGGACTTGATGACATTTAAGAGAGTTTAAAACAATTCATGTAAGATGTTCAACCAACTATACCAGAGAACTTGAACATTACAAATGAAGTTTGATTTTGTATTTGAGAATAAAAAACATCAAACTTATCATGTCTGTGAATAAATATGACAGTATAAAACCATTTAGATTTTCAGTAATTATCCCATTTTCTCTCTAACAAGTTGGATCAGTGAAGAACACATCATGTTATGTAAAGAACACCATAAAATGAAAAAAAGAAACACCAATACTTGAAGCACTGATCTACATAAACAATCTCTCACCACCATCATACAAGTTGCAACATTTTCACCCTTGTAGATAGATGCATGCACTAAGAAGCTTCTCTCATTAGTTACATTTTCTTTTGAAAAGAAAAACATAAGAACAACCATAAATCCTTGCACAAGTACACACACTATCAAATCTGCAACACTGTTGAAACTTGAAAACAATGTGCTTCAAAAATCTGAACCTGGCAACTCTATACATAATAATAATAATAATGATTCAACAAAAGTAATGATAGTTGCACACACTTTACTCGCATGCTCCACAAAATACTGCTCTCCATGCCATTAAACAAGACCATTGCAACTTGTTCTACATCATCATCATCTAGATTTCACACATTATAATGTGTAACTCATTTTCCAATTCATAAATCTAACAAGTCATCTTCTGCTAAAACTTCGAAGAGCCAACAGTTAGGTATTAAGGACCCTATACAGCTAAACCCTTTATTTTCTTTCTCTCTATTGTTCCCCCATTTTCAACCTTCAGTTAAATTGTGCAGTCAACAAGAAAATTCCAAAGTCTTTGTTGTTGTTGTTGTTGTTGTTGTAACATGGCTATATAAGAATCCACACACTATAACTCTGTTTTCAACCGCCCTGTTCAATTTAACAATAAACTACAAAGAATCAAGCACTTGATATTGATTGTGCAGACAACCAAAATTAAACTGAGATTCTGTCTACTATTACCATTTGGTCCCAAGTTGTCAAGTGCTGTATTAGAATCGTATCCAATTCCATAGAAGCTTTGGAACTCATGGTCCAAAACATTCTGCATGTAAGAGTATCAGTATTTTTCAAAATTCAGAACTAAAGGGTGTTGATTACAACAGTGTAAATAGAATATGCACCTAAACTGTAAAGGGTTTTTACACTATCTTTCATTTACAAAACAGTCATGTAAAGTTAAGTTTTATTTACATTAGCAATTTTTATTTTTTTTACTTTGATAACAATGCATAGAAATTAAACTCATCAGAGTGTAACATGTTCAGAGATGTTTAGTCTTTTTACCTGGGGCAAAGGAGGGAATTGTGATGATGTACTAGGCATGCCAGCCAATGTTCCATGGAAATTTCCACTGGGGAATGTGTGAGAGGAATTGATACCAGGACCATATGCACTAATTCCATGTCCTATGCGTGATTGAAGAATCTGAATGAAGAGAAATGAAATCATCTTTAATTCAATCTGTTAAAAAATAGAAAATGGACCAAGAAGGTTAAGGCCTTCACTCACATCCTTGGATAGAATCCTGTCTACATCAAAGTTTAGTTCTGGGTTCACTGTGGCAAGTTTCATGGACAAAAACTGCAAAATATCTCTTTCATAAGTTCACTGACCAAATCACAAAAACCATAATAACTGAACAGACAAAGAAGTTTTCATATTGAGTTATCATGAAATATCTCTTACTATGCTCAATTCAATTTTCAATGGTAAATTGAAATCATCAAGTATGGCACTACTTTCATACCTCAACCTGTTGCTGAAGTGATTGCACATAGTTTATTATCTCATCCAGCATTACTGCTTTGCCAGTTATCTAACAGAAACCAAAGACACCATCATGGTTTATCCAAAGAGAAAAGTAGTATGCAGAGACATGATCATAGTTTCAAGAGAAACCATTTAACAGAATCATAATATTTAAATCACCTTGTTGCAACCAGGAACAAGTTCTTGAAGCAGCCTCATTCGCTCACTAATCTTTTCTCTTCTCACCTGCAAGAAAAAAAGTTGTATAATTAGACAATGAAAAATACATAAAGGGTCTCAAACTTTTTCATGACAAATATTGTGGTGAGACAGGGATGGTACTCTTTCTGCAAGACTGTGGCTGTTAGTGGCTTGTCCTCTTCTAGCTCTCACGTGAATGAAATTTTCTTTAGGAGCTTCTCCACTTTGAGAACTGTTGTCCTTAGCTTGCTTCGCTGATTGCTTGCCACGCAAATCTGCACTATTGTTCTGCTCAACTTTTGGCTTCTTTTCATGTTCTTTTGGACCATCACAGGCCCTCCCCGGAGAATCTTTCACAGTTTCACTCTCAGCATTCTAATCCAACCTCGTAAAGCGTTTCGATCATTAGCTCTCACAACCACACAAAACAACACCAATGAAACATTCCAAAAATCCTAAACGAGGTAGTATATATATAGGACAAAACATATATACACTTGCTTAGATACTTCTGCTATTGTTCTCTAATCAAAATTAGAATCTCACTCTCTTTGTGTGTGACCTTAATACAAAACTTTTTTTGTGTGGATAGTAGAAATAAAACTCCAATTTAGATGGGAAAACAACACACAAGAAATACTTAAGAAAGTGCATCTGAGTTTTATCCTTGGAGATATCACATTCAACTGAACAAACCTTATTTGGGCTGAAGGTAGAATTATGATCAAGCCCTCTCTTTCTTCTATTCCCACTAGGACCAGATCCTGGTGCTTCCTCTTCAGGAATTGAATCCTCAACCTGAGATTGTTCACCATTAATCTGAGCCTCCTTGATCGGATTATAATGTGGTGGGTACCCTGAGTTAGCCACATCACCAGACCCATGCTGGCCAAAAGGGGCAGCAGCACCAACCATTTCTGAGAAGCCCCTGCTTGCATAGGAATGAACCTTGGGAACCATGCCCCCTAGATTTGAGTCAGACATGTATTGAACAAGGTGGGAAGTGTTGCTCATTCCTTGGTTTTCCAGAACAAGAGGGTAAGAAGAGTTGGCATTCGCAAACTCAGCATGAGAAACCATTGAGGAGCCTCCAAAAGTTTGAGCCTGACTCAAGGAAACAAGTGGATCCCAAGCCGAAGAAGCAAGAAAAGGGTTAGCTACATCAGAAGGTTTGGCCATAGACACGGAACTAATAGCCATATCTGAAACATTAACATTGGCACCACTGAGAGCTGAAGATGGACAAGTCAGAATGTTCTCATTTCCGTGTTGAAATCCCATGGCATTTTCCTGACCCCCCATCTGAACAAACTCAACAGTCCCTAAACAGTCACAACCGAGAAAGTAACCTATTTATATATAATTCACCAATCAATCAGACTCAAAGAGTTTCATCACATCAGAGCTGCATCTAGAAATAAACAAGAGCATATGATTAAAGGGTAAAGTGAATTTTGACTAAGTTGGCTCGAGAGATATCTTGCAGGACTAAACAAGGAACAAATAACTTGGCAGCTTTATAGGACTGAGAGGAAGTTAAAGTAAAAGAAAACCCTCATTGTAGCCTTAGATAAATGAAAAACAAAAGAAAAGGTAAACGGAATATAATCTCCTAGTCAGTCACCAGCTTCGTTTTTTACCTGTTCCTTCAAAAACCCTAAACCAAGATCAAATCTACTGCTTCAATGCTCAGTAAAAGGGGGAAAAAAATGGTTCCCCTCAGACAAGAAAGTGAACCTTTCAGTCTTCAGAGCATAAAGCGGACATAGACAGTGAGATTAGCTAACAGCTCATCAAACTACAAGTAAAGCAGATTCCCTTTTCTCCTCTGTCCTCACAACAACATCTAAAACCCCCCATTCCATCATGTTAAGCAAGATTAGCACTGAGTTCTGTGTTGTTGGTGTTGTTGGTGCCGGTGTTTTCTTGCTTGGTTGAAAGTGGAAACACTCTTCTAATTAAGAAGCTCCAACACGAGTGAAGAAAAGAAGGGGTATCTATCTTTTTTTTTTTTTTTTTTTTGTTT
>Ga0209389_1004807_pt1 | contig 11357 bp, 13 predicted proteins | sample CowpearedBW_FD_187526 | JGI IMG/M metagenome (GOLD analysis project Ga0209389, IMG submission 187526) | Root nodule microbial communities of legume samples collected from California, USA - Cow pea red BW (SPAdes) (version 2) | ecosystem: Host-associated > Plants > Roots > Nodule | place: USA... | reverse complement strand
ATTATTCTCTTTAGAAGCTTTTAAAGGACAGTTATTTTTATTAAAATTAAGTCCTATAATAAATTTTCTAAATAATTGGTCTGTGTGTGGTCCAATGCCTTATCATTTTTTTTACCCTTTTCAGACTATTTCAGATTTGTGCTGGGAGCTAGCTCAACTTCAAGATACATACATTTTACAAGGTATTTTCTTAACTCTCAACTATTGAGAAGAAATTCAATTTTATTTCATTAATTTGTTTTGTATGATTCATTTTTTTAATTTTGTATTCTAACATTTTTTATCCTCTAGGTGATTATGATTTGAAGGTCATGCGACAAGAGTACTACATTAATCGGCAGAAAGCAGTAAGTTTAGCCATCTCTTTCTACTATGATTGTGATAAGAACAGTAAAACAGTAATTAATAGGAGAAGAAAATTCCTCTTATTATTTCAGTATGCAAAACAAAGAGGAAAAAACATTCCTCTTCCCAAAGACCCAATCCAGAAATCTGGTTTTTCTCCCCAAAAACCATCCCCCCTTTCACTAAACACGTAAACTCTCCCACATACTCTCATTGCCTATTTCTCTCTCCAAAAAGACACGTAGATCATTCTGTTAGAACAGAATCATAGTGTGTTTGCTTGTGGACCCCATGCAATGGGTTTCCATTTCTGCCTCTCATACACCTTTTGGGCCTTCCTAATTTGCCCCTCTAATTCTTTCTTTGTATCAACACCTTTAAAGTTCACCTTGTCCTCGGTGGAGTTCAGGAAAGGCTTCCATCATTCTACTCATGGATTTCCAAGAATTCTCATAATCTGGCATGTTCTTTCACTTCACTAACAGTTCTAAGGATTGATCACTCTCTCCTCTCACGGCTAACACATTTTCTGGTTGAACTTGTAACTCCAACTCCTCAGTCACATACTGTGGTAGAGGTTGGACAACAACATCAGCTGTCACAGTGGGCTTCAATAGACACATGAAAGACAGGGTGCACTCTGCTGTCCTTTGGCAGTTTCATTCTAGAAGCCAGTTTCAATCTTGTTATTTATAATTATGTCCTAATGTGTTGGGATATGCTGGTTAGATTTTTGTGCACATTCTCCAATTTTAGATTGGTTCTCCAAGTTTCTGTTCTCGCTCATAGCTAACTTTTAAATTGTGTTGCTGTTTCTTGTTTTCTCTTCTGAAAGTGTATATGTTGTATAGGTTACACTGCAAGTAATATAGACCATTGAATAGCTTAGAGCTGCATCTCTCAGTTGTGACAGCTTTCAGTTAGTCAGAGCTAGGATTCTGTATCTGTATTCTATAAATTACTTCTCCACTCAAATCAAATAATAATGAAACAGTTCAGACTACTTATCTCTTTCTTTAAAGTCAATGAATTTTACATATTCTATCAGGCTGTTTGGATTTGTCTTAATTGATCAAGTACTTCTATTGATAACAAACCTCTCCATTCTTTTGGCAGTTCATAAACCATCTCATCAATCTCCTCGCCAGGCATCAGTTCTTAAAGATAGCCTGCCAATTGGAAAAGAAGAACATGCTTGGAGCATTTTCGTTGCTCAAGGTTATTGAGTCTGAGCTTCAAGCATACTTGTCTGCAACTGAGGGACGGGTGGTATGTATCCTTAGAATTTTGCATTGCATCTATTCTTTAATTTTGAGTGATTATTTTTTTTTTCATTGCTTTCACTTGTAGTGGTATATTTCTTATTTCAAAATTCCCATTTACCCCTTCCAATTTAAAGTGTCTGATTTTCTTTTCTTACATATGGTGTGATTGGTTATCTTAGACCCCCTTAACTCTCTTTTAGGTGAGTAGTGAGATGGCATGGGGGATGGTTAGCTGTGGAGAGAAAACAAGAGTTGTCATATGGAAAAGGGGTCATTGAGTGATCTTTGATCATGAGGAGCTTCTGCTCCTGTTCTTGTTTCTTCTTTCGTAGTAGTATAGTGAAATCATACAAACAGATAGAATTACTCTATTAAAATGTTTATGAAATTATAGGTCCAAGTATTTTTCATATGTCTAATCCAATGTGAGAGTGAAGGCATAGGATACAACGTTAGGTCTTATCATTCATGACTTGTTGCTTGCTCTTAAGAAATATTGGTGATCAACATGAAATAGATGCAATGTGGTTTTATTAGAGTCACGCTAAGTATAGTTTCTTATCTAAATTCTACCTTTTGTCCTCTGCCAATAAGGAAATTTGGCTCCTTTAAAAGTAGGAGATGTACTTTAGAGAACAAAGTGAACTCACAATTGTTGAATTTATTTGGCTCCTTCAATTAAACATCATTGATTTTATCACAATCCTATCAAGTATTCTCCTCTCACCTTTGAGGAGTCAAATCACCCTCTAAAAGACTATTGAATATCTTCTTTATATTTTCCTATATTTTCCTTCAGAACCCTAGGTCCAAAGTCCAGTTTTACATCACACCTCTACTTTTATCTTTTGAACTTCCCTTTATGGTTTGCAGGGTCATTGCTTGGCCCTGATCCAAGCTGCCTCTGATGTTCAAGAACAAGGAGGAGTACATGACAGTGATCATTTTTTGCATGCTATTAGAGACCTGCTAAAAATATATTCGAGTGAGTATTTATTCATCAAAATATTATGATTTATTTAAGTTAGAGTGCTCCTATTCTCCTTCTAATATGCTATCCTGTACCATTTTCGTGGTGCTCTACATTTTTTCCTAGATACACAAGTTTCACTGTCGACGTATGTATCAGCTCCTGGCATTGTCAAGCAGATCTCAGCTCTTCATTCGGATTTGATGAGCCTTCAGTCCGACCTTGAGAATTCTCTTCCCGAAGACAGAAATAGGTGTATTAATGAACTGTAAGTATTGTGATTAAAATCAATGTACTACTATTTATGATATGCTGTAAAATTATGAACGCTTATGCTTCACTGACCTTGTTTAATTAACGCTCTTTTGGATGTCACCAATATATTCCTCCTATTGCAATCATAGGGTTAAGTTAGGATATGTACCGTGGAGTAAATCAAAGTTAATTTAATGCTATCCGTAACTGTTTTTCTTAATGAATTTCTCACAAAACTCTATTGAATGGAAAGTTTGTGTTGAAAGAGGAAAATAGATGCAATAGATTCTGAAAAATGTGTGTATGGACTACACAACAGAGTCCATTTTATATGAGCTGATTACGATAAATACAAAGCTATTTGAGATTTTATTCCTATATACATGATCTGATATGCTTACTGTTGAAATAAGTAATAAGTGGTGTACTCTATGGGTTGTACCTAGGAGTCTAGAATACTCTAGAATAATCTTTTACTCTTCCCATTGTATTAGTTTTCTATCATGATAAATAGAGGATCACAAGAGGGATCTAGCAAGCCCTCCAATTTAATATTATCTTTTTATTCTTAACTTGGTATCAGAGTTAGTCGATCCCGCTCTGCTGGTTTCTGTTTCATTGTGTATCTGTCCGCCTACTATCTACTGTTGTTCGCCTCTGTTCAGCACTGTTCAATTCTGTCCACCACTGTTTGCAACTATCCAACACTGTCCAACATTACCTGCCATTGTTTGTCACTGTCCGTCGCCGGTCTCCTGTCTTTTGAAGCCTCGGTTCGGTGCGCCTCGAGGAGCGCGACCCAACCTTGGTGAGTGGACCTCCTATCTTTTGCTGATATGCTGTCACGCTTCAGTCAAATGTTGGGCCACCCTAGGTGTGTATCTCTCACGCGCTAGCTTCCTGTGGTCGGAATATTCCCAGACCAACGTCGTCTGACTCGTTGGAGCATTTGAATTCGTATCCACCCTCTGTTTTTCATTCCAAGTGCTAAAATTGAGTCTCACTCAAAACCCTAGGTTTCTATCTCTTAAGACCCTAGGTTTTTCTGTTGCTTTTGTGGACTACATCCCTAGTTTCGCTTAACATACCTATTTGTAAAAGAGGAGATAATTGCAATAGAGGAGGACACCCTCAATGCTCATATTGTAGAAGAATCAATCACACCCAAAGAAATTGTTACTCTTTACATGGTTTTCCTAAAAAGGCAGCCAACATTTTCTTGTCTGGAATTTCTGAGCCCAAGTTCTCCGATGAAGAATATAAGGAATATCTCAAGTTAAAGTCTTGCAGCCAAGCACCATCTTTCACCCACTCTATTTTGTCAAAAGCTTGCATTTCTCAAACCTTGGAGTGTCAAAGTTCATGGATAATTGATTCAAGTGCCTCTGATCATATCTCTAGTAATGTTTCATTATTTTCCTCTATTTCTCATCCTAAAACTCCTTGTGTTATTACTTTAGCCAATGGTTCCAAAGTTACTTCTCAAGGAGTTGGTTAAATTTCCTTTTCTTCCTCCTTAAACCTTAAGAATGTTCTTGTTCCTAATTGTCCTTTTAACCTAATTTCTTTAAGTCAATTAACTAAATCTTTAAATTGCTCTATAACTTTTGATGCCAATTCCTTCGTTATTCAAGATCGTAGTACAAGACGATTGATTGGTGAAGGACATGAATCCGGAGGATGGCAATATGGGCTTGGCCCGGTGGGTCGGCCCGTAGGCCCACAAAATAAATGTAGGGTGGGCTGAGGTATTGGGCCCGCTAGCCCTCAAAAAGCCTAGCGTGCATAACCTGCAACCCGTGTGAGCCAAATGCGGGGCAAGGTTGGCTGGTCTGCAAGCCTGCGTAACCTAACCCTCTTATAGATTAAAGTTTTATGCACTTGTATATTAAACGTAATGCTAATCATATAACTTAAATAATTCATACCAATATCATATTTTATACCTCCAGAAGTAAAAGACCATTAAAACGTAAATTTGTCCACACAAAAAGATGAGAAACAATAGTCAAAGTTTACAACAACATGATCCTACGACTTAATCAGCCCAAATTCTAGAAAAAAGATGTTGTCCTCTTATTAATAAGAGCAATAACTCTTGGTCTTATCTATCAAATTTTTAGCCCAAATTCTAGAAAAAGATGTTGTCCTCTTATTAATGAGAGCAATAACTCTTGGTCTTATCTATCAAATTTCCTGCAAGCAAGCTAATTCAATTTGCCCAAACAACACTCAATTCCTATTTCCACTATTTTCTTTATCTCAAAATATAGTTTTTAGAATATAGTTTTGTTGGGCATGCGCATTTGTTATTGTACTATTATTGTCTGTTTTTTATTAATTATGATGCTTCAATTATTAAAATTGTGATGCTCCAGGACTTGCTTTTCTTTTTAATTTGTGATTTCCCAAATATGTGGGCCAACCCACAGGCCTACGGGTCAAAAGGAATGCGGGACAAGCCACTTATTTCAGCCAACGTTTTTTCTGTGGGGCGAGCTAGCCCGACTCGCAATGTGCAGGCCTAATGCGAGCCAGGCCTAAACGGGCCTGACTGCCCTGTATTGCCACCCTTACAAAGGACTCTACTACTATCTTGGTACTAGACTATCTGTATGTTTTTAGCTTCCCAATCTCTTAAGCTTTTACATGATCCTTAGGTCATCCAAGTTTATCAAAATTAAAAAGGATGATTCATGAGCTTAGCAAACTACAAGTCTTAGAATGTGAATCATGTCAATTCAGTAAGCATGTTCGTTCTTCTTTTCCAATAAGAATTGAAACAACATGCAACTCTATCTTTTCTTTGATTCATTTTGACATTTGGGATCCGAGTCGGGTCTCTTCCTTTGGGTTTTGTTATTTACTCACCTCTATTGATGAATATTCTTGGTGTATTGGGGGTTTACTTAATTAAAAATCGATCTGAACTTTTGAATATCTTCATGTCATTCCTTAATGAAATCAAAAAACAATTTGGGAAAGTGATCAAAGTTTTAAGGAGTGATAAGGCCAAAGAATACTTCTCTTATGGTTTTCCACTCTTTTAAACTCACATGGCATTTTACATCAATCCACATGTCCTCATACACCTCAGCAAAATGGTATAGCAGAGAAGAAGAATAGAGACTTGGTTGAAACTGCTAGTACCTTGTTGGGTGCAATGTTCCTACCCATCACTAGGGTGATGCCATTCTGTTTTGCATGTTATCATATTAATAGAGTGCCCTCTTCTTTGAAGAATAAAGTTCTGTATTTCCTAATGAACCCTTATTTCACACTCCTCATCGAGTCTTTGGTTGTGTATGTTTTGTCTGTGATGTAACTCTAGGGTTAAATAAACTTTCAGCTAGAGCCATCAAATGTGTCTTCTTAGAATATTCTCGTCTTGAAAAAGGGTATCGATGTTGTTCGCCTAACACTAAGAAATATTACATGTTTGCAAGTGTCAACTTTTTTGAAAAAACACCTTTCTTTCCTTCCTCTTCTCAAGAAGCAATTTTTTTCCAACAGGTCTTGCCTATACCTTTTGTTGACCTCTCTATAAATACAATTCCAAACACTATTCCATCTTCTTCCAATACTCCAAATTCCTCACATCCACCTAGTTCTCCTGGTCCATCACCTCCCACTCCAATGACTAGTCAAATACCACATAATGAGTCCCTTTCATCAAGTCCTTCAGCATCATTGTCCCACGCTATGACTCCTGATAATGGGATTCTGGTTGGCCTATTGCCATTCACAAGGTACTCGCTCTACTTAGAACCCTTATCCTATTTATAATTTTCAAAGTTATCATTGTGTGTCTCCATCACATTATTCTTTTAACCGGTGGACTGCCCCATGTATATACGGTTAAATTGAAAAAATATAGGACACGGGACACGGCATGTATATACATGTTAAGTTTGAAACTGACAACTAACACAAAAATGAATCTAGTCTATCTATCTAATATCCAAAATGCCAAATGTAGTGATAGTATAAGATTTGTTCCTTATTTTAATCGTCAAAATCATGTCAAGGATAAAAAAATATCTTTCAAATTGGACATAGTGTGTCCTACAAGTATCGTACGAGTATTGGTGTCCGATACGTATCATACACGGGATACGCCATTTACAAGGCGTGTCAGAGCATCATAGTCTATTACCATTCCTAAAATTGTGAAAGAGGCTCTTGATCATCCTGGATGGCGAAAAGCCATGATTGTTTAAATGCAAGCCTTTGAACAAAATGGTATGTAGGAATTAGTTCCTCTTCCATTTGGAAAGAAGACGATTGGTTGTCGTTGGGTCTATTCCATCAAAGTTGGACCTAATGGTTAAATTGATCTCCTTAAAGCTCGAGAGGTAGCAAAAGGATATACTCAAATATATGGGCTGAACTACAATGATACTTTTACTTTGGTGGCCAAAATGACCACTATCAGATTTTTCCTTGCCATGGCAGTTATTTGGGATTGACCCCTTCATCAATTAGATATTAAAAGTGCTTTTTTGCATGGTGATCTAGAGGAAGAGGTCTACATGGAGCAACCTCTTGGGTTTTTTTATCAGGGGGAGTCTGGTTTGGTTTGTAAGTTGCATCGATCTCTCTACGGTCTCAAGCAATCTTCTCGTGCATGGTTTGGAAAGTTCAACTACATTGTTCAATCTTTTGGACTGGAATGTAGCAAGGTAGATCACTGTATTTTCTACTGTCACACTGCCCTAGAAAGCGTGTACTTAATAGTGTACGTTGATGATATAGTGATCATAGGAAATGATGTTGTTAAAATATGTCAGTTAAAGAGACACTTATGCAAACATTTTAAGACTAAGGATCTTGGAAATCTAAAATATTTTTCTAGGCATAGAGGTAGCCCAATGAAAGGAAGGAGTTGTTGTCTCAGAAAATATGCTCTTGATATTCTTAAAGAGACATGTATGGTGGATTGTTAACCGGTGGACTGCCCCATGGACCCAAATCAGAAATTAATGGCAGATCAAGGAGAAGTTTTCTCTGATCCAGAAAGGTGTAGAAGATTGGTTGGGAAACTTATTTACCTTACTATAAGTAGTCTAGATTTGTCCTTTGTAGTTGGTGTTGTAAGTCAATTCATGCAAAATCCTTGTGTTGATCACTGGAATGTTGTTATTCATATTCTAAGGTATCTTAAAAGGGCTCTAGGATAGGGACTACTTTATGAAGATAAAAGTGTTTGGATATTGTGATGCTGATAGGGTCGGTTCTCCTATGGATAAACGCTCTACCACTAAGTATTGCGTTTTGCTTGGAGGAAATATTATGTCACGGATAAGCAAAAAGCAAAATGTTGTTGCTCGATCATCTGCTAAAGCTAAATATAGGGCAATGACATCTTACTTGTGAACTTGTATGGGTAAAAATTTTGTGAGATCCAGACCATGAAGATGTATTGTGATAATCAAGTTGTTCTCCACATTGCATCCAATCCATTATTCCATGAAAGAACTAAACACATAAATTGACTGCCATTTTTTACAGGAAAAGTTGTCGAAAGAGATTTGTCCTGAGTTTGTCAGATGAAATAGTCAGCTTGCAAATGTATTAACTCAGTCCTTAAGGGGACCTCAAATTGAGTTTATATGGTCCAACCTTGGGACATACAATTTGTATGCTCCAGCTTGAGTTTGTTTTGTCTGGCTCTGGCTCTGTTTGTGTTTGTGTGTCATAGCATTATTATTAGAGAATATCAAATCTTTTCTATTTATTTTATTGATTCCATTTCCTTAATATATAAATTAATCATCTGTGCTGTAGGCTTAACTGTAAAATATTGTCGTTTGTGACATTCTATTTGCATTGTCAATATTTGGGGTTCATATCTGTACACTTTTACATTCAGTGTATAAAGTTTTTGCAATTGTTTAGTGAGATAGCAATGGGTTTTCTTTTATTTAATTCTCTAGTTTGGAGTGTTGTTTTGTTCCTGATTTACTGCAATTGTTCATGTCAATTTTCGAATCTATAGGTGCAACCTTATTCAAAGCCTGCAACAACTGCTCTTTGCATCTTCAACTACAGCACAACCAATACTGACCCCTCGGGTATGACTCCCAGATCTATACTGTGGCTTGGTTTTAATTTGTAAGACATAATTGTTGCAGTGGTTTTTGTATTTCTTTATAAACAATATATTAACTGTACTTTTCATGTCCATTAATTACAACCAAAGCCTTTTCCTGAAAGGTAGAGTATTTGTCATGTCCTCTGTAAAGAATAAAATCAAAATAGGTGTTCCATTATTAGGGTTTTAAGGGAATGGATTAGTTTTTGACGGTGTAGTTGTGATGTGGACCTTGGTGAAGTAAAGTAATAGCATTTTGATTACATATCTGAATCTAAGTTTTATCAGAATGGGCATGTCAGTTTCTTACTTTTTTGTTTATATTGTGTGTTTTGACATTTTTCCTTGTTCCATCCAATATTATTTAGCCATTAATGAAAGAGCTTGATGAAATGGAAAAGATTAATGCTAAGCTGTCTGCTGCTGTTGAAGAGGTGACACACGAGCATGTCAAGAAAAATGAGGTACATCGATCTGAACCTTTTATCATGTCATCTGGTTAGTAATTTCCCCAAGTCATTGATTTCTGTTGAGAATAAAGAAAATAGGATTTGAGATTATTCTCCCTTGTGTATAAACCACACATAGGGTAATCTATTTATAATAGAGAGGGGTACAATTAAAAAGAGTAACTGAAAATAAATAGAGTAAATAAAATATATTGTTTGATATTGTGATTAACAATATCTTAATAATATCAAACAAAATCTAAACAATATCTAACAGTCTCCCTCAAGCTGGAGCATACAAATCGTATGTGCCAAGCTTGTTACAAATATAATCAATTCTAGCCCCCAGCCCCCCGTAAAGACTTAGTAAAAATATCTGCTAACTGATCACTTGAGTTAATAAACTCAGTCTTGATGTCTCCATACATGATCTTTTCCCGAATGAAATGACAATCAATCTCAATGTGTTTGGTCCTCTCATGAAAGACATGATTAGAGCTAATATAAAGAGCAGTCTGATTGTCACACACAAGTGTCGTTTGAGTAACATCTCCAAGAAATATCTGAGTTTGCCAAGATCTTTGGTCTGAAAATGGTGATAGAGATGTTGTTTCAACTGAGAGCTGTCATGGTTTTTACTCTTTGTAAGAACGATGTCATCAACATATACTATCAAGTAAACACATCCAGCACTCTAGTGTTGATAAAAGACAGAATGATCTGCTTCACACTGAGTCATACCAAATTGTTGAACAACATTGCTAAACTTTCCAAACCAGACCTTAGGAGATTGTTTTAGGTTATATAGGGATTTGCGAAAACGATATACCATTCCTGAAGCCTCCCCTTGAGCAACAAACCCAAGAGGTTGCTCCATATAGATTTCTTCTTGCAAATCACCATTGAGGAAAACATTTTTAACATCCAGTTGATAAAGAGGCCATTGTTCAAAAGCAGCCATGGTGATAAATAAATGAACATAAGCCATCTTTGCCATGGGAGAAAAGGTATCTCAATAATCCAACCCAAAAATTTGAGTATAACCTTTGGCCACAAGACGAGCTTTGAGGCGATCAATAGTACCATCAGGTCCAACTTTGATAGCAAACACCCACCTGCAACCAACAACAAATTTCCCAGACGGTAACGGGACTAGTTCCTAAGTTTCACTATTATGAAGAACACTTAGTTTATCTGTCATGGTCTGATGCCAACCAAGATGGGCTAAAGCTTCACGGACAGTTTTTGGAATGGTCACAGAAGAAAGAGAGGAAAGACATGTATAAAAAGGTAATGACCTATGGAGGAAGAGAAGAGAGAGGAAAAAAAAACCTAAAATACCAAAGAGGTCTGATTGAATCAACAATACTAGATCCAGAAAGAGCAGGACGAGACGATTTCGGCACAAGTGATTGCTGTCGGAGAAGGTGGGTGATGCGCCGCCATGCGCGGCGGCGAAACGGGAAGAGGTGCGGCTTCGGACGACGCGTGAGGGAGCGTTGCTGCTCCGATGGCGACAATTCTGGCGGCGTTGAGGTTGCCTGGCCAGGGCGATCAGAACCATGTGGTCACCGGTCGAAACTGACACTTCCGACGACGATAGTGATGGCGGCGACGACAGTGATGGCGGCGACGGCGGAGGCAGTGACGAAAAAATGCCAAAAAATACCTTAAGCTCTAGATACCATGTTGAGAATAAAGAAAATAGATTTTGAGATTAATCTCCCTTGTGTATAAACCACACATAGGATAATTTATTTATAATAGAGAGGTACAGTTTAAAAGAGTAACTAAAAATAAATAGAGTAAATAGAAGATATTGTTTGATATTGTGATTAATAATATCAAACCCTGTTATTGGGCATCTTCTAATTGGTTGGTGGGAATCTGGGGAATAGTTTGTTGAATTTTATCTAGGCCAACTATATTGGATTAAAGTAAATTCATTGTTAAGAGTCAATATGCATGTTTATGCTACT
>Ga0209389_1004806_pt1 | contig 11357 bp, 6 predicted proteins | sample CowpearedBW_FD_187526 | JGI IMG/M metagenome (GOLD analysis project Ga0209389, IMG submission 187526) | Root nodule microbial communities of legume samples collected from California, USA - Cow pea red BW (SPAdes) (version 2) | ecosystem: Host-associated > Plants > Roots > Nodule | place: USA... | reverse complement strand
CTTCAACCTGCATTAGAGATCAGAAAGACTATTTAACATTTTAAGAACATAGAACGGCTAAGTACCTGTCATTTATCCAGTCTTTCCAAACACCAGAAGAGACTAATGGGTGTTGAAAAGAACAATCTAGTACTAGCTAGTAAAATTTTAAGTCAAATAGAAAAGGGCAAAAACCTGCCATTGCAAGACATTTAATTAGGAAATAATGAAATAGTATAAATTAGAAGGAAAAACAAGCTGGAAGAAATCTGAATATTCTTGCAATATTTAACCCTGCTAAAACTGTAACAATAAAATCATCATAATTTCTTTCAAAATGAGTTATTTTTTCATTTGTATCGCTCACTTTCAGCTTCCAGTGATACTTAATATAATACCCATGAAGACTTCAACAGACAAATCGGTAGTTCTTCATAGAAAACAATCATTGTTAAAAATATAACAGTCAGTTATTTGTTATCGAATTGAGTAAACTATTATAAGGTTCACACTAATTCATAGGGCTACAACATGCATAAGTCACAAAGTCCATATCCTTCTTTAGTATCAGATATTGTACAATGAGAATTGATAACCAATATTTATCCATACCTTAATTTCTTCACGTTTTCGTTCTCGAAAATCATCTTCTTTTCTGCGTTTTGAATCATCCTGAGAAACCACAGTCTCTTCTGATCGTCTCCGTTCCTTTTCTTCATGCCTTGGAGAAAGTCTTTGAGAGTGCCTCGTAGCTCCATACCTCCTATCAGCATCTTCATCACGCCTACCAGCTCCCAAAGATTGAGGAACCATATTAGGAGGTAAAGGGGGTGGTGGAGGCAAGTTTTGACCATGGAAGCGATCATCAGCATGTGATTTTTCTACTGATGCATCACTGTAACGTAACTTATTTCTATCATCCTTGCTTCTTTCATCCTTAGCTTTCTCAGGGAGTCTATTAAAACTCCTCTCACTACCCCTCTCTTGCATTCTCTCAACAGATCGTTCTCTTCCATATCTTTCAATGGACCTATCCCTAGGTTTTTCTGCTACAGAGTCATCACCCCGAGACTTGTCCATACGGTCTAATCTTTCCCTGTGGTCCCTCTCATATCTTTCATTGCCCTTGTCTTTTGGCCGTTCCAGTGACTTATCACCTGCCCTGTACAGACCATGTTCCTCTGGTCCCAATTTGTCATCAGCAAAGCGAGGATCCATCAACTTATCTCTTTCAGAGAATCGAACTTCACTTTCAAAATCTCTTGCCTCAACATCTCCTTTTCGTCGTTTACCTAGTCTGTCCGGTTCTTCAGCAGAACTGGCTCTCTTCTGAACTTTTTCATTTGATTTTGAAGTGACTCCTGTGTTTTCATGCCTGGGGGAATGAACTACGCGAGAAGAGGATCCTCTAGTGAAATCAGTAGTATCGTTTCCTTCGTCCTTTACCACAGATGCTCTAATATCAGAAGACTTAGCAACTCCAATCTCAGCCTTTGATTCATTACCAGGACCATCCAATGAAATTCTTACTGGTGGGTTTGAACCTTTAGTAGAACCTGTAATGGTGTTACCATTGGCACTGACTAAAGAAGTTACATTGGTAGTTCCACTGTGTCTTCCCTCCAATGCATGGGTTTGTAGATCCTTGTCACTGCTCAAGGAACCTGAAGTTCTACCAACAGGTTTTCCAGACCTACTGTCTTCTTTAACAGGGTCTTGTTTTGATGGTTTTGAAAGTGAACCAGTAGGCACCGAACGCTTTCCTGAAGCTCTTGACTGAAAACATAGGAACCAAATTATTCTGGATAAAATATAAAATTGGAAAACTATAATAATATTGAAGATTAGAAGAGAAAAGATACAATGGTATCTTATGTTATCATATAATTTAAGAAACAGATTGTTTTAAAACAATTAGGTTTAGCAAATGATTGATTATTTTATTCAACATTAAACTTCAGTCCTAGATTTCTTATCATGTGATAAAACTTGGGGCTATATTAATCAAGTCTTTATGATTATAGGATTATTATCACCTTCAGGCCCGTTTTTCTTGCAATACAGTATTAAAAGTTCTTGAGCTTAATCATTCTCGTTGACTATTGCACAATTTGGCCTAGAACCAATCAATACTTACATCCAACTTCGGTGCTAAATCTTATTCTTCAAGCCGACGATATTATACATTTAATCTCAAAAACCATGCAAGAAACCTTGCCACTAAACAATTAAAACTGAAATATTAAATGCTACCTCAGCAGTTCTTGTTCCATGTTCATCTGATGGTCTATTTATCGATTCTTCCACTTGCTTTGAGTTTTCCATAGACTTTGACACCCCAGACTGTATAGATAAGGTCGAGGAGGTTTGGGCATCTAATCCATTTATCATTGAACCACTCTTGACTTTTGTATGGCCAGAATCAGATTTTGTCACAGTCATGCTTTCAGTTCTTTCAGACTTGCCATCTGCAGTTTTTGTTCTTATTACCTGATCTTTGGCTGTGTTTCCAGAGTCCACATGTTTTCCACTGGCAGATTCAGTTTGTGAAACATTGAGATTCATCCCACTATGCACAGTTGCTGAATTTCCAGCTGAAGATTTAGTTACAGCTGGTGCAGGTTTCAACTCAAGATAACCCATACCAAATTCTTCATCAGTAACCCAAGAAGGCTGCAAAAGGAGTTAGAATGAGTATGTTGAAACAAAATAAAGGTAAACCTGTGATAAGTGACACACATACCTTCCTAGCAGCCAATGCTGCTGCAACACCAGTTGCCAACACCTTAAGATCCTCTCTTTCATCACTTTTAATCTTAGCTACCTGCATGGAATATGCAATGACTTAAATGTTTTATAAATTTCTAGTACAAGCAAAGTTTACAATAAGGATATCTTACTCGCTTCTCAAGGTTTATCCCACTCTTCCGGGTAACAGGGAAAACACTAGAAATTTTTGTCAACATTATAAGAGCATTTCTAATTTCCATGTACTCGCTAGATTCCAGACACTGAATTAGTAAACGTGTGATTCTTTGACTCCACTTCCAGTGTACCTATCCGACAAAAAGCAAATACAAAAAATGTATCCTTTAGCATCATTTAAAATTCTGTAGACTAAAAATAGATCACAATTAAATATGTTAGAGCCTTAACAATTAAGAATGGGAATTGGATTTTGTAACTTTTTACGTGCACATATTTTTTTACCTCTTTTACCCCTCATTATCTTCAATGACCCATCTAAAACAAATCACGCATAATTTAATTGTATAATTACATTAATAATTAGTAAAAATTAAAATATCTTATAATTGTTTTTTATACATATCTATTCCAATTTTACTTTTTATTTTTATAGAATTAGAAGATAATAAAAATTAATAACAAATACCTCTTATTTTGATAAAATGAATTGCATAACTAGTGACAAGTATAATATTTGCCTTTTATCTCTTTCATACTTCAACTACATTATTACCTGTCAGATTTATTATTTTTTCCTCCTCTATTTTTTCATTTTACCCAAAATATATTATTACCTTTATTTGTATAAAAAGTGAGAATTCATAACTCATTATTTTATTTCTATAACAAAAAGTTTAAAGACGGTTTAAGAATGTCTCATAAAAATTACTAATACATTTTTCTCTTTCATGAAACATATAAATATAAACTATACGATTTTGTTTTCTCCAGTCATTTTAGCATTGCTTTGAGAAAAAAAAATTAATAATAAAAATATACGCATGAATGATGAAAATATCACGACAAAACAATCTTCAAATGTGAACTAATATGATCTTCTATTATTAGTCTAATTATCTTCATTCATTATTTCAACTTCAAAATGAAAGAATATTTGGATAGTACTTCATCAATATAAAAAAGCTTAATTAATAATACAATTAAGTTTTCTATGTCAAAATTCTTTCATAAAACAAGCAAAATAATAAATTAAATCGAAATATTATATAGCATATCTATGATAAGATCATTTTTAGATTGTAAATAATTAAATGAGGTTGAAATCATTAAAGAATGAAAATTATTTCAATATACAACTAAAAATATCGAAATTTGAATATCTAAAGGAAATTAAGCTATATATTCATATGTAATATTCATTTCAAAGTAATCAATACTTAAAAGTTTTGTTGCCTTAGGTCATAACTCAACTTCACAAGGTGAGGACTGTTCTAGTTTTATAAATAAGCTCTATTTAAGTCATATCTCTAATTGAGGTAGGATTAAATCATTGCCCTTGAGGCTGCAACTAAAACAACCTCCATGGTGGCCACAACTAAAGTGGGTTAAGGGTGTCCACAATTAAAATGACTTTCTAATAATATTTTATATTTGTAATTATTTCTACTGTATAATGCGCAGGTGATATGCAAGTTGAGATAGAGTGGAGAAGCAATTAGATATACTTAAAGGAGGAAAAGAGATTCATCGCAGTTAAAACCGGTACAGAGTAGAACTTACCTTAATGAACTGCCCATATGTAACTCGTTGACTATTTGGATATCTATAGTAAACGGCAAAGCCTGGCATGTTTCCACACTCACGTTCATAAATAGATTCATCACTCTGGAAAAGAAGGAATTGAAAAAATAGCAAACATTAAAAAAATGAACTCCTTAAAACTGTATTACAAAAATAAAACTGTAAAGAAAAACACAAGTACCTTCCAATAGTAAGCGATCTTCAAAGTCTCATACAGAAACCTACCAAGCCTGCCTGCCTCGTATTCAGTGCAGCAGCATATCATAGGTTGTAGGGTCTTACAAATCAAAACATCTATATGGTTGACTGTGTTAAAAAAGGGGGTTCCAAGGGAATGAAGTGTGTGGACAAACATAGCACAATAAACAGCATCTGGCATACTGAAAGTACAGCGTGGAAAAATACAGCGCTGAAGAAACTCCATGTTGATCTTCAAGGTGTCAGGACAGGAACTTAACCATCTGTCTTTTTCATGAGAAAGACGTCTATGAACAGATGCAACATTTTCCTCGTGTTTATGCAGTTCACTAATCAGCCGATCAAGAGATTCTTGAATTCTTTCCTTTTCTTTCTTCCTCTTTGTAATTGCTGAGCTCGAATTGTCAGAAAGCTCCTCCAATGATTTAAGATTTGCATGCAGCTTGCCTATTTCTGACTCGTATCGATTTTTTGGGACATACAGATCATATAACGTAAGACCCCAAAATGTTGCATAAAGATCGGGAGATAAGCTATTCCATGCTTTTGGAGGTAACATGGTTTTAACAGTATCAAGAAGATAAGACCAACTGGATACAATAATAAAATAGTAAATAGTAATCCACAACATAGCGGAAATAAACTTTGCACATCTTATTGCATATCAGAAAGAGATAATAATTTACATTTTCAGATTTAACTATTATGGAATCTAAAACATCTTGCAGTGAAAAAGGTTAGGGTTATAACCTTATAGGATTTTGGGCAGAGCCAAGATTTAGAACCATACTGCCGGAATTATCCACAGGATCAGACTCAAAGTTGGAAGATGTATCACTAGCAGCATGTTTATCATCCAACGGCCAGTAAATATCAGGATCTCTCATAGACTTGAAAAGCCTCATTATGGGACGATATATCAAGAAAGCAACCTAGTCCAGGGGTAAAGAATGGCACTAAATACAGATTCAAGTGAAGAATGAGCAATGCAGATAAAGAGAAAACCATGACAGAATACCAGATAAAAAAAAAATGCAGCAACTATCATTAGAACATGTAGGAAGTTCATAATAAAGTAGAGGTACAGGGGAAACAAAACCTCGGGGTCCAGGTGGTAAAGGTGGACCAGGTCATTGAGGGACGGAATAAGAATGCCATAATTTGATGATGGGGTGACTGCACTGCCAAGAAATTCCACATATTGAAGGAGAGTTCCATGACATCTATCAAACTGCTCGCTAACCATCTTAATGTACGGTGCATCTGCATTTACGACAGCTCTGCAAAAACATAAATTTTGAGAAAAGAATCTTGATAGACAATTATAGCATTTTTTAAGTTTACAAGCTTACAGAGATCGATGTTGAGCAAGAAGTAGTAACAGTGGGATTGCCAACTTTGGTTCATCTTTTGGAAGTAATGCGTCTCTAAGTCTGCTAGTTGACTTTATCAATGCCTGCACTTATTAGCGGATAACTCAACTAACTTACCATGCCAACCCCAAGTCAGATGTTGAAACTTATAAATAAGTAGTAACTAAAATTAGTTAACGCTAGAAAATTCATTATTTTGCATTATTTTGCTGTAATGAAAGCAAATGCAACCAAAAAAATATTCAAACAAGAGTAGTTGCACAGTTTTTGCTTTCTTTACACTAAAATAATGTAAAGAGATCATAAGCATACTTCTAAATAAAATAGTTCACTAGTTTGCTTTCTTTAAAGGAAATTAATGAAAAGAGATCATCCAACTAATTAACACTTATCTACTTCAGGAAGTTAAAACTATAAACCTCCAATTATCATGGATAAATCAAATGATTTTCATTCAGTATAGGTGTGACCATTTTCCAAAAACCAAAATATAATCTGATATGTCAATTAACCAGTCTGACGAGTACAAGCAAAAAAACTAGACCAATGCAAATTAACAGAGGGAATTGACATTTGCCACAGCAATGTCATTAATGTCTTGCTTTAGAGAATCTTCTAAGACATAGTTTGTGTACCTTATTATTCCGAGTTACACCAAAAGAAGTTGCTTGATATCTGAGAGTGTCACTCCCTGCCATTGCATCAAGCTGTTCCTCTGTCAAGTTCTCTGTGTACTGGACATTTGCCATTTGTTGAATAAGCTCCTAACAAACCCACAAAAGTATTCAATAGCAGCCAGCATTTGATTTTTCGTGCGAGCCATAGCTCAGATTATACATTATGAGAAAAACAGACAAAGAAGAAACACCTGCAGTAGAACAAGCTCAATTCCTTGCCCCTTTTTTAACTGATTCACAAGATACTGGAAGAGGCCCCGTAATTCCATTGATGGGTACTTCTTACACCTATAATGAAAAAATTACTATGAAAACATTCAAAGAAAATTGTTCTTCAAGCAGTAATCACACAAACTCTACTAAATGTAGAACATAAACAGGCAATAATAAAAACGAGCAATCAAAGGCAAACTAACAATTACAAGTTAACACCAACATCAACGGAAAACAATTTAAAGCAAAATGAATGCACAACTTCATATATCTGGCTGTTTAGTGAATACCATCTCAACTTAGTATATATTGATTTCCACACAGGCCAGAAAATTACACCAACATATAGGATAAAATTGCAGAATCACGTGGCAAGGAAAATAAGTTCTCTTAACACCCACAAAAGATGAATAAACTCTGTAACCTATGACATAAGACATTATCCTAATTGGATACTACATTTATTTGCATTATTTAACAGTAACATCAACCAATTAATTTTTTCGTCTTTTCTTGTTTGTACGCTACTTCATTAAATTTATATAATTTGGTTATTATTTTAACTAGAAATAATTGTTGCCTAGTTATTACTTTGATCACTTGCATTTTTTCTGCATTCTCAAAGATTGGAGACATTCCTCCAATTTCCAAGTGTTGTTCACGGTAGGTAACAGCTCCAGCTCTGAGAGGCAAACTAATTATATAATTAAGGCACCTTTTGAAGGAGATGACCATTAAAACCATACTTAAATTAACCAAACAGAAGAACTCAGAAAAGCTAATACACAAGATAACCACACAATTTTTTTGTTATATTATTACACACTCAATATAATATACAACAAAAGGGAACACTGTAGAGAGAGAAAGAGGACAACCAAACCAAACTGCTCCAGGCATTTCAATCCCCCTCCCTCCAAGGCAAAACAAATTCCTAGCAGAATATTGGCACCCAAAGTTGGTCAGGGTTTAACAGGTATGCTCAGCAAAAATAGTGCAGCCACAAGCATATCATTCTTCATTACTGAGGTATATGGCAAAGCAAGACCAGATATTAGAAATGTTATGCTATCCGTTCATCAGAAGATCGGCATCTCAGTGCTATACAGACAACGAGATAATGAAACATCTTGATGCAATGAACTATTGTTGAGCAATCAAGTAAACTACTGGTGATTAGGTCAAATGAAAAGCCGTAATTTCCATCATCATCTTTTTTGAAGAAAGAATACACTATCTATCAATATTAGTCGTCCATTGGGTTCATTTGTAGATATGCAGTGAACAGTTTCCACAAGAGTATATGGTTTCCTTGACATCTTGTCATCACCATTGGCATCACAAGAGGAAAGTAAACTAATGGAGAGGACATCTTAGAAGAATGCTACTACAACCGAAGGCTCATCAGAAGCATCCAAACCTACATGTTATCAGCCCAGCAACAAGGACCAACCATTCGTGTCCAACAGCAGGATTTTAGCAAGAATGACTAGTCGTCATATTGCAACCACCCGGTAAACAGTTTAGGTTTCATACATGGGCAACAACTTATGAATTTGTATCCTTATTACTTTGAAAATCATCATGAACTAGGTGTAGACAAAACGGTAATGTATAGTTACAAGCACCAGCTCCCTTCCTTCACATCATAACGCATAAATGCAACTAAACTGACCATCCCGTAATTAACATTCGAAATGATAAAAAAATCATTGTGCACCACACATATCATGCATACAACACAGGCCATCCTTCACATAATAAAACCTTGAACACTTCCGACAGATGTCATTGCATTTTGTAAGTACCCATTCTTCAATCTCCATCAACTAATTGTACATGGCAACAGTACGGACCATTCCAAGATACGTATGAAAGACCAAGATCCAACTTAATGAACAACTTCATTCAAATGAGATAATTCTCCATCAATCATGGTACAGTGACCACAGCTCACATGTCACTTCTATATCATAAATGACATTTCTTAAACTTCTCAATCTCCTTTACCAAAATATACGTAACAACTGAACCACAACACAGAAGGTACACCCTTTCAACCAATAGATAACCATTCTGAAAAGTCTGTCAGCAGATACCAGAAATTGAACACCATACAGCTGTCTGTGCATGCCCACCAACTACCAAGCCAAATTGTTCGAATTTGATCTGACATTACCACTCAGGGACATAAAAATGCTGCTATGTCCAGTAACCCGGCATCTGCTAAGGTTGATCTGCAACCTGGAATTTGATAGAAGGCATCCCGCATATATCTAAATTCTATAGGAAGACATAAATGTACAAATATGACTAATATATGTTATTATCAACATTATTACTTAAGCATCATACATAATTCCTATGATATAAGAGTTTGCATAAACTGGAACGGAAAGAAAGACACAATCACCTAACAGATTACAGACAGCCTAAATTCGTTGCAAAGACAACACGTTGCTATTAAATTGATGATTTAATCAGCAGAATAATATGCACAAGCCAACAAGATAGCCAACTCCAGAAGGATCACACGTATTTCCTTTAATTATCCAGATTCACAAGACAAAATGTGGAGAAAAAGAGAAACCAAACCACAAATTTCAATATTCAATAATAAAAGTGCCAAGGAAACAAAAAACTTACAGATGGCCCCAAAATGAGGCTAGAGATTGAAGCCAGTCTGACAAATTAAGGCCATCGTCCTTTAACTTATCACGTCCACCAAGTGCTAAGCGCTCAATCACAACATATTCCAATATATCATACTCAAGCTGTTAAGAAAAAAGTAAATAAGGTTCCAGGTCAAAAACTATCATCCAATGTCAAATCAACTTCAAACGATAGAAAATACAGTGTACATCCAACCAAGTGAAATTAGTTATATGGATCACATGATACTATTTCGTCTGATGTTCAACTAAAAACAAAACCTTTACAAATTTTATTCGAATGTGATCGTTTTTGAGTAATTAGGAAAAAATAACTTCATAAACTTCCTATTCATTTCTCCATATTTTTATTTCCTTACTTTTAATTATTACAAATAGAGATAATGAGTATGTAATTGGTGTGATTGTTATCAATCAAATAATTTTTTATTCCCTCACATAGTTCAAGTTAGTATCACAGCTCCAGATAATGGAGCCATGTTTCTGATGAATTATTAACAGCTGCCAACCAGAGATAGGCTGTCAATGCTGTCAAAAAATTGCATCTAACAATCTATATATTTATTCATTCAGTTAATGGATTTGAAACTGAAAACAGAAACCTCACTCGAATACATAGGCCTTTTGCATGCTGCAGGCTATTCCTTAACCATCAAATGCATTACTGTCCTGTCTTTAAAGCTGACGTGGAAGTGAAATGAGGTCTAATGGAATGTCCAACAAGGATGATGAAGGATCAGCATGAACAAACTTCGATTGATGTTCAAATTGATGATTACAAAAAACAAGATAAATAGTTTGGCTGTCCCTTTTTCAATTAATTTAAAGACTCCAGAAGATTGATAGGAGTCGTATGATGATGAGCATCCAGAACTAATAAAATTTGTCAATCATGTATTGAGCTTGAAATGTATCTATAGATTAAAACTACTAGTCTATTACTTGTTTAGCATCTGTTTAGGACCAAACAAAGGGAAGGAACATGCTTAAACAAGAAAACTGGTTCAAATTAGTCTTGATAGTTATTCATCTGGTGATAAGTGGATAATGGAAGGGGAGCATGCGGAGAAAGAAGGAATAGGTTTGGATGTAGACAACTTGGATTTGGATAAAAAAATGGTTCAAATCCAAGTTGAGGAGGAAACAACTACAACGCGGATAATTTGGACATTATTGATTTGAATGAACGAAAAGGAATTGGAGATGATGGAACTTAAGATTTCATGAGCGATTGTGATTTAAACTTGTAAGATTATTTGCTTTAGATGGCTTCCTATTTTGTAACTAGGATAGAATTCCTATTTGGTTCCTAGGATGGAGCTATTGGCTGACTGTTTCGTAACCCAGGATGGGGTGCTGTGCTTATTATATTGAAGCTCAATTACATGTTTCAAGTAGCATAATCATTTATGTTACTTTAAATGCCCAAATATGATTATGTGTACATGCATATATATGAATTTCATAAATTTTCTAGGATCTTCTGATCCGTGTTATAGTGTTATGGTCTCCCTATTTTCGTTCCACAGATGAGAGATCCCAATTTTAGCTACCACAGATGAGAGACTGCAAGAACTAATTTTTAATTTGTCAAGAAAAGAATACAAGTATAATGCTTAAACTGAGTTAATTTTTTTTTTTAATTTCTATAAAAAGCTTCTTTATTCAATTCATTTATTTCCATTCACTCTTTCACTCATCCAAACAACAAAAAACTTCCCAACCCCGTTCCTTGA
>Ga0209389_1004801_pt1 | contig 11364 bp, 3 predicted proteins | sample CowpearedBW_FD_187526 | JGI IMG/M metagenome (GOLD analysis project Ga0209389, IMG submission 187526) | Root nodule microbial communities of legume samples collected from California, USA - Cow pea red BW (SPAdes) (version 2) | ecosystem: Host-associated > Plants > Roots > Nodule | place: USA... | reverse complement strand
CTCTCCAATTTTTTTTTAAATATTCATAATCACTATAAAGCTAAATGATATTTATCTTTATCTTTATTTTAAAAGATATTTGGCAGATTTTAGAAACAGAAAAGTCCTGTCCAAGTCCTATATAGAGAGACCAAGGGAAAGTAGAAAAAACAAACTCGACACTTTGGAGTTTAGGAACCCTTAGGGGGCCTAATTCCGCTCTCTCTTTCTCTACATTCTCTTCTATTTTTATTTTATTTTATTTTGTATTTCATAGAGGGCTAAGCTTCAAGGTTTGATTCCATTGTAATTTCATTATGAATTCTAAGGTTAGAATGAAATAATTTCTTTATTCTTTTTCTTATTGTTGAGGATTTAATTTATTTATGTCTTTTATCTTTGAATTACGTGAAAAGTAATGGGTTTTACATTATATCTAATTTAGTGAGATGTTTTAATGTATATGCATATCAATCATGAGTTCAAGGGTTTTTAATATTAATTGAGAATTTACTTTGATTAAATTTAGAAACTTTTATGTGATTGAATGTGTTTTTGCCAATGATTGAGAATGTACTTTGGTTAAATTTACTATGATTAATCTACAAAGTTCTTGGTTTGGATTGAGAATTTACTTTGGTTAATAGTGAGAACGTCAACAAATTAATTGAAAATTTACATTGATTAATTTGTAAATCTATAACAATCATTAATTGAACAATAATCTTTAGATTACCACCGATGAATCTATTTTGAAAAAGCAGTAGAATCAATCTATTTTCTTTACTATTGTTTTTATCTTATTTTATCTTTTTCCAATTTTATTTCTTTGTTCCTTATTTCATTTGATTAACTCTTTTGTATAGTTTTTATAAAAACTAATTTGTTAGAAATCAATTTCGTATTCGCTGGGAGATGACTTAAGGTTACTTTACCCTTTCTATTTTCTTTACTACTATCTTAGCAATACTGAAGTTGCTATAGTTTAGTAGTATTAATTTGATCGCGTCAACGACAGTGTTATCAATGATGTACAAAGGGTTATATAAAATGGTTCATATCAAATGCATTTAAAAAATTATTTGTGGTCTGATATTATGATATGATAATGAATGATAGTCATATTTTTTTGGATTATACTATCATGTGTAAGTTTTGTTATGTTTTGCAATGTGATAATTGTAATTTGTGAAGATAAATTTTATCTTTTTCTAAATAGGTGAGAGGTGATAAATTTATATAAGAAAAATTATGGTAAAGAGTAAAAGATTTTTTTTAAGAGGAACACATGTGATGAAGATGAAAAAAATTATCTACATAAACTAAACATAGAAAAATTTCATGAGAATTCAAGAATTGAAGAAATGAAAAAATAAATCTTTAAAGTTCATAGAGTTACATATAAGGAATTGAAAATTCATTAGAACGCTATCTAGGAAAACGTCATCAAATTGATGTCGTACAAAGGGTTACTAAAATGGTTCCTTCATATCAAATGCATTTAGAAAATTATTCGTGATCTAGTATTATGATATGATAGTGAATGATAGTCATATTTTTTTGGATTGTACTATCATGTGTGATTGTTTTGAGGAAATGAAGATAGAAAATGAAGAGTTTTCTTTTTAATTAAAAATAATAATTTATTTGTAAAAAAATTAATTTAGTCCTCTAAATTTGTTGTCCAAGTTTCATCGCTGAATATATACCAACATAATAAAAAAATATTATGCATATTCATGACTCTCGATCAATTTCATTATTGATAATTGACATTATCATGTTTTTAATTAATTTACTTTTATGTTTGGATTTTATTTGATATTTCAATGTTTATTGAATAAAATTGAAAAAGATAAAACATGGAATACATTTTGCAAATAAGTGCAAATAAGTTGAAATATTGACTAATCAAATATTATCAGCATAATAAGTGGAATATTGGCTAGTCAAAGATTATAAAAAAGGATATATATCCACAAAGTTAGTTATTCAAATTACAAATGATAAGATTTGAAGAATATATAAAAGATATGAAATTTACAAAGATTAAAAGATATATCCCAAAGATTATCTACTACAATTTATTAAAGTACAAAATCAAGTCCATGAAAGTCTATAAATTAAGGGTCTGGCATAGGCCAAACACAGACTTGGAGAGAAAGAAATTTCATATCTCTACATTTGAAGGTAGAAGGACATTATGAAGGATGAATGCATTCAATTTCAACATCAGTCTAGTATTCAACATGCCTAGGAGTAGCTAACTCCCTCATTCACGGGAGTTGGGTGTAATGTATTCTTAATTCTTTGTGTATTCCATTAATTAATATATTTTTTTCCATCACTCTTGTGTTCTATTCTTGTTTTAACTGCATGATAATTATTGACTGCATATTTGTGGGTAATTATAGATAACTAATTGATTGTGCATCTAGACATAGAATACATCATTGGTCATTCATAACATCAGAATTTTGATCAGTAATGCGAACTCTTAATAAGGAAAGGTATAAGACATTAGGGTTCTTATTAAAGTTTAGACTTGTCGCTAAGACATCAAAACTTGTTACATAAGGTGTAAATACGAGAGTACGAATTAGAAGAATATTATTTTGGTGTTTTTGCTTTGAATTGGATCATGAAACCCAATCCAATGAAGCTTTTATATGATATTTTTTCTCAATGAATCTATTTGTTTCCATTGTGTCAATTTCTATCTATATTTTACATTTTAATTCTACATTTATTTTTCCTTTAAACCATAATTGATTTATCGATAATAAATCAATTAATTTAAACCACATTAGTACCTATGGGATACAATATATGGACTTGTCTATTTTATTGTTTATACGATTTGGTACACTTATAAATCCCGTAACAATTATTATAACATTTTAATTTACATACACTTTCCATAAATACAAATTTTATTACTATTATTATTATTATTATTATTATTATTATTATTATTATTATTATAATAGTAACAAATAATTTCTATATCGTGAATCTACGATTAACATTAATAAAAGACAAGCTAAAACATTTCATTTAATATAATGTTTAACTAAAATGTCTAATTTGAAATTTTAATCATATAACTCACATCACTGATCACTTATTATATCAATTTTATAATTTAACATAAATAAATCTATATCTAAATATTATTAATATCTTTGATTTCATGTGTCAATATATATATTTGTTTGACTATATATGCATGTCTTCTAATTACAAATTTCAACATCAATTTTATATTTTTATTTTGTACGGGATTATAATTCATAATATACATACATTTTACTTTAATATTGACACGGGCATACACATTTTATTTTAAATATTATATCTATAATTATATAATTACAAAATTTAAATCTAATTCTTAAATAAACAAATTATTTATACAAATATAATAATAATTACATTAACTTTTTCTAATAACATTTTCATTTAAAAAAACTCAAAAACCATGACCTGTGCATAAGCACGAGTCTCAAACTAGTGTTTGACAAAAATGAAGGTAGTGCAAATGATGAAGGAGAATGCAGGGTACTGCGTTGAAGTGATGAAGAATAGAATCTCTGGATTTCGTGAGTCCTTAATGGCAACAATAGTTTAAAGCAATGCTTTTCATTTTTTTAATTAATCATGAAAAGTACGGACTAGGCCGATAGAACAATTTTAAACTTTTTAAATAAACTCAGAAATTAATCCGGAAAATTTAATTTTAATTAAAAAAATTACATAATACATGTTAGACACATGTCACCCCATTTTTCAGTAGCCCAAGTGCTAAATTGAAACGTTGTTGGCCTAGGATAAACTTTAATGTCATTGAAAAATTGGGATCAAAACTAATGTTTTTAAAAGTACAAAGACCAAACAATATCAAAGTTTCAACCAAGGACCATTTTCAATTTTACGTAATACTTTAAGAATTGAAAACATATTTATCCTTAATAATAATAGTAATAATAATTATATTATTAATATTAGGTTAAATTACTCTTTTAGTCTCTCTATTTGTTATGAAATTTTAGTTTGGTCCTCAAGTTTTTTATTGTTTCAATTTGGTCCTCATTTTCTTAAAAATGACTCAATTTGGTCCCCACCGTTAACTTTGATCAGATGGTGTTAAAGTCAATGCCACATGTTAATTTCTGATTTTTTTGATTTTTTGATTTTTTTGAATTTTTTTAAATTTTTTTGAATTTTTTACACGTGTCACTTCATAGTTGTGCTACGTGTTAAAGTGACTCAATTTGATCCCTATATTTGTTTTTAGTTTCAATTTAGTCCCAATTTTTGTAAAAAGTGAAGTAATATTGTCCTTCCTTAAATTGAAACTAAATTTACTTTTTTATAAATTTTATGGTGATATTCTTACTAAAATTAATGTTTTTAATAAATATTTTTATAAATATTTTAAATTAACTTTAAATTCTATATAAAACATTAGATTTTGGTTTTGCTTTAAACTTGAAATTTAGTTCGTAAACTTATGTGTGACAAGTTATTTGATTTTTAATCTTCACTAAGTTTGTATAATATGATACACTTGATGTCTTTATATATGATGACAAAATTGTTAATTTTTGAAATTAAGTTTGGGGTTTAACTTTGTTTAATAATAAAACTAAAAAAAAACTTATTTAAAAATATTTCTACAAATATTTAATAAAAACGTCAATTTTATTAAGAATATGATCATAAGTTGTATACAAAGATTAAATTGAGTGTCAATCTCAGGAGGGACAATATTGCTTCACTTTTACAAAAATTGGGACTAAATTGAAACTAAAAACAAATATAGGAACCATTGAGTCACTTTGACACGTGGCACAACTATGAAGTGACACGTGTAAAATATAAAAATAAATAAAAATTTATTAAAAAAATATTTAAAAAATTCAAAAAAATCTGAAATTGACACGTAGCGTTGACTTTAACACCATCTAGTCAAAGTTAATGGTGAAGACAAAATTGAGTTAATTTTAAGAAAATGAGGACCAAATTGAGACAACGAAAAACTTGAGGACCAAACTGAAATTTCATAACAAATAGAGAGACCAAAAGAGTAATTTAACCTTAATATTAATAATAATGATAGTAAGAACATTTAATATTAATAATTATTATTATTATTATAACAATATTGATAATAATCACTATTAAAATTTTGAATTTTAACGTCAATTTAATGTTGTTTAGTGGTGGTTCTAACCGCCACTATTTTTTCTTTCGTCAATTAATTAACTGCCACCGAGTTTGGTACCACAAAATCATCATAATGTCGGTTTATTATAACTGCCAGAATAACCGTCACTAAAATTGTTAAAGTCGATTTTAACCACCTCTAGACTAATTTTTAACGGTAGGAGGTCTACGAATTTTAAAAATTTGGTGGCGGTTATAACTACCACTAAAGTAAGTCTAAGTCTAATAAGAAAGTTAGTGACGATTGGAACCACTAGTAAGTCTAAAACTTTTAAAAATTTTGCAACAGTTGTAACCGCCAAAAAGTCTAAAAATTTTAAGGTTAAAATACCTTTTTGGTCCCAATTTTCGTAAAGTTGTCAAATAAGTTCTAATTTTGGTTATGTTCAGGTCCCAATTTTCGTCAATTTTGTTAAATTGAGTACTTTTTTACTAGCACCGTTTAAATCATTAACAACCATGAATAGTGACCGCCACATGTCACTTCATGGTTTTTTGAATTTTTTGATTTTTTGAATTTTTTAATTTTTTTTTAAATTTTTTAAAATGTCCATGTGTCAACCTAAGAGCGTACCACGGGTCAAAATCAATATTCTATATTCAATTTGGTCCCTATATTTGATTTTTTGTTCAATTTAGTCCCAATTTTTAACATAAACCAATTTGGTACCTCTCCAAATTGAAACCAAATTTAATTTTTATATTAAAATTCATATTTTTTATTAAATATTTTTATATAATATATTAAAATTCACATCATTATAACTTTGATATAAAAATTAAATTTGGTTACATCTTCGATAAGGACAAAATTGGTTAATTTTAAACAAAATTGAGACTAAATTGAACAAAAATAAAAAATATAAAGATCAAATTGAATATATAACTTTGACTTTGACACGTGACACATTATTGGGTTGACACGTGGACATTTAAAAAAAAAAAGAACCAATTAAACAAAATTGACGAAAATTGGGACCTATTTGAACACAACCAAAATTAGAACTTATTTAACAAAACTTGACAAAAATTGAGACCAAAAAATTATGTTAACCAAATTTTAAAAAAGTTAGTAGATTGTTGTAACCGCGGGTGTGTCTAGTTTATGAATTTAATAATAACGAGGTCATCCTTCATTGCATCATTCCATTTAGCATTGAAGCTTCTTCAAACTAATACGGGGATTCCTTAAATGACTACTTCTTACCCCGTACATAAATATATAAGTGCCATCAGGTAACATATGTTCCAACCTATATGTGTACCTAAGAAATTCACCATTGTTAAAGATTAGATTTACATACATTTTTTTTTACATCAGGTAACACTCGAGTTGGGAATCTGTATCACAAGACAACACATTTCATTTGGTATGATTCTTCTAGTAAACTAGATTCAAAATCCATATATGGGGGAACATGATGAATTATGAACTTTCCTGGAAGCTATGGAAATCAAAAGTTATACGAACTATCAAGCCTCTGAAGCTGAATTATTCAGCTGACATTTATTTTCTTCTTGATCGTCTACACCTTCACTAGCCGATTGATTGTTTTCGTTCTTTGAACTTAAGGTACCCGGGCTCATTTTCTGAATCTCCTCTTTGGGATAGATATAAACTTTTCGTACCATAGCAATAAAATCCCTGAATTAAATAGAATTATGCAGCATGACACGTCATTTTCAAGAAAATAAAAAATAAAAAGTATAGAATAAACCAAAGGAGTGCAATTAGAGATTCTTACTGTCAGGGATCATTACCAACAAGCATCATATCGCCCTCATTATCAGTGTAGACAATAAGCCAAACATCTTGAGGAAAGGTTAATTCACCTTCGAATTCAAATAGCTCATCCGATTTAGCAATTAATTCATCATATGCACTGAACTTTGTGAAGTCCACCGACCTACCAAGTGCAATCCCTTTCTTGTCAACCTAAAATAAAAAGTAAAATAAAATAAGCATTTGATTAAAGTTTTCCTGCAAAATTTATAGATGCTCACAAGATAAAATCAGAAATAAGAAAGGGGGACTTACTTTAGTGCAGCTTCTAGCAGAACCACTACTAGATTTGGGTTGAACATCTTTTAGATGTGGGTGAGAAGTTTGCGTAGGCTTTTCATGGTCGTCAATCAACACATCAACTGGTTTCAATCCTCTTGAATTCTCAGACTTTGGGTCATTTTCATATGTGCGTTGTTGATGTGTAGTATGAAGTGGATCCCAAATAGCTTACAGTCATTGTCCTTCGCTTTTGATACCTTAGAAGGTTTTCTTAATATTGGTTTTGGTAACAATTCTCTAGAACGGGGACTCTCATATTGAGTTGATAGTGGTGGTGGCATCAAAAAGTTTCCATGTGAATGATCAACTTTGTGTCCATGAAGCACAATATAGTCATCGAACTGGAGTGTTACCTGGTGTAAAAAATGTATGTAAATTCAACCTGTATGTTACCTGATGTAAAGAAATCTCACGGTATAAAAAAAAATGACATGAGAAACTCCCCATTGTTAAAGTGTTTGTAAATCTGCAAGTTAACCATGTAGGGTTGCATTTAACTACCTTTATTGGAGTAGTGCATATGTATGGTTACTGTACCCAGCCAATGCCACCGGTGTACGAACATGTTGACAATCTGTGATGTAAAATTGTTCCTGCAGAGAACAAACAAGATAAATTAGGCACAAGCGTCACCTTACCCATGTAGTCCGTTATCTCCTCAGTTGACATCTTTTCGGTTGGTACATGTCGGTTTGGACCCAAAAGGGATTACCGGCAAAAGGGAGTCTGAAGCTCAAGTGAGTCAAAACTCTCGAAAGGTCAAATCAGTGATTAATGAATGCTTATCTTTAATTACTGGGGTCCACGTGTATTTATAGAACATTAATTATGTCTGGTTATGTCATGGGCCGGGCCCTGGCTTGGGCTCTAGTTTGGGCTGTAAGTGGACCTGAGCCTTGGCTCAGGCCCTTATAACCTATTGAACACGTGGGGTTTCAATTTTACTAAGTAGATTGGAGTAGTTGGCCTAGGTCGACTACTTTCTTCGACGGTCTATGCTATCGGTTTAATCTGGTAAGGCTTAGACCAACTCGGCCTAGACTGATTACTTGAACGCCTTAACATATATGTATCGTTTACTTATTTGGTCGAGTTTGGTTAGGTGTGGTACAAAACCAAATCATTGGTCTTGAATGAAACAAAATAACACAAGCAAATCATTTAATGCATGTGCACGACTTATCTGAAGCGAAATAAAGTGTAGTTAGTTGCCTCATGATAAAGACCGAATCAGCAAAGGGTTAGGCTCTAGCCATGTTGCTCCTGACAGAACCACATTAAGCTTCACAGCCGCATAAGTAGGCCATTTCCTCCCTTGTAACAGTAAAAATGTATGTCAGTATAGACAGTAGTAATTAAATTCAAGAATTCATCAGGCATTTCAAGAGGCGGCAAGATTAATCAAAACTGACAAAGTATTATAAGTTATAATTGAAGAAAATGAGGATGCCCCAGTGACCAAAGATTTAATCAATTCATAATAGGTGGGCAATTGGAAAATATCAAACAAAAGAAGTAATTTACAGAGAGTCTTGGTTAACATCTGTCTGGTTCCACGTGTATTTAATTTCTCTAAGATTAATTACATATATTGCCATTCCTTCTGCTCCTTAGTTAACAAAAGTAATGTTAGCACTTCTTGAAACAAAATACACCAGGAGATGAAGTTAAAACTTGCAATATAATTTTATTTCTCCAAACACTATCATTAGCATCAGCAAGTTAAAGTTGATTGCTATTGCTATCATTAACTATAATTTGTACTCATAAAAGTTAAACTATAAGTTGATTCCATTTTTTCTTTGGATTAAAAAATGTCACTATCATTTACTTGGAAAGTTAATGAAAAAACAATGAACAACTACTCCAAATGTGTGTGAATTTTACATGTTAAAATATGTCTTATTTTTAAATGAGATGTGTAACATCCCCGTAGGATATTGATTAAAACAATAAATAAAATAACAATTGATATAAATAATACCTCATTTATTATCAATTTATTTTCCTAAAAATGCATGAAATTTAAAACCTTTAAAGTTAATATTCACTAAAATTCTCATAATTCACTTTTACAAATAAGAAAAAAACCAAAGTAATGAAAACCGTAATCAATACATAAAAATTAAATAAAAGTCTTCATACAAAATCCCCTGTATTCTGCTCTCACTCCCCGTAACTAAGCATCTCCTCGCTTCCCTGCAACATCATCTGCTCCCGGATAACAAGTTACCCGATCATTGCCACACACAAACAGATAGGGTGAGCTATGTACAAGGACAAAAATAAATATGAAATAATCCCACCCGGCAAAATTATAAATATTTATCATTTCACAAAATTACCCATTTTCCCATACTCAACCATTATGAGTTCATGCATGTACTCTAAATCTTGGGACTTCCTGTGCTTCCACGACCCTCCTCGCTCGTGGTCCAACCTACAAGCTTGTCCCGCTTGTAGTCCTGCTTCACGGACTCCCTCGCCCGTCATCCGAACTCCTCGCTTGGACCCGGACACGCATACCCGCCTTTCCTACTATGAACTCCCTCACTCATAGCATTCTCAAGTTGAGCATGAGATGAACTCCCTCGCTCACTCATCCCAACGAGAGTACCTCCGGTGAACTAAATTGTTCACGTTCCGCATGCGGTCCACACATCACGAACTACTTGCTCGCGACTCAAGTCAAGCACATCCCAGATCCTAAGGACTTAGTCCTTCAAGTCCATACACCACAAACACATGCATATAATTCCCTTAGCTTAGGAAACACCAAGCAACCATCTGTAAAATAAGCTTTTTATACCGGTTAAAAAAGGCTTTTTATACCGGTTCTATTATCGGCATAGATGTAGGCGGTATAGAAGATTTGATCTTTCTACATGGGTTCCATGACAGGTATAAAAAGGTATTTTTTATACCATTTTCTAAAACCAGTATAGAAAGCCCTCTTGGAAATGGAAAGTTATGTAAAGAAAAAATGACTTACTATACCGATTTTAGTTCCAACCGGTATAAAAAATTACACATTTTACACCAAGTATGACCTCAACCGGTATAAAAAGTGATTATTATTTTTTTATGAAAAATTCGTTTATGCTTCCTACCACATACCAAACCTGTATATAATTACCCAAAACATCCAGAAAACAAATCTCATTCGATCTAATATTTACATGAAATAGAATCTAATGTTTATATGAAATATAATACTACTCCAAAACGAATTACTATATAAGTCATAAAACACCTAACATCATTTGACTACATCACTACATCATTATACAAAATAGGGCATTTCAATTATCAGTTCTAAAGATTTTATTACACTGACCCTGACAAGAAACAAATTAAAAAGAAAAGGGTTTATGGTGTGCGGTGAAAGGAAAGTAAAGGGAATCTTTCTAAGTTTATTGATAACACAAATTGCAACACCACACATGCTAAATTTCATTATATTCAAGCCACAATCATGAACTCACATTCCTAAGCCATGATCAAATTAATATCAGTTAGGAAGAGTTTATTTAAAGTCTATTTGAGCTCATCTTCACTTCATATAGTACAACCTATGATCAAAAAACAATAATCAAGGAAAAAAAGAAAAATGATTGATCACAACTATTAAATTTCTATTAGAGATAGTACATATTTGCAATTAAGAGTGTTCTTTAAAACTATATTCCCTTCATGCTTAAATATAGCAACAGACATCATGCCACCTAACCCATTGCACGCATAATTTGGCCACAAAGTTTACGATTATTGTGTAATCCTTGCATGTCTCTACTTTCATTTTATGCTGCAAGAGTCACACTCTGCTACTCTCAAAACTTCAGTGTGTAGTCCTTATAATTTACAAGGAGCACTTTCATATCCCGATCTGATGATAAATTTTATGAATAAATATAACTACATATTAAAGCTAAAAGTCTAAAAGTTAAAAATATACACTTACATTACCGATTAGATTAACATCCCGATCTGATGGTGGTCCATACAATTCAAACCAGATATATGAATCAGTTGGATTGAAGCTGCAAGAGGGAATGCAGAGCTAATTGAAAATGGGTTTTGATAAACACACA
>Ga0209389_1004800_pt1 | contig 11365 bp, 2 predicted proteins | sample CowpearedBW_FD_187526 | JGI IMG/M metagenome (GOLD analysis project Ga0209389, IMG submission 187526) | Root nodule microbial communities of legume samples collected from California, USA - Cow pea red BW (SPAdes) (version 2) | ecosystem: Host-associated > Plants > Roots > Nodule | place: USA... | reverse complement strand
TGGAATTGGTTCACCGTTCTGTCGGTTTTGGAAAGCCCGAACTACCGTTAGTGATTAATTTTTTTGTTACCTTTGTTCGGAGGGAATTTGGGATGGAAAATAAGAGAAAGGGAAAGAAGAAGAAAAAAGTAAAAAAGATTATATTACTTCAATAGAAGTAAAAAACTGAATAAAAAATTTATAATAAATATGATTTGCGTTGTTGAAATAAGTAATTTTATTATAAAATAAATCACTGATTTGTTTTAGATATTATTTTATTCAGAATGAATATAAAATAAATTTCACTAATATATATTTTTGAAGTGATTTACTTACGTAATGTAGTAGAATATTGAAATAAATTAATTTAAAATTTTAATTATATATAATGAATTATAAAAGAAGTTCAATTTGAACAGTAAAAATATAAAAAAAATAAAGGTGAATTAAATTATTTTAATAAGTGAAATTGGATTGATAATTTATATTCAAAATTGACAAAGGCAAGCCATGCATGCTTACAAATGGCGTCTAAAAGAGTGTCAAATGAAAATAAAAATAAGATTTATGAATAAATTTTAATGTAATTATTATTAAAAGACATAATCAATTACATTTTCAATCATATTTCATTATATCTCATTGTAATTGAAGTATAATTACAAACTTATTTTCCCACATATCTTACTCATATTTAAGTGGTAGCAACTATCAATTTCAAACACAATAATAAGATAGTTACCACCTTCATTTATTTTACACAGGATCACGGGATCCAAACGGTAGTGAAAATAAAGAAATATCCAGTTCGTAAATAGGACATGAACTTCAATCACGGTTTCCTGTTTGAAAACAAGTCGTAAAGGACAAATTCATAAGTCCTTTCAGCAATCTCAAAATTACTTTTTGTTTCATTCTTTAATTTCAAAAGCACTTTTTTTCTTCAACTTTGCTGTTATTTTCAAAAGTTTTCTCTGGTAGTAGATAGGTAAAACCTTCTTATATTATTGATAAGTCTTTAAATTTATCTTTTAAAATTTATCCCCCGAAATAGATCATATATCACAAGAAGATTTTATTTCTTTTTAGTTCTAACTTTTTTATATAGTGATTACCAAGTAGATTTTAAGTTTATCTCAATCTTACAAAACTAGATTGTAATGTGAGGTGTACCCACTTATATATTATAAATTTGTCTTATCTTTAGTTAATATGAAATCTCCAATCCATTCCTTTAAACTAAGATATATACATTTCAAACATGAGGCTAAATATTAATGAGTTGTGCAATAAATATCAATAGTGTGTGACAGAGTAAACCCAACAAACATTAATATCATGTTAAAAAATGAATTTTAAGTTTAACTCAACTTTATAATCTAACATTAGAAAGTGATATGGTATAAACCTCTAAGCCAAAATATATATATATATATATATATATATATATATATATATATTAAAATTAGTTACATTATAATTATTTTAATATTTAATTATAATAATGTTACAATTATATATATTTGAACGTACTTAATAAAATTAAAATTATGTTTATAATATTCATTTATATTTGAATTCATTTTTTATAATTTAAAATTTAATTCTTTAAAATATCACTTAATTTTATAAATAAATGTATAATAAATAAAAATATATATAGTTGTGCAGCTTGAATATAGAATAAAATAAAAGGTTAAGATGAAAAGTGAATAGTTTCATTTACTCGTTTTTAGAGGTTTTTTAATATAATTTAATATCTTAAAATAAAACAGAACAACTAATTATAATAATATAAATATCTGAATTAGTATAACAACTTTAAAAATATTATATTATTATAATAATTTATTAAATAATTATATATAAAATAAGGTTTGTTAAATTGTTTTTTGTAATATAGAACTTATCATAAACTAAGCAAGATAAACATGGTAACATATTCAAACCATGTTCAAAATTCAAAACATGTCTAATAAATTTTTTATGCCGAGCCTGGTTAGTATGTATGGGCACAACTTCCAGAGCAGAAACATTAATAGTATCGGCAAATGCAAGTTCTTTATGGTGACAGTTCAACGTTTCCAACCACCATTCACAAACCAACCCTTGTTACAAAACTATATGCTCTACCACACTTATTTTCTTTTATATCATCAGGCGCTGGGGAAGGATATGTCCTAAACATATTTTACAAGAGTATTGAAAGTGAACTAATGAAATGGTTTTCTTTTTCCACTTGTGGTTGCTTGGATTTTTAGAGAAAAATTAGAGAAAGTGTTTGGAGATTTCGTTAAGAAAAAAAGTCAAGATTTCTTTATTCTTTTAATAAAAAATCATTGGACGAATAAACTAATTGATTTAAGTATCGAGAATAAGGAAAAACTTTGAATACATGGGAAGTTAAGAGAGCGGATAAGTTACGGGTAGTAGTTTCTTTGTTTTCTATTTGTTGGATAAATATTTATTCTTATATGTGTGCGGGTATTCCTAATGTGTACCTACATATTTTTTTAATATCCACAAATATTTAAAAAAAAGTAAAATATTCAACAACATATTTTAACCATAAATTCAAATACAATACATAACATTCATAAATTTTAACTAAAATCCAAATAATCCATTTAATTAGTGTTGAATGACAGTTTACAAAGATAAAGAAATGAGGATTTTTTTAAAACCAATTGATAAAAAAAAGTCATTCAAAATCAATGTGTTAATATTTTAATAAGATTTAATTAATTTTTTTAATTTAAATTAGAGTATAGCGGGTATGGGTATCCACAAGTACATATACTATGATATCCGAACTCGTCCCATTAATATGCGGGTATAAAAAATACTCATATTCGTTATCGTGGGTATCCATTTACAATATCAATTTCATACTCGTAGCGGGTTTTATATGTGGATATTCGCGAGTGTGAATTTTTTTGACATCCCTAAATATATCTCATTTCATTAAAAGTTTGATTTTTTTTTAATAATAAGTATTACCTTTCTTTATTTAAATTTAAAGTGTTTAAAGTTGCTTTTTTGTTTAGTTAGAAATGTTTTTGTATTTTTTGAACATTTGTGTTGGGATCTTGATCAATATTTTTGGAGAGTCAAAATAATACATTGAAAATTTATATATTTAATTATTGTCAATAATTAAATAAAAATGAATACATAATTTAGTATAATTAGTCTATAACTATAACATAAATCACACATATATAAAGGATTGCACTTTATTTTTCAAATTCTTGAATTCATCTATAATTGAATTATAACTAAAATTTTTAGTTTTTTTTTTTTCTTTTTCAATGTAAATAACCATACTGTCAGTAAAAAATTAATCTTCTATTTTATTATGCAATATACCTATTTTTTTTAAGTTTAAGACTAAAAAATAATTTATCATAATTTAATAAAAAATTGAGAGATATAATTACTAAAATAAAAATATATGATAAAAGTCACAATTAAGAATCGGTTATAAGAAAAACACATTGTACATTATTTTTTCTATATTCATGAAAAATGAATATACAGAAGACTCGTGAGATAAAAAAAGAATGTTAACTATTAACTTAGTATTTTATTATCAAATGAGACAAGAGAAAATTAATTTTTTTATGAGAGATATGAGCAGAAATAATGAGTTTGTGTCTAAAATAGGTGTAAGGAAGAGAGTGTAACACCCCCAATTTTTTTTTATTATTATCTATGCTTCGGTAAAAAGAAAAAGGCAAAAGCCAGCTCCCTCTCCCAAACCCCCTTTAGCTTCCTCACCACCCTTTTTCTCTCAACTTTTCTCCACTTCCCAGCCACTATTCTACCCTTTCTCTCTGACCTTCTCCACTCTCAAACAACTTGTTCTCCCTGCTTCACATTTAAATTTCTCACCTTTTTGACACAGAGGTTGGAACTGAGACCATTGCGAAGTGCTCCTCAAATCAAACCGAATTATAACATCATAGTCATAGTCAAGACTCACTCACTCCTGTCTCTTAGGAGTTATAACTATATCATAGTCAGGTCACATCCTGACCAAAGATTCTAACATGGTAAATTCTATATCTACCAAATCCAACCTCTTATTGAAGCTCCGAAACCTCATTTGACTCAAACAACGAAATATTTTTGTATGAGTCCAATACTAGCAGAGTCAAAATAATCTCATTATGGACTCCATCATCAATACACTTTTCACATCACCACATAGTAGTATTCTCACCCTAGAACTAACTACATTCACATCACACATAATTAATACCAAATAACACCACATAATACTTGAATTTAAGACTATTTTTACAAGGTTATAGTATATATTTTCACTCAATGAATGCATGTCTAGCTTAGCAAATCCACACTGGACTAAGCCTCGCCCAATGACTACATTTCTTGTCCAACAAAAATATATCCCTGGAACTCTTTGTTTTCCACATAGAATTTTTGCTTAATGAAGTGTATGCTCGTTCAATGAGAGAGCATTAGGGCTAAGTCCCTCAAAAAGTCGTCCATCCAAAGTTTTTCTCACCTAGTGATCAAACACACACCTTGATCTCAGGTTTTTGACATTTTTTTTTTGCTCAACCATTCCCTTACTTCGCCTAGTGAGTGTATCGCCTATCACCATTCTTGATGAGCTCGTCCAAATGCAAGTTTTGCATTCTTGCTCAATGTCGTACTCCTAACCAATCTTTCTTGGCATTCCACTCGTTTTTTAGATGAAAACACACATATTATAGTTCTACTTATGCCTCTAACAAATCTAGCTGGGTCACATAACCAATCAAAATTACCATAAGTAATAAACTAGCTTAAAACACATACTTATACAACTTACTCAATCAACTTATTAGATTTCAACATGACAAAACATCAGATTTCACAATAACTCAACTCAATCCCATCACATAGCAATAATATTTAAATCTAAACTAGCTTCCCTTACCTGATGTAGAAAAAACCCTAACTCAAAGTTTCTTATAGAGTTATAGTTTTCATATGATGTTCTAACTACTTGCACAAAATCATGTCACATATCTAAGCATATCATAACGATTATAACTAAACAAAAGATTCACTTTGAACTAATTTGAGTCACATGCATGGATCCTAGAACCATATGTGCCTCAAAATGCTAAACTAACTCAAAAATAGGACAAAAGGTAAACTTATTACTGTTTTAGATTTCGATCGGTCAGAGATGTAAACATTTCAATCATAAAATTATTAATAGTCTCTGATTGTCAAATAGATGAAAGATGAGATAAAAAGTGGATAGAAACCAAAGAAAACTTTTTAGAAAGAATGACTTTTATAAAATGAAAAGTGTAGTTGAATTTTTATGAATAAAATAATGGAGAATCATTTTCATCTACTTTATTTTTTTTATTTGATTGGTTATGTTCTTGTTTCCTTCTCTAACATGAAACATATATCAAATTTATCTCCCTTAAATATTTATTAAATATTTAAAAAATTGTATACTATCAAGAATTAATTTCGTCTATTGTCTTTTATATAATAATAAAACAAAAAAAAATATAGTGAAGTAATGTTTTAAATTATATCAAATAAAATAGAAATATTATAGTAATTAAAAATAAAGACATTACAAATATTCATCCATGGCCATAATTTAAAAAAAAAAAGTAAAATATTCATATTAATGACTGATTAATCTGAACGTTTTTAATCAACATTGAAAAGCAATTTCACCAATGTCCGGTATACAAATTTATTTTTCATCCATATTGTCACTTCCATATTTTCTTTCTCCTCTCCAAAATTATATTTCAAGAAGCATAATTTAAAACAGTTTTAGAAAACTAAAACATGAAGTATAAATTAGGGAAGAAATATTAGTATTTGGCATATTGGTTGTCTCTTAAGTTGGTTCTTTGGCTGTCGGTTGGGGTTAGGGACGAGAGTCTTAAGTGTACAAACTATGACCACACATCATTCTCTGGTTGCCCAGACTTCATGAGTTTGAAGGAAACTGTCCTTCTAAATCAAAATTGGTACCCCAGTATAGGGCAGTGTCCCAGAGCTTGAATTCGTGGGGCCAGTGATAAATCATGTTGCTAGGATTGTAGGTCATTATTTTGTGGGACCCTTCTCATGTGCTCCACAACATTGCTTCTCATTTCATTGTCAAAAGTTCCTAACTTTCAATCATGGTTGTGATTTTTTTGTGTAAAGGTCTTGCAACAAAATATTATTGTCTAATAATGTAAATGCATATTTGTTGAATATAGTCCTGTAGAGTAAAGACACGACTCAGAAAAGATAGTACATGCTTATTTAAAATATAAATTCGATTTTAACATAAAATTATATTATAAAATATATTATAAATAACATTACATTATAAAATATATTATAAATAAAATTGTATCTCTTGTAAATTTTACCTACCAATATCCACAAATCCCACACTTTTTAAATGCCTAATCAAAATCTAAATCTCTAACTTGAATCCTAGAAACTTCCAAAAACTTCCAACACAGTGTAACACATGGTCGTTGAAGTGTACAATTTTGGAATCACAAAAAATAATTTCTTTTTTATTCAATCGACCATAGGAAAAATTTGTATATAGATTCCTGATGTGAGAAAAAGAATTAAATTATCAAATCTAATTCATAATCATCTAAATTAAATTTTAAACAAATTTATATTTTTAATTTTTAAATTTAATTTATTTAATTGGATTTGGATTGTATATAGATTGAATATATTTTTTGGATTTGAAAATTCAAAACTAAAGTATAACTATGTCATTTTAAATTACAAAATGTTAAGTGCGATCAAACTTGAATAAGGTAGAATTAAGTTGAGCTCATGCAAGATCATGTTGAATCTATCTAGGTTAATGTCAAACCAAGTGATTTGAGTGTAGGTCAAATTAAGTTGGTTTGGAACAAAGTCGAACTTAATCAATTCAAGTCTAGGTAGAGCCAAATCGACCTTGACTCGTGTCAAGATGAACTGATATGGATCCAGATTAAGCCAAGTTTAGGTAATTTCATATTCACTCGAGTCGAACGAAACCAAATTCATCTGATTTGAGCTTAGATTCAGCTTGGGTTTGCCCCATTACGACCAAGGTTGCCCTTATCCAATTCAGACCAAGTCTGACGTCACCCAATCAAGACAAGGTTGAGCCTAGCCTAATCAAGACAAACTCAAGTCAAACTGAATAAGTTAAGATCCAAGTCAAATTGAGTTAGTCTAGCTCCAAATTGAGCAAAGTTAAATTGTGTTCATGTTCGATGGATACATTAAATTTACATTAGTCCATGACTATATCAAACTACGTTGAGTTGATTCTATATTAGATCAATTAGAATAGTCCACATTGGATTTAATGTGATTGAAAATATGAATATAATATCAATTCAATTCAATTTAAATTAGATTTAAAAAATCTAAATCGATGTGTGATATAGTGAAAATAAATTTGAATTTTACACTCAATATTTTATTCGATTAGAATTAGATTGCATTTTGAAAACTCCAATCCATGATAATTTGTTGTCATTGAAGTAATTTTTGTTTTAAGAAAAAAACCATTCAGAGATAAATTTTATGTTTAACTTATTTTAACTAATAAAGATTGTTTGCTTATTTTATGTTTGGGATGTAGAAGAAAATGTTCCCAAATTTTGTTGTGGTTAAAAGTGAAACTTAGCCTCATATCTTCAAGAAAAAGTAGAAATAATTTAGTCATTAATAACTAAGTCAAATAAAAACAAAAAACACAACAAAATATAAAAATTTACTCACCTTAATTTAATCAGCCATGCAAAATTTAAATTTTAACCATTTGATTCTATACATAAAGATTAAACCGTCTATTAAGAATTTAAGATGAAATTAAAATCTTACATTAAATAAAAGTGAATTAAAAAAAATAAAAATGAATAAAAAAGAGAAAAATCAACAAAATATAAAAGAAAAATCGTAAATATATTGTTCTAAAGTTTTAAGTTAAATATAACATTATTGTAATTCAAAGATAGTTTAAAATCACATCCATTTATTAACATACATTTCAAATAAAAAAAAACTTTTACGAAACTACCACAAAGAGATCTTAGAGAATACAAAATTGAAAAGATCATGAATTTTAGAATCGAATAACTACTTAAATATATATATATATATATATATATATATATATATATATATATATATATATATATATAAACATATGTGTTAAATAAACGTACATTAATAATTTTAAATTCAATAATTATATATATATACTTGTATATAAAGCAAATTCTTTATTTTAGTGTTCACATTTGTTTTCTAATTTTACCTTTTAAATAAATATATTTTTTTCAAATTAAAATAACTATTTTATCAATTTTATTTTTTGAATGACAATGTCTGTAAATGTATATTTGGCCATCTTTATAAACTTGACTATTTTATTACAAAATAAATAAAAACTACAAACAATAAATTTACAAAATTATTTTAATTTTACAATTATTATCTATATAAAGGATACTCATATTTTTATGTTATATTTATTTTTTAAATAAATTTTTTATTACCAACTTAGCGTTTCTTTAAATTTAACAATATTTTTTATTTGATATGTTTTTCAAACTTAATAATTTTATTACAAAACACATAAAACTACTTATAATAAATTTACAAAAAATATTTTTATTTTATGACAATAATAATAATTTTATTATTTTTATTTATCATAAAAAAAATATAAACATACATGTGGGTGTTAGCTTAATACTTGTGTTTTCAGTCGTATTTAATAACTATAATAATATTATTATAAAACATCACATAAATAAATATAATAACTAATATTACTCGTTATTTTAAATTTCTTTATCCTTTTTGTAAGAGTCTGAATTATTTTTTTTCTACTAAAGTATCCTTAACTAAAATTTTGTATAAAGTTGGGAGAAGTGAAGATTTTTGTTTTAAAAAGTAAAATTGTATAATTATTCATTTTATATACACCAGGAAAACACATAGCATTGCTATGTATATTTTTGTTATGATAGTAAAAAATAATAAAATTAATAATAACATTTTTATTATAATTAAATGTAAATATTTTTTATAATTTTATTATAAAAATTTTTTATTTATTTTGTAGGTAACTTTTTAATTAAAAAATTATTAAATTTAAAAAAATATCAAATTGAGAAAGTCATTAAATTTAAAAAGATAACCATCATTTGAATGGTAAAATAATTTTAATGTAAAATTTATTTATTTAAAAAGTAAAACTGGAAAAAAGATGTGAACATTAAAAAATGTATATTTTTAGATATAGGTCTAGACCAACTATTTAAGGGTAATTTAAAAATATATCACCGTTACAAACAAAATAAAGATAATAGATGATTAAATTAACTAACTTAGCATAAATTAGTTATAAATGTCTTGTATTCAGAGAGAAAAGGAGATCAGTAAGATCCATTTGCAAGGATGACTGTAGAAATCAGTTATCGCAATTAGTTGTACATTCACCAGAAACCATTCATACCATTCCTATTCTTGTTTTTGAAATTGTTCATTTTTCTTCTTTTGAATCCCTTAGAAAGTGAATTGCAGAAGATTAGTGTTTTGTCTCTCATTCAGAACATGCCTGTTTTGAAATGCCCTATATCATTCTGTCCAACAAACTTAAAGCTTTGAAGATTGTTTTTAAGAACAGATAAGATTGTAGATGCAATACAATTTCAATATGACAGATTTTATTACTCAGTCTCTTCACAGTCAGGAATTATAGACTCAAATTGAAATAGATTATACCTCAGCTTCTCAGGAAACTTTCTCGAGGGACAAAACTTGGTGGAGGAGGTTGCTTTACCACCACTTTTGAGACATCATTGGTGTGAATGTGTGTGGTTCTTAAGATTCGATGAAGATTCGATGTTTGTTGGACCTATTGCTCCACTTGCTGTCAGGTCACTTTCAAACTACGTTAGTGTTTAGTTTCACGTACAGATAAGAGAATATGTTGGAAATCTCACATGGACTAACAATGAAACTAATCTAAAATATACAAGTAGATACAATTTTATTTTACAAATTGATTTTGTGAGGTTGAACCAGGTGTATTGTATCTTCCTTGTAAGTCTCTTCGAAAGATTTATCAAAGTGTAAAGACCCATCAGTGATGCAGTCCTGCACTTTTTAACTCAACATTGATAAATCTGGATTTCAATTCTAATATGGTGGTTTTAATTACTAACGGTTTTTAATTCCATATTACCAAATCTGGAATTTAAAAACAAGAGTTTGCGAAAAATTTAGCTATCTTTTCTATCTGAATCAAACTTATTGTTGTTTATGTAACAACTCGATGTGCTGCTTAGTGTCATATGGAAGTTCCTTTCTGATTTATTTTGGACTCTCAGCAATACTTTAGGAAAAAATAATGTGGCCATCTTACATGCTTTTGTTATGAAATTGACTTATAACATTTATTTATGTACTGAAATTCTGTCTTATTTCTAGTTCACCTTGAAGCTTCAAACACATGCTTTCAGTCAAGTAGTCAAACCTTTTGGTTTCAACGATAAATTCTGCAATTACATTTATGTAACATTGAAATCTGCTAAAACCTTTCTGCGTTTGATTAATAGTAGGCCAAATGTTTTTTTCTCTTGTTCAAGAGGAGTGAGACAGAGAGAACTTTGTCCCCTTTTGTCCTGTTGTAGAAGTTCTTACTATAAGTATAACCAAACTTGCGGATCATGGTAAGTTGTTGGTGTTAGGATTTAAAATATAAGTTTGATCACATATTGAATAAGAATGAATTTGAAAACAATATATAGAAAAAGACTTACAAATATATTGTTTCAAGGTTTTAAATTCCTGTCATACATTTTATGTTTATTACAAAATGATGTTTTTGCTGAGTTACGGTAGTATTCTAATAAATTTTTGGATACTGCAAAATCAACGTTCTATATCAGAACAAAATTCACCAGAAGCAGCATTGACCTTATAATTAGAATGCTTGGTTTTCAGCGTTTTTTTAACTATTTTAACTATCTAGGGTGCCCCTACGTTGAAGGGAAAGCATAGGAAATTATATCTTACAACATTACATATTTTTATTTCTTTTTAAAATCTTATATATTTAATAAAATTGAGAATTAGATTTAAAATTTATTTTTTAATATTATATCATAATTATATATTTAAATTTATTTTGTAAGACGGGGTTAAACTTTGAAACTGATAGTTTTGCTGTCTAAACCAGGCTAATTCCAGCGTAAAAACGTATATTTGTGAAGTTATATTAGGCTCAAAATTAATTTTCTTAACTATCTCTTTATTTTAAAAGGATTTAATTTAGTGCCTAATGTCTTAACAAATCAACGTT
>Ga0209389_1004798_pt1 | contig 11366 bp, 10 predicted proteins | sample CowpearedBW_FD_187526 | JGI IMG/M metagenome (GOLD analysis project Ga0209389, IMG submission 187526) | Root nodule microbial communities of legume samples collected from California, USA - Cow pea red BW (SPAdes) (version 2) | ecosystem: Host-associated > Plants > Roots > Nodule | place: USA... | reverse complement strand
AAAAAAAAAAATTGAGTATTTAGGTGAAGTGATTTGATGTATATATTAAAAAAAATTATTGTAACATGTATATATAAGTTGTAATTAAGTTTATTTACTAATTTGGTCTCAAATTGGAAAGGACAAAATTGTATGGTTTTAAAAAATAGGGGTACTAAATTGAACAAAAAATTTAAAATAGAGGACTAAATTGAAAACAAGTTTTACCACTACCAGGTGTCATGACTGTAAACTGCCATGTGGCACGATAGTAACTTGACACGTAGCAAATTATAAATTTTTAGAAAAATAAAAATAAAAAATTCCACGGCTTGACACGTGTTTTGTATGGACACGGTGTTAACTCTAATTTAACGGAGATGACCAAATTGAACTCTTTTAAATAATTGAGGTACTAAATTGAACCAACAAAAAATATAGGGACCAAATTCAACTAAACCAAAAAATTAGGAGAGCAAATAAGTTATTATACCTATTTTTTTATTTCATTTTTTTTTTATTTTTTAGTTTTATTTTTTATGCATATACGTTTAATAGAGTTTGTGTTTTTTGTAATCTTTAATTTTTTTTTATATTTCAAGCAAAGTTCTATCTTTGTTTTGATTAAGAATTTCTTTTAAGAAAGTTTTTTAGACTAGTTGGGAAAACTCTAGCTAGGAAATATTTGGTATTTATGTTGTCCATTGTGACACACCTCTCTTTCCTTGGAGTGAACCTATCATCATGTTAACTTATTTCTTTCTTGAAATCTTTCTCCAAAACAAGAATAAGTAAAAAAAAATAGAGGAACACTTTTAGGTGGACTGTGTAATGCATGACTCGGGCCAACCCGGGTCAATTTTATCAATTTGATCCATAACTTGAAAGGAACTTGTGCAAATCACGCAGGAGACTTGAATTCGAGTGTTCTACTAAAGGAGAACCTTCATGATTTGAAGCTACTAGTGAAAGTGTACCGCTAGAATCACCTCCGGTGATTGACATATCTTTTGATCCATCACCTGAACCAGAAATTGAAAAAGATAGAATGGAAGAAAGAACAATAAGAGAGTTGGTTACACTAGATGCAACGACTACACAAAACATGTGCATCTAATATCTGGACGGAGAATGTGAGCTAAAGTTTGGGTTAATCCATCTTTTACCTAAATTCCATGGATTAGCAGGAAAAGTCTCGTACCAGCACTTGAAGGAATTTCATGTTGTTTGTTCATCCATGAGACATACAATAGTGACTAAGGAACACCTTAAGCTGAAGGCTTTTTCATTTTCATTGCAAGATGCCGCTAATAATTGGTTATACTACCTTACACCAGGATCCATTAATACTTGGGAGACTCTGAAAAGATTATTTATGGTAAAGTTTATTCCAGCATCTAGAGTTGCTGCTATTAACATAGATATTTGTGGGATAAGACAACAAGAAAGATAAAGTCTTCAGGGTATTGGGAAAGATTCAAAAAGTTATATGCTTCTGGTCCTCATCACCAAATAAACGAGCATCTCCTCATTCAGTACTTTTATGAGGGATTGAGCATCATGGATAGACAAATGATAGATGCTGCAAGTGGAGGGGCATTGGTGGAGAAAATGCCAACAAATGCGAGACAATTGATTGATAATATGGTGTTGAACCATCAATAATTTACCACTAGGAGTTGTAAGACTTGAGAAAAATTAAATAGTTAATTAAATAATTATTTAATAATAGCGGGTAACGGAAGCATTTAAAGTAATTGATGGGTGGAACTATGATGTGGAAAAGTTCTAGTTCAAATGGTTGAGAGTAGTTTGTTTGTGTGTAAGGACTTGGGTTTGAGTCCTATGTATGCCATTTTATGTTATTTGAATTATGAATTTTTAGGCCATATATTTGAATGCGTGATGTGATCACTTAACCTTAGAATTGATGGAATTAACAAAAATGTGAGTTGGTTGAATTGGTTGTGCACTTGCTTTGGGATTGAAAGTGTGTGAGTTCAAACCTTGTGGAAAACATAATTGTGTTCTTTTTGCCAAATTTTCGTTGGCATGAAGGTGAAAAGGTTTGGAAAACCTAGTAGCCAAGAAGACAGCCGTGAGTGCTAGAAAATACATTGTGAGGGGTATTGAATAGGCATTAAAACACACTTTTTATTTTAATTTTCGTTTTAAAGGTTAAATGAAATTAATGGTGGACTAAATTGGAGCGAGAGAGGATAATCGAGGGGTTAAGGGCCTGAGACAGTGGGGTGCGTACTGAACCACATATTTTGGGCATATTGGCACGAATTGCAGAGGAGAAGTGGATTGGGAAACTAGTGTGGGAGTGTCAGCCAAGAACAAGGGTGTTTCGGATTGAAGACACATCAAATTTGCATGTAGCAAGGAGTTAAAGGTAAGGGGAGTTGTTTTCGTGTGCCTTTTATCGTATTCATCATATTAAGCCTTGTATGATCATAAATGTATGGATTTTTGCCTTGACTGTACTGTTTCTTGCGTTTTCTGGGTTCTGCCCAGAAACTGCCTGGCGGGCATGCATGTGCCGCCAGGTGGTTCATCAATTTGTGTGTGGTTTTGGCTTCTGTTAACTTAAACCGCCTGGCAGGGATGAATATCTGCCAGGTGGCGCGACAATGCTTATGGTGGTTGACTGATTTTGATGCTGTTTGTGTGAAAAGTCATTGCGATTTCTGAAATCCAAACGTGCTGACTCTATTGAGTGTGATGTTAACTTAAAAACTGATTAGAATTCCAGGATAGCGGAATTTAGACCCACTCGGGATGGGTCGCTCATGATTGTACGCATGAGGGTAGAGGTTAAGAATATGTTATGAATTGATTTGCAAACAGAAGTGGAGCCATGGTATATGTATTGTTGTATTTGAGTGTCTGTAGACATAGGACTGGATATTGGTGATGGCTGACAAAATCGCAAGTAGAAAGAAACCTAGTTTTAGACTGGTTCTGGTGTGTCGCCTGGCGGTGGGTGTTAAGCTTGTCGCCAGGCGGTGGCGAGGCTCATAGGCTGTTTATAATACTTGACATTGTAAAATGAAGAGAGAACTTTAGTTGTGTGAGTGGTACTGAAAAATCATTGACGAAATAGTGGGGAACGATATAATGGTACTGTTGAGTGTTATGAATTGGAACAAAGATGGAGGTGAGCGTAGTATGATGGGATTGAAGGAAAGTGTATTTCAAATAGGGAGTATAACTATTCTGAATCAGTTGCAAGTTTGGAATGCATAAGCTTATTTGATGGTGTATGAATGGGACATGGATTAGTGCGTTATCATGAGATACGGTGTGAGATATGGATTGTGAAGTATGAATTTAAGGCTAAAGGAGTAGAAGTAGTAATTTTGTGGTATTGCAATTTGGGTTGGTATGGTGCTGTGAAGTACTGTATAATGACCTCATTTTGAGATAGATTGGATCATTGGCTAATGATTGAGGAGCTTGTTAAATCTTTAAATTTTATAGAGTAATTGAGAGGGGAGATTTATTGGTAATGGGTTCACTAGTGAAGTGCCAAAGAGGCGAGAATGTGGATTAAATTGATTGGGGCATGGTTACGTAGTTTTTGCATAGAGTCATGATGAATGAGAAAAGTGATGCTTGTGGTAGTGTTCTAGTTTGGAACCAATCAGTGAGTGTGCCAAACCAGTTGCAAGATGCTTCTGGTATGGCGCCTGGCGGTCCACTGATAACCGCCAGGTGATAGCCTCTGCATGAGAGAGCCCTGCACTGAGTGACGCTTGGCGGCACGGTGTGCTCCGCCAGGCGATGATGAGGAAACAATGACTCTGGAAGGACGTTGGCGCCTAGCGGTGAGTGGATACTGCCAGGCGGTCTGGAACAGTTTTGCCTGGCGGCGTGTGGGTCGAGCCAGGCGGAAATGCTGCTGTCCTTTGTTTGCTTGGTGTGTTGTTTGAGCAATGCTGCTACACTTGGATCGGGAGATGTTGTGCCATGAGCGGGTAGGTTCATGGATGGTGGTTAACATGTGATGATATGAACGGGGAGGTTCATATCCATTTACTCTCACGTGAGGATACGAGTGAGGTAGGTTCGTATGTTCCGTGCTCACGGTTGAGAGATGCCACGTGCAAGGAGGTACAAGGCTGGTGGATCACATGTGTTGGACTACGGGCGGGCAGGTCCGTAGAGCAGGACTACGAGCGGGGAGGTTCGTAGAGGCAAGACCATGAGCGGGCAGGTTCGTGTGAGCATCATATTCCCGAGTCCAAGGCTAGCCATTTGTGTGATTTGAAGGCTGAAAGGCCTTGGGGTTAAGGTCTTGGCCAAGGACTAAGTAGAATGAATAAGATGGGTGTATGATATATGTTGTGTATTTTATATCTGTTATTTTATTTTCTCAGCTCACCCTTTCTGTTTGTGTATGGCGATGATCGTGTGATTCGTTACACGGGAGCAGATGTTGATACAGGTGGTGCTGAGGATGTCTAGGCGACGGACTGAGGGCTAGCTTTGGGATTAGAGCTAGGGTTTTTCTCACTTGTATTTTATTATGCCTTTATTTATAAACACGAATTTTGGGAACTTGTAACACTTTATTGTTTAAGTTATGAGTTTGGCGCGTGTTTTAATAAATTTAAATTTTCCCGCGTTGGGATTATAATTAAGACGACTTTTGATATTATTTATTTCTTTTATTATTTATTTTTTTTAGTAATATTCCTTAGGGATGTTACAGGAGTAATTCTACAACTCTAGTGAAGGGAATCCACAGAGTAGAAGCTTCATATGTTGTAGATCACAAGAAAATAGAAGGGAAGTTGGATGACTTAGTTGCCATGGTAAGAACCTTGGCAAATTTACAAAAAACTACTACCCCTGCTACCTTAGGCGGAATTTGTGCTTCTACTAGTCATCCTACCGAGGTGTGTTCTATGTTAAAGGAAACAAGGACGATAAACGTTGAACAACCTAAAGCGTATGCTGCAAACATCTATGACAATAATAGACTACCTCAACAACAATACAACCATGATTTGTCCTCCAATAGGTACAACCCAGGTTGGAAGGAACATCCCAACCTAAAATGGGGAAATCGACAGTTTCAACACCAACAAGTATATGTTTTGCCTCAACAAAAGCAACAACCACCACCAACTGCAACCTCTAGTGACTTAAACATGGAAACAATGATGAAAATGATGGCGAACTTGATTAAGGGACAAATCAATGAGTTGAAATAGACGATGGAAGCAACTAACCAAAATCTGCAGAAATAGATTGGACAAATGGCAAATGAGTTGAACCAGATGAAGTCCTAACAAGGCTCGAGTAGTCTGCATGCACAAACTGTAATCAACCCACGAAATGTAACACAAGAAGATGAAGATAAGGACATTGAAGTTGTACTTGATAATGAAAGTGGAAGATCAGACGAAGCAACACAAGCAACATCTGAAACACCTGAACCTAGTGATGACTCTAGGTTAGTATCCCCTAATAGTTCCTCTGAAAATTCTTCACCTTATTCTCCTTCTCCTCCCTATTCAAACTGTTTGAAACCAAAAACTAAAAATATGGAGGTGCTAGACAAAGGAGATAAACATCCCTTTGTTGGACATTGTAAGACATATTCCTAAATACGCCAAGTGTCTTAAAGAACTATGCACACATAAAAGGCTTGTTTTGGATAAAGAGTAGTCAACATGGGAAGAAACGTGATAACTCCTAACATTATAGGAGTTATCATGAAACAAGGTTTCTTTTTGCCAAAATTTCCTTTGGCATGGAGATGAAAAGGCAGAGGAACCCTAGCTGTCAAGAGAGGCAGCCTAATGGGCTGAGAGAAATTCTGTTAATGGTTATTGAATAACCGTTAAGCCAATTTTAATTAATTTTTCGTTTTAGTGGATTAAAGGGGTATTAACCTTGAGAGAGAAGAGAATTAGAGGAGAGTGAGGCCTACAATTTCATGTGACTCACTGGGCAGAGAAGTTTTAGTGAATTCGTGCTGGTTGTAGAGAAGAATTGGAGTGGAAGCCATTGTTTGAGTGGGAGCAAAGGCTAAGAGAACTTTTGGGTTAAGGACACACACCAAACTCGAATTGGGCAAGGATTCCAAGTAAGGGGAGTTGTTTTCATATGTTTATGATTCGTGTATAATGTATCGCACTTTGCAATGATCAAACTGCATGAACACCCCTCCTTTTCACGCTGTTTTTCGAGGTTTTTGGGTTTTCACCCAAAAATTGCCTGGCGGTGATGATGGTGCCACCAGGCGACGCATCAGTTCCAACCCAGATTCTAGGTTCTGTCACGAACTGCTTGGCGATGAGATGGAATCCACTAGGCGATGTACGATGTATGTTGCAATTTCACTATGTTTTTGTGAATTTTATGATATGTGGATCTTTCATTTAGACTGTTATGCTTGTTGTTGTGCTATACTATGATATTCCTATTATTAGGTGCTTGTGGTTATCAATGGAGATGTACACATGGAGAGTTCGTGTTAGAATTAATAATTCATTTAAATTGGTGGAATTAATGGCTTATCGATACGTGATTGTGAGCATATGATACAAATTGGTGCATAATTATTGAAACATTGAATGGAAAGGCTTGCGTATTCCAGTATTGAGATGACGAAACTATGAGGAGTGGAAAGGGATTCTAACGGGTGCATAAAACTTGGGTTTTTACCCAGGAACTGACATGTCACCTGGCGACATCTTATTGGCCGCCAGGCGATAATGGAAGACAAGCACTGTTATGGGAAAATTGGCTTTCTGACTGCGAGAGAGGATGCTAGGGAATTGAGTTGAGAACAAATTTGTCGTGTTTAGATGATAAAGATAAAGAAAAACAGGGGTGCGTTAGTGATAATATAGGTAATGTATTGATTGTGTAGGTGTACTTGGAATGAAAGGATGACAATAAATAAGTGATGAAATTCTGGTAGTGATAAACAATCCTACGTGAGTGAACAGAGAGGAAAAGACTAACTAAATTGAAATGGTGGAATTTTGTGGTTATAAAGTTTGGAATTCAATGAAAAATAATGGAATGAAATTTGGTTAAGTCTAAGAATTTAAAATGAGTGGAATATAACGACAAAGGTGATAAGGATTTAATTGGTATGAGTCTTATACTACCTAGGATGAGGGCTGACTTATAATCCTTAGTTAAAGTATGTTCACTTAGATGGATAACGGGGGCGATTGGTGGAAACATTAATTGGCTATTATAGAGAAATTCTAAAGTTGTATTAGGTGTATGTGGTGGCAAGACGATATTAATAGTCACTGGAAGAGAGAATTAAGGAGTGAAGGTCATATCTAAAAGGTTGACAAAGGCTTGGTGTAAGTTAGAGTAACTAATGAGTAATTGAGTCCATAAGGAGCTGTGTAATCAAGCTGAGGTATGGAATTACATATGAGAAGCTGAGTATCAGAAATTAGACAATTAGTTTCCCCTCCAACCTCGGGCTGTTGGATAAAGCTAAAAATCATTGTTTTAGTCAAGTGCATTTTCAGGTTTAGAGGAAAGTGAAACCTAACCACTTCCATCTTCAGATATAGCATTATATGGACATCTGGCCCTCAACTACTCAAGTATCTTCATACGCTTGACATCAATGTCTTCATCAGCTAGTGGTTTCTCTTCGTCTACATACACCAATAAAATATGGCTATGTGAAATAATAGTATATACAAAAATTAGTAATGGTAAATTCTCTTATATGAGTGAACAATTATGTTTGTATTACACACCAAATGAGTTATCATTATTTTCTTCTACAAGTTCTACGGGTTTATGCCACATGGGATCTTCATCCACGACTAATAAGCCAGTGGTTTGTGGTTGACTTCTCTTCTTCTTCTGCTTCTTTTTTTTTCTTCTCTTCTTTTGTGTTAGTTTCATACCTCTTCAAATAATCCTTCAATGAAATGGACCCCATTTTTAAGACAACAATGTCCATTGTTCAGCCTCTATAGTTACCTACCATAATATAATGTTCTATTAGTTGATGCTTCAAATAATTTCAAAGAATGTGTTTGAAGTCTCCCACATTGACTAGATATTTAAGTACAAATTTCACTTTACAAACCAGTTTTATGTGGTTGAGTTAAGCTTGAAATTCACTTCTTAATAAATATAAAAGGACAAGTGACTTTGTTTTATTTAAAAATATCATCATGATTTTCGATGACTTTCATGTAATTATTTACAACAACCAAAAAATTTCATGTAATTACTTACGACAACCAAGAGACTACCATTGTAATAATCAATAAAATATCATTATTCAATATATTTTCAATTTAAAAAGTAAAAGTTACTTATCATTTTATATTAACTACATTTTTTAACATGTAAAGATAGATAAAACAAAACAAAATAATAATCATGTCATCTAATTAACAAACCTTTTTAATAAAAACTACTTAAATGAAAATGTTTACGATCAAAAAGTTGAAACTTAATTAAGTCTTAAAAAAGAAAATATTTGAATCGAGTTAAACTTAAACAAATTGTTTACAAATTTCGCTAGCAATATAAAAATCCGAGTTAAACTTATAAACAAATTGATAATATTTAATTTTTGTCCTTAACTTTAAAAACTTGTTCTTAAATTTTTGTGGATTAATCCAAACCCGACTTAAAGAAAACATGTGGCATATGACATAAAAAAGGTTTTCCTATGTCGAGTTCATGTTACTTTGTTATTGTGTCATGCACGAAACCACACTCCAAAACAAAAGCCTCATCTCAGTTCAACCAAACCACACTCCAAAACAAAACTACATTGAAACTAGGAAATCTTGTCGTGCTGCACTCTTCACTCTTTCTGCATGCACTCTTCTACCTTTCTTCTCCAATAAAACCTACATTCCTTGGTCTCTTCTTCATCTATTATATTATAAGATGATTTAGGATGATAATATTTTAACATTTTCTTTTATAATATGAGATGCATCTTTTAAGTAATTTTAGAATATAAAAAAATGAAAAAATAAAAAAATTGAAAATTATTCAGAAGATGACACCTCAAATTATAAAAAAACATTTGTCAAAATTTAATAGTTAAAAATTTATTTTCTTTATATTTAAAGTTCATTTCTTAAAATGATATCAGAATCATCTGAAATTTATCTTAACAAAATTTAATATTTATTGGACTTGTCATGTTATCATATCACTATGAAACTATCAATTATTGTCTAATCCTATGTTTAATGTCTCGATGTCTCGGTGCGTATTGAAAATCTTATATCAATGAGAGATGAGATAAATTTTACCATATATAAATTACTGTAAACCTCACTTTATAAAATATATTTTAAACTTAAATTAGATTTAAAATTTATTACTTAAAAAAATATCAAATAGACACCCTTTAATCATAAATTTAAAAATTTTCAGCTAACATATTACAGGAGATTTTATAATACACTAATGATTATTCTAATCCAAAAATATGATATGAAGTTTATTCTTACCCATTGTCACGTTTTAAAAAAATAATTAAATCGTGTTTCGTATAAGAAATGATTTTACTTTATTATGATAAAATGAAGTATGTTGGAATATAACACACGTGAAAATGGTGACAATTTTATAATTGAATTGTTGTAGTTATTACAAATTTTGAGATATTAGCTTTTAATTTGCATCGTTGGTTTTAATGGAGGAGTCAATTATGTTGTATTTTATATAATTTTATTATATAAAATTATTATTCTCTATTATTATTATTATGGATTAATATTAATTAATAAATGATATTATTTATAAATATCAGTTATATTGCATAATTGTTATTAATTTATGGATAATATATATTGGATTTCTGATGAACGATCTGTGATGGGTTAGATTGTTCAATGAACGGTTTGTGATGGACTTAAGTATTCAAGAACTTGTTCAGAGGTCCTTAGTCTCTGTTGATAAGGATATAAATTGATATCTCATTAGTCAGTTTTATGAGACGACGTAACAACATATTTGTAAGATATGTCCTACGATAACCTCCTACCAGAAAAGAGAGCATTATCATTTCACATCTGCTCACACCATGAAAACAATATTTTTTTTTATCTTTCATTGATTCTATTTGAAAGATCAAGTACCACTTTTCATCTATATTGTGTTCCTAATTACTGATCAGGTACACTTCCACATTCTACTATTGTATTAGGAACTGATCTTACTATTTGAGAATAATTTATTATATCGATGGTTTGATGCTTCTGATAATCTATTTAAGATTCACAATCTAACAAATTAAAGTACAAACAAGTATCTATTTACTGTAAAAGAATCAAGTGTGTTGTTTGTACGATGTTTGAGATGCTCAATGATTCACTTAAAAAAGTATTAAAGTTAAGTGATTTCTCTTCATCCAAATCCTTTAAATATTATTTTTGTTTGTGAAATAGAACAGAACATTGTAATAATGCTCCAAAATATTGTTTTTTTCACTTTCTAAATAGTTTACTATATCTTAAAGTTGTGAAATAAGGTTCTAATTTTCATAAAGAATAAATATTTTTTTCCTTTACTTTTATAAAATAATTTATTTTTTATTTAAAAATTATAATTATGTTTATATAATAAATACGATTTTAGTTTATATTAATGGAAACTTAAAAAAATAATTATTGAATATAAAATATAGAGAATGAAAGAGATAAAAATATAGTTACCCAATCTCATTTACTGACACAACTATAATCTTTTATCTTTGTTATTTTAGGTTCTTTACATTTATTTTAGGATAAAAGTTGATCCAAGACACATAAATTCATGTTACATGAAAAATAACTAATGTATATTTACGTCGAACTACACCAAATATGAAGTAAAAGAGCCTACGACTTATTAAAAAAGTTATAATGAAATGAATATTTATAAGCTTATTTGTAATTATGTGTGTCGTATCAAATAAAATATTTTGATAAAATTAAAGGAGAGTTGAATAAAAAATCCAAACTTAGAACAAAATTTCATTTGATATACAACACAAAAAATTAAACAAATTCATAAATATCTATTTCATTATAATTTTTTTATTGGTGGTAGAAATAAAGCAAAGAGAGAACCATGGTTTAGTTTTTATTTTAAATGTCATGAAATTCAAAAGGTGCAAACTTTTTTTCTTTTACCAATATAACATATTCTTTCATGTCAAACCCGATATACAAACAAGATAAGATTATTTTATTTTATTTTATTTTTCACTTATTAAAAATATTTTAATTACTTTCTATTTTATACTTAATTTTTTACTGATAAATTTCTATTCGTGATATTACGTTGCTTTATCTTATCAATTTCTAATATTACGTGGGCTTTATTTTTTTTTTCCCAATGAAAATGGTTAATATTAACTTCCATGGGAA
>Ga0209389_1004791_pt1 | contig 11374 bp, 3 predicted proteins | sample CowpearedBW_FD_187526 | JGI IMG/M metagenome (GOLD analysis project Ga0209389, IMG submission 187526) | Root nodule microbial communities of legume samples collected from California, USA - Cow pea red BW (SPAdes) (version 2) | ecosystem: Host-associated > Plants > Roots > Nodule | place: USA... | reverse complement strand
GTTTATGTTCAAATGGTATATTATCAAATAGTTTGGCTGATGAGTCATTATTTTTTCATATTCTATTGTCTTTTTTGTGCCTTATTGATGGTGATTTAGTGCTTAATTGTCTTTTGTTAGTACACTTTTATCAATTGGGCTTCATTGGGCCATTATTTCAAATTTTGAGTAATTTGGCATTAAGTTGTCTAATTTTTGTTTCTAATTATTTTTAGGTATTTTGTGAAGAAATTTTGGAGCTTGGAAACTAATCTTAAGATGAAGAGATAGTTGCCACATCATTGCCACCCTTGTCCATGTCATTTCCACATCATTTAAATGATTGGATCCATAATGGCATTTTTGTAATTCTTTTGACTAGAATGTCATTTTTGTAAATATATGGATCTAAGGTGAGAGGAGCACGAAATTTAGGTCTCATTTTTCATGAGTAACTACCTTCTTCTTTCTCACACTCCATTTTCACGTTTTTTTTAGCTTTAGATGGTGACCCATGGAGGTGCCTTCTTCATTTTCACGTTTTATCACTCTTTATTAACGTTTTTATGCATTATTGACAATACTCATTGTTGCGTTTGCGTTTTCTGCACATTTGGTAGGTTGGACATTTCATTTTTTGGTTTGTAGTGACTTGGAATAGCACCCATGTGTAGGGTTTTCGTTTTTTATGCTACAACAATCTTTTTCGTTCCATTGAAGATTTAGAAATCTTGTTTGCACTTCAATTTATGTTTCAATATGACCCAACTTAGGGTTTGATATTCTGTTTTGGTTATTTATGTTTTTGAATCTTCTCCCATTAGACACCACCATGGTCCCTGCCTTTCATCCCGTAATGTACTAAACTGTGACTTCTCAAATACAAAGACTCTGACATTGGTTTTATTTCAACTTATTGAAACCAGACTTAATATTCTTTCTCAACTGACATACTCTTGGACATATTCAAAGACCATAAAATGTAATGACTCTCAAGTTATGTCATTTTTTACCAATAATATATATACACATACACAAAGAATATAAAATAACAATAAAACATATAGATAACTTTCTTTTGTCCAAGCTCACTAAATAAAATAATATTTTCTTTTACTTTATTTTTATATTTTTCAAATTATAAAATAATGATAAAACAAAACAAGAATCAAAGCAAGAACTTTAAATAATTAGCTATATACGGATTAGAATGTTATAAAATAAAATAAGATATAAATTAATATAAATATTCGTGCAAAATTAGAGATAAATGAAATGAAATGAATGAATAGATAGTACGTAATATGAGATAATTAAATAAAATAGATAAACAGGACATGTGTGTAACTGAAGATAAATTAAATAAAATAAATAAAGGGTTAAGTATGTTTTTAGTCCCTGAACTTTGACCCAAAATTGGAATTCGTCCCTGTCTGAAACTTCAATAGATTTTGGTCCCTAAACTTTAAAAATGAATGACTATAGTCCTTTTAACTCAATTACGTTAACTTTTTTTGAAGTGTCGAACATATTTCTCAGTAGATATTGAACCAAGAATGTGTCAAATAGTGTAAAAAACTCCAATAATAATATGAAAAGTGTTCGACACCTCAAAAAAATTTAACATAATTGGGTTAAAAAGACTATATTCATTCATTTTTAAAGTTTAGGGACCAAAATGTATCGAAGTTTCAGACAAGGACGAATTCCAATTTTGAGTCAAAGTTTGAGGACTAAAAACATACTTAACCCATAAATAAATAAGACCAGTGTATAACTGGAGATAAAATTAAATGAAATAAATAAACGAGACTAGTGCGTAACTGGAGAGAAATAAATAAATAGGACTAGTACTTAACTCGAGAGAAGTTACATAATATAAATATAAATAAATAAAGAGGATAATAAATAAAAATAAGTTAAATGGAAGTAAATAAAATAATATATAATTCAAAATAAATAAAAAAATAATAATATAACACATATGAGTTTATCAAGATTAACATAAAAATGGCTTAACCTCACTCCCCCTTATCTTATTGATTGAAGGGGCACACTAGCAATACTTCTAGAAGGTTAAAATTTTTCTAATCTCTTACTCCAACTTCTCCCTTTCTCTCTTTCTTTCTTTTTTACCTCACGTAACTCTCCCTTTCTCTTCACTCTTTCACATTCCTATCATATGAAACCTATTTATAAACCAAAATTTTGTAAAGTAATCATCGCATTAAATGTAATACATGTGCATTATGTCTCATCTTTCCTTCATCATCCATTTACACGTCATGCATGTGCCAAGTAATGAATGCATGTATTAAATGTAATGTAATCATGTATTAAGATAAGATTCCTTTAATTAATGAAGAGTTATATCTTTTTCCCTATCTTTTCTTTATTTATTTATTTATATCATTTATTTTCATTATTACTTAGTTATAATATTTTTTTAAAGCTACTTGATTTACTATTCAATATAAACCTGGTAAGGATAATGTTGCTGCTGATTTGTTGTCTAGAATTTTTTCTATGGCTTGGTATGCCCCTACAGGATTATGGCTTCAAGAGGTTAAGGATCTCCTTGCTCAAGATACTATTTTATATGAATTATATGATCAATGTGTTAATGGAAAACTTTCAGATTCTAATTATTCTACAAAACAGGGATTGTTGTTTTGAAAAAAAAACATACTAGTAGTCCCTTCATCTGACCAATTAAAACACAAAATTTGTTATGAATTTCATGTCAATAAGATTGGAGGCCATGCAGGTATTACTAAAACAATTGCTAGGATAACTTCTTAGTTTTATTGGCCAAATATGTCGACTGACATTCGTAGGTTTGTTGTGGCTGCACCATCTGTCAACAAGAAAAATCAGATCATGCTCTGCCTTAGGGTTTGTTGCATCCTTTACATATTTCGAATCAGGTCTAGGATGATATTACTTTAGATTTTATTACACATTTACCTTTATCACATGGTTATTCTATAGTCATGGTCGTAGTAGATAGACTTTTTAAATTTGGACACTTCGTCTCTTTGAACACTGGTTTTACTAGTAAAATTGTGGCTGAGGCATTCACTAACAATGTTAGTAAAATTCATGGTTTTCCAAAAACTATTGTTTCTGATAGAGACTGTGTGTTTATTAGTTCCTCAACACCTTTTTCGGTCTTATGGAACTATCTTAAAATTTAGTTCTTCGTATCATTCCCAAACGAATGGTCAAACAGAAAACCTCAATAAAACATTAGAAATGTATCTCAGATGTTATGTGTTTGATAAAATTTAGTCCAATCCATGGCCCACGTGCATCTCTATCCCAAAGCCCATCAAGAGGCCCAATAACAAGGGGCATGCTCAAAAAGATCCAATTAGGCTTCATCCAAGATGGCCCAAACCCACATGGGCTTCTCACACTCTTCACATGGGCCAAAGAAGATGTGAAAATTTGTAAAGGTGTATCAAAGACTAGTAGAATAACAATAAGATTGGCCCATTGTTTAGGTCTTGTTTTCTAGAATAATAAGTCAAACAATATGTAGTTGAATTGATAAAATTGGGCTTGACTAAGCCCAGGAGGAGATTTGGCCATGAGCTACCAAAGGTCCAAGGTGGTCTAAGTGGAAGTCAACATTCCTTCCTACACCTCATGGATCCAATGCATCCAAGGGCTAGGAATGCTTCTTCCTTTTCCAAGACATCTTCCAACGGCCATGAGCCTTGCTCCTTCTCCAAGACATCTTCCACGACCAAGATTGAATGCCTTTCTCATCCAAGGGCTAAGAGTGCTTATGTGTATTTTCTTTCATATACAAGCCTAAATTTTAGGCTATTGTAATCACTCTTGAATTTTAAGCAATAGATGCCTAGTGTTGAGAGTACTCCACTCCTATTTCCTTTTGAGAGTCACTAGAGCTAGAGGATTGAATCATCTCCTTTAGCCACCTTCCTCTATCTTATCTAAGATACAATTTATTACACACCTTTCACTCAAATTCTGAGAACAACCTTCATCCTTCACCTTGCTTCCGCCAACCCTCACCCTTCCATGGAGCTCTCTTCTTCACCTTCATCCAAGGGGTTCCACCATAATGGTAACTAGAGCCACTCAAGCCATTGTTCATTATTTGTGTTGGTTTGAGTAAGGTTTCCTTCCATATCTTGTGTTTTTCTTTTCATTTTCGTATTGTTCATCTTTTTTTTTGTTTCTTCATGTTTTCTTCCTTTTCCACTGATTATCATTGAGGCTACATGAATCTTGTTGATTCAAATTGTAGTACTCCTTGCTTCAATGGTGAATATGTGTTTTTAGGTTCCATTTTTTTTTGTTCCAGCACTTGTTCTTTGATTTCTTGCTGTTTTTTATCATTTTAATCGGTGCATTTTTTAATTTTTAATTCATCGTCTTGTGTTTTGTCTTAAAATATGTTTATGCATTTTGTTTCATCTTCATTTTCGTTCTTATTGTTAAATTTCGCACTTGCTTGATGAGAACCATGTCCTACATAACACATTTGAGCTATGAACTTCAAGTGATGTTTGTGGACGTGTAAGGCAAAGGTCTCACTATTTTTCTTCCATTTCACCAATTGGATTATGCTTTAGAATGTCCTAGATGTTCATCTTGATCTATGCTTGATTTTAGATCATAATCAAGCTCCAACTCGAATTGATTTGTCCATTGAACATCTTCCACTTTTAATCTGCTTTTGCTTCAGTTTTCAATTTTTTTTCCACTGCACACCTTCCGTTTGAGAAGTGTCACGAGTGACTCAGTGCACCAAATTTTAATCTGATTGTTGCTTCGAAAAGCTAAGTTATAGACGAAAATTCTCCAACAAGAATCATTCAATTATGTTGAGAATTTAATTCTATACAAATGTTTGAAGTAGAAGCAACTTTTTGCGTTTTTCAGTGCAAATCTGTTGTTGTTTTCACTTATGTTCTGACACATACTTTTCTTGTTTGATTTAACTGGAATGATTCATAGCACTGAATCACCTTCTGATTTTTGCCTAATTTTCTCAACATCTGGATGAAAAATTAGCAAAAAGAGTCATTCAAGTATGTCCAATACAAAAAATATGATACATCTTCAAAGTTGAGGCATCTGTCAGCGTTTTTTGGTGCTGTGTTTTCGGGAAAATCACTGTTTAGTGCGCTTTTGGTGTGTTTTGCTTTAGAATTAAGTGCTCTTGCTCTATACATTTGCTTGTTTATGTGTGTATTCCATATGGTCATCAGTTGCTTTCAATTGGAGTGGATTAGTTCCCTCAAATTAGCACCAATGCAATGAATACCATAAGCATTTTATGAGCACTGCAGTTTCTGTTTTCAATTTTTAATCCATTCTAGAACCATTCTAGGATTCCTTTTGATGTGCTTTCCTTTCTTTCAAGCCTTAATTTCTTGATTTTCCTTTTTGGCTATTCAATTCAGTGTTGTTTCATGAATTCCACTTTGGTTTAACATTTCTAATTGGCCTTTCTTGCTTTATTTGTTGTTTCCTTCCAATTACAATGCTCTTGGTTTCTGTGGTTTGATTTGGTGATGCAATGCTTTATTCTTATTGATAGATAGTGGTAGCATCTTAGGTGGTGGATATGATTCAATGCTTTAGCTTAATGCTTTCAATTGGCAATTACCTTCCGTCCCACACCTAGTCTGATTTGAGCTACAATTTTTTGTTGAGAGTGTTGAGTGCTAACCATTTAAATTTGGCAAAGTTTTCTTTGTTTTTGTTTATTGTTTTGTGCAGTTTCTTATTGTTGTTTGGCTATTTGGTGCTGCAATTTTCTTATCCACAAAGTGCTTAAGGGTGTTCAAATTGGTGTGTACACATAAACCATCAACTAAGGCTTTCTTTACTAGTGGTCAAAGGAGCTCATTGAACCATCATTTTGAAGACTTTTGATTGGCCATTGTGGCTTTTAATTGTTGTATCTTAATAATTTCCATCTTTCTCTACAATTTGGTGACTTGGTATATTTGGAGCTTCCTTAGTGCCTAATTTTTTACCCAAAGGTCACTAATATTATAGTGCTCTTGGGTTGCTCCTAAAAGTGCTAAATTTTGTGTTCCAAATTTGGTTGCTTATTACTTGCAATTCTTGGCCTACTTAGGTGTCTTGGAGAACCACAAGGTGTTCAATCTCATCTCCTAAGTAAAACCTTTGCATACTACATAGTGATTCACTTTAGTTGTAAGTGTGTTGAAAGTTCTGAGTACTTTCTCACCTTACATTAGGCTGCATAGATTATATTCATGTTTTCTTGCAATACGTTTTAGAGGCTTAAGTTGTGAGACCAAAGTCTCTCATATTTTTTCCATTTAGGGGTCCGCATTTAGTGTGCTAGTTTTTCCTTTTTGAGTCGTGTTTTTGTGTTTTGTGCTTCGTGCCACAAGTGATTCTATTTACTTAGCACTTAGACAATTGTGTGCTCTTTGAAACCTTTTACAAGTGTATCTTGGCAAGGATTGACCTTGGTACTTAAGAAGTCTTAAAGACTCACCTCGCCTGACCTGGAGGTCCACTTGTGATTGATTTCATCTTCCACACTTTGTTCAAGTTTCTATGTTCTTTCAATCACCATGAGCACTACTTTCTTTAGAAATTTCCCTCAATTTTTTTGAGAAACTTGTTTTTCAAAATTGTTTCCAAGATGACTGTGTTATTCTTCTTTGCATGATAATTTTTGGGATCAAAATAGTTTGCATTCTAAATATAGTGAGCATTACTTGCATCATAGGGCTATGCATGACATTCTTCAGTTTGGTAGCAAAGTAGATCCAATGTCATACTTAGCTTGGGAGAAAAGGATTGAAAAATTGCATCCATTCCTAATTAGGGGTAGTAAATATTGTATAGTTGATTTGTGCACTTCTAGGTTTATAACACATGCATCTGAGTGGTGGCATTCAAGACAGAATCTGGTTCACATTGGTAGAAAATATGCCATTCGAAATTGGGAGGATTTGAGGGCTTGCATTAGGCGACAATTTGTTCCAACTAATTTTGAGAGAACTCAAGCACTCAAACGTGAGTTGAAAGAACTCGTGGAGAGAGGTCTGAATTTCATTGACAATGAGCCACAGTTCCTTCGTCGTGCAGCTAAGTATAAAAAGCGACGTGACATACTCTTGTGGGAGAAAAGAGAAAGAGCATTCCAAAAACAAAAAGAGCAAGAGGAAGAGGAAAGAGAAAATTTTGAGAAAGAAATGAGGGACAAAGAAGAACAAAAGGTAGAGAAGTTGAGAAAAGAGAATGAGGAAAAAGAAAGAAAAGAGTATGAAGAAAAAGAGAGAGTAAGACAAGAGGAAGAATTAAAAAGAAAAGAGGAAGAGTTAAAAAGAAAAGAGGAAGAGATTAAAAGGAAAGAAGCAAAGGAACTATTGTCTAGGGCAGTAAAGATACAACATCCTTGCCTAAACCTTAAGATCAAGATTCCAAAGGGAGTGATTCCATCTTTACACTCTACCTTCTCTTCCATTAATTATTTTGTCTTGGTTCTTTCTAAAAATGTTTTTCCACCTTCATTCATTATTTCAAACTCCTCAAAAGATTTTTCAAAACCAAACTTTGACTTAGACTTACCTTTTAGGTTTCAATTAAGTCAAAGTGAAAATCACAATTTTTGTGAAATGGGCCGAATCTCACATTTTTTCAAACTTAAAAGCCCATCTGCACACATTTTCTATCAATATCTATTGCATGGTCTTTATGATTTTATTGAAATTATGTTTGATGACTGTTGCAGATATGATTTTGATCCTGGTGGAACATAGCTTTAGTTTCTGTGAGCTTTAAACAATCTTCTTGATCTGAGGTCATATCCTCTTCAAGTGGGAGGGGATGATGTTATCCCAACAAGGTTTATAGCTTGGGCCAACGCCTAGGCCTAAATCATGCTCAAGGTCCAATCCATGCCCCGCATGCATCTCAATGCCAAAGCCCACCAAGAGGCCCAATAACAAGGGGCATGCTCAAAAAAATCCAATTGCGCTTCATCCAAGATGGCCCAAACCCACATGGGCTTCTCACACTCTTCACATGGGCCAAAGAAGATATGAAGATTTGAAGAGGTGTATCAAAGAGTAGTAGAATAACAATAAGATTGGCCCATTATTTAGGTCTTTTTTCTAGAATAATAAGTCAAACAATGTGTAGTTGAATTGATAAAATTGGGCTTGACTAAGCCCAAAAGGAGATTTGGCCATGAGCTACCAAAGGTCCAAGGTGGTCTAAGTGGAAGTCAACATTCCTTCGTACACCTCATAGATCCAATGCATCCAAGGGCTAGGAATGCTTCTTCCTTTTCCAAGGCATCATCCAACTGGAAAAGGCTAAGATGCATCCCATGATTAATGTTTCACTCCTAAAAAGTTCCATGGCCAAAACAATTAACATTACCTGCCTTTGCCCTTGACTACTTCCATCCAGGGACCTCACTTACAACTTGTGAAAGTCCTAGCCATGCGTACAGTTCTGCACGTAGCAAACATAATCCATCAGTTGTTAATCCAATGACAAGATACTCAAGTTGAAGATGCTACTTGGAAATATGCACAATAAATTAAGGACTCTTATCCCCACTTCAACCTTGAGGACAAGGTTGGTTCTCATGGGGAGGGAAATATAGAAACTCCAAATTGCACACAAATTTCTTCTTTTGGTGGAATTTGGTATTGATTCATCTTTAATCAGCCTAAGACCATTGAATTGAAAGCATAGACCTGTACCAAAGTCAAAAAATTCAAGTAATGATATTTATTTAAAACTACTTAAACTAGACTAAGCTAACTAGAAATTAGTCTAAGCTACACTAAACTAACCTAAAATGTAAAAATACTATAGTAATCCCCAAAGACACATCTTATACATGACAGGGGAGCCACAACGTCCCCAAAGTTTTCTTTTGTGATCTTATATATATATATATATTATTTATATTAATTTTAGAAAAAAGTTCTCTTAAAACATGTAAAAGCACTTGTAGTCTCTCTCTCTTTTTTTTCTTTCTTTTGTTTCTCTCTCTCCTACCTCGATCTCTTTTTCATCTCTCCCTTTCTATCTCAATTTTCATTCTCAATATTTCATCCTTTTCAAAATTAAATTTCATCACGGTAAAATTAAGAAGTTAAAAAACAATTTAGACCGATCAATTTTTTTTTTGGAGTAAGCTCACTTTTTACTTATTTTTGAAGCAACCTATTTTTCTATTGCATGTGATAAATTTGTTTAGTGCACTGAACAATGATAATTTTGTTTTTATAAATATGAGAGGTGATAGTCATGTTTTTATAGATTCTATTATCATGTGTGTTTGTTTTGAGTACATGAAATGAAGACTTTTTTTTGAATTAGAAAAAATAATTTATATATAAAATATCTAATTTAGTATCTTGAATTTTTTTTATCCAAATTTCACCACGGATAATCCTAATAATGCAGAATTATAAAACTATCAAAACAAAAAATAACAACTAAGATTAACGATCTACTTAATATGATTCTAAAACTAAAATGCTGAAATTAATAAATGTTATAAGCTATATAAGACTACAATAATATACTCTAAGCTATGAATCACTGCTCAATCTATTTTCTAAACTAGATTACTAAGCTATTAAACTAAATTCCTATTTAATTCTAACTTCTAAAAGTGAATCAAACTAAGAAACTAATATCTAATATAAAATTCTACAATCCTAGACTAACTCTAGAATTAATTCTATGACTAACACTAAAATTTCCTAACTAATCTAAATATATAAAACTAAACTAAATATAACCTAAAAACTAATAATTAACAACTTTTATCTACCCGGAGTAAAGCAATTGGTTAAAAAATATTTCACCAAATTGGGATTCATCGGTGACCTTTTAGTGATAAAATTACATTAATTTTTCTAAAATCGAGACGCAATTGAGATTAAAAAAATATTTGAGGATTAACTTGATATTTCTAGACAAAAAAAAAATTAAACTTTAAAAAATAACATAATTTTTTGAACAAAAATAATTAAACTTTAAAAAATAACAAAATCAAATAGGGATGTAGGGATTCCAAAATCTGGGGTGCAGTTAATAATTATCGAGAGATGTGCGTAGTGTATGCGGAGGTGTAACGAGTAAATAAAGAACAAGGAGAAAACACATAAAAGGTGTTGGGGTTAGCACACATGGAGATTCATAAATGAAAATGACCAACATAAAAATAAAAAGGGGTGGAGAATGCAAACCAATAGATCATAAGTGAGGGTTGCAGAAGGTCTTTGATGTATGCTACCATCTTTGTTCCATGTAATAACAATGCCTAAAAAGAAATGTAAGCAACCCAGGTCTTTGAGGGCAAAGGTGTTTTGCAAGAGCTAGATAAGATCAACCTAGTTCTAACTCTACAAAAATATTTAAAACAGAGACTACATGAAACTATGCATATATGTGATTCTAACTTCGAATTTCCTCATGGATCAAAGATGTTATGAATGAATGGAATGAATAAATGGATGTATTAGAATATGTTTTCATCTTTGGAATGAAATGAATTGATGCAAAAATATTAAAACTGGAATTGTTTGTTAAAAGTCCTTCATGAAAACTTGACACGTGACATGACGTTAGCTCAACACATGACAAATTTTTTAATTTTCAAAGAAATTAAAATAATAAAATAAAAATTTTAAAAAAAATTTAAAAAATCTAAGAATTAAAACGTGGTACCCCTTTAACGTTGTTACTGTACCACTAACATGGAAAGAAAAATGATTCCTAAACTAAATCTAACCTAAAACCTAAGAATTAACAACTTTAATCTACCCAAAGTAAAGTAATTAGTTCAAAAATATTTTACAAAATTGGGACTCATCAGTGACAAAATTGCATTAATTTTTCAAAAATCAGAACCAAATTAAAACTGAAAAAAAGAATTGAAGACCAATTTAACATTTTTTTGGACAAAAACAGACAAAAAAAATTAAACTTCAAAAAATAACATACTTTTTTGAAAAACAAAATTCAATATTTCAAGTAAGTCGATAAGCTAAGCAATAATAAATTTGTCTAAACTAATTCAAAATATAAAAAGAAAAACATAATATAGTATATTTATAACAAAAATAAGAGTAGATCTCAAATTGAATCTCGAGTCACCAATTATCCGATCCTTATAAGAGTGAATCGGTTTAGGTTTATTGAGATTTGACTCAATTATAATTCTAGTTGTGTTTGATTGAATCGAGTTAAATCACATAGTAACTCAAATTATGAAAACTTAAATTGTATCTAAGATAAGAAAAAAAAAGGATATCACAAATTCAAGACAAATCTAATCACATCTAACCATGATTACATAGTAGATAAAAATCAAAAGATTTCTTTTTTTTTTTCTTAA
>Ga0209389_1004787_pt1 | contig 11376 bp, 5 predicted proteins | sample CowpearedBW_FD_187526 | JGI IMG/M metagenome (GOLD analysis project Ga0209389, IMG submission 187526) | Root nodule microbial communities of legume samples collected from California, USA - Cow pea red BW (SPAdes) (version 2) | ecosystem: Host-associated > Plants > Roots > Nodule | place: USA... | reverse complement strand
ATCACAAAAATACACCAAAGGAATCTCTTCCCTTGAGTCCACACCACATGGCCACAACCATGTCAATCATGTTCTACGTCTTCTAGTGAGTACCCCAAGGTGTCTTGTTGCCATACCTATCGGCCACAACCGATAGAACACGTGCAGGAAACCATTGCTACATATTATACATCGTAACGCCAGGTGGAGTTCCCAAATACGAACATAGTTCGTAACGTCCCAAGACTACCAAATTCGTCAGCTAACTACTAAGGAGGGCAATCTATCTAGACCCATTCGTAATGGCCACAACCAGCACACTCACATCGGAAACACTCGCCAACCCGAACTCAACTCAAGGGTTCCTCGTGTTCATCTGCCATCCCGAGCTCAACTTGAGGGATGTCATTCCGAGCTCAACTCGAGGAATGCCACGTGCTTAACCCCTATCCGGAGCTCAACTCAAGGGATACGTTCTGAGCTCAACTCAAGGAACACCAGTAAGCCGACCTTTAAGATATCCTAGAAGCCTTGTAGATCACGCACATCATAGCAAGCATAACACAATCTGCTGTAGCAAAATCGCCTGGTGGGGGACACGTACCACTAGGCGCTGCCGCTTCCAGATCGTTTGGCGCCTGGCAGGGGATACGTATTGCCAAGCGCTAAGCGCCTTAGTCTTCACTGCCACTGCAACTATCGCCTGGCGAGACTTCCTCTACCGCCAAGTGCCACGTGCCTTAGTATTTACTGAACTATAGACACCGCCTGGCGCACCCCTTCTTACTGCCAGGCGCCACCGTGATCCAGAACCCCCTGTTTCTACGTTGTCGCTTGACGGGTCGATCGCCACCGCCAAGCGCTACACTAGTACTTGCGCAGTACTAATTTTAGTTCAGGTTCAAGCACACTTCACACTGGTTGCTCTTATTTGCTCTCATTCTAGAGTACCCCTAATGAAAAGCATTGCCATCTATAATGTTCCAGGCCTTATAGCCCCTCACAGGTGCATTCATCCCCTAGTCATATAGACCATCCCAAGCATGCTCAAACAAAATATAAGCAGCAACACTCTAACGATTTTAAGCACATGATCTTATGCACCAATGCAATTTAATATTGACACCCATGCCTTCACCAAACCAATTATCTGCATGTGACTAACAAATTGATAGAGACTTACCACATAACCCAATCATGCTTCATTAGAAGTTACTAGGAATTATCAAAAGGTTATTTATGCATTTTAAAGACTCCAAAATCAACAATATTGAGTAACGTATATCTCTAGCTACTGAACTCCAAATAAAATCTCCATCGTTCAAAGTGAAGAACCACATGTTATGGACCACCTGTCAAAATTTCACCTAAATCGGATGGTTAATGAACCAGGAAATGCAGTTTTACGAAAATTGCGCAAACTAGAAAAATGGTGGCGCCTAGCGCCCAGAATCAGGAGCCCGATGCCTGGCGCCTGGCGGTACAAACCCAGTGCTGGGCGATTTCTGTTCTGCGCGAAAATACGAAAAACAACGTTTTTTGTGAATTAGAACACCACACTGCTCTAGTATGGCGCCTGGCAGCCAATTGGGTGCCGCCAGGCGGTTCCTACACCTGCGAACCTTACCCCTTTCAGAACAACTCTGATTTCCATCAATTTAAGACTCCATAGGATACGATCCCAGTTATTAGGATTACGGTTCATCCCTAACACTTCCCATTCATGAATTCATTCACATTTTCCCCTTTGATTGCTGCCACTATAGAAATTCCCAATTCATCACCCTAATATACAAGTTCATACAATTTTCACTCAATTGAATCCACTAGTATATATATTACATCGAATTCTGGCTTCTAATCATTTCCAAATGGTTAGTATTGTCTTTTTCCCCGAACAGAATCAACTTAGAACCTCAAAACACCAAAATTGAGTCAAATCCACTCGTGTCGCTTGGCGGGTGTTCATCGCCGCTAGACAATTTAACTAAAAACCCAAAACCTGGGTTGCAACTATGTGTCACCTGGCGACCATAGAGGTGCCGCCAGGCGGTTCCTCTTTAGGAACCCAAAACCAGTGCAAAAATGATGTGTCGCCTAGCGGTAATTCATCACCCGCCAGGCGATTTCTGGAAAAATTCCAGAAACACAAGTCACATGAATAAGCAAAATATGTGCATCCAATTCATCTTACATCTCAAGAAAATAACGACACGAATAAAAAATAACGGAGTCCAGCTCCCCTAACCTAGTCTCCTTTACTTAATTTGAATGTGAAATTCTTCTTCTTGGCCAAAAATATCTTCCCTTAGTGCTCCCGCATTCCAGCTCCAAACAGACTCTTAATTCTCTCAGCACACTCTCAAATTCGCTCTCCTCTCACTATGTAACAATGGCAACCTTGCAAACCTTTCTTCTAGCCTAAAATTGGCTTTTTAAGGGTGCCTTAATGCTAGGTTAGTTACCAAAACGCAAATTTGGTTTAATGATGCTTGTAAATACCATTCAAGGAACATTATGGCTGATTCTCCAGCCTCCCTTGGCTGCCATTCAGCTAGGGTTTTTCCTTGCCCTTTCACCTTCATGCCAAATGAATTTGGCAAAAAGAAAGTTTAGTTTAAGTTCAAGGTTCAAACCCATTGCATGCCAACATCAAATCAATGCATAACCATTTAACCAATTCATGTTTCGTGATGATTAATATAATTCTATGATTATATTATCACTTAACATGATCAAACATATTACTAAAAATACTAATAATTAAATAACACACAATTGGCATACATAAGACTTGAACCCAAGTCCTTTCACATAATAAAGTACTCTCAACCATTTGAGCTAGTACTTTTCCACATCACATCAATCACTATTAAATACCATAAAGGTTTCTACGACCCGCATTTATTAATTATTTATTTATTTAATTAATTAAATTTCACGGGTCTTACATGGGGAAAGTATTAACACTCCCACAACGCCCGTCCTAAGATGATACCTTTAATAAATGTGCAAAAGGATTTGGTTTTTTCAAAATGTTTATTTACCCTAAAAAAGAATAATAAAAAAATGTACAAAAGAAACAAAAAATATTTTTTTGGTCTTTTGGGTCCAACAAGGTTAATCATCGCTCCTACGTATCTCCATTTACAATAGAGAATCAGGGTTACGTAGTTCTTTAGTGAAAAAAGAATTCGAAAAACTATTTCGAAAATGATTTGATTTTTTTGATAATTTTGAAAATCTTTTTATCCAAATTTTTAGTATTTTGAATTATTTTAAAATTGGTGTCACACGAGACAAGCGGTCAAACATACACTAGAGAAATGGGAAAAAATATTTTTTGATGATATAAAAAAAAGTATAATAAAAATTGGAAAAATAAATCAAGAGAAAGAGAAACTGATAGTGACGTACCTTCAAAATTTTTTAATATCTCTTCTTTTATATCAATCTCACCCTCTCATTTGTACATTACAACTATCGTTTCTCTTTTCTTTTTCATGCCTCCTTTTCTAAGATTTCTGTTTCCCAAGACAAATAAAAATGAGATGTGTTTGTGTGGTTGGTAATGAGAAAGAAGCACAAAGTGTAGATAATATTTTTTTCCATCCTTTTTCGTATGATAGACTGCATATTTATATTCACACATTGCAATATCAATGCAATCTCAATCTTAATTGTAATAAACAAAATAAGGAAGAAATTGGTCATGATAGTAACACATTACAGGAATCCAATCACATCAAATCAAAGCACACTATCAATCATCATTAGTAATATTAATTTTAATCATTAGAAGAGATATTACTTCCAATTATTAGAATCATATTACTATTTTCTCTATCAGAAACAAAGGGTAGAAAATATGTTGGGTTGTTGGGCTCATGAGAAGGAGTGTGATAATTGAAAACAAATTGGATTCCTTGTTCTTTTTTTTCCTTTTTTTCATCTCTCTCTTTTTTTTCTTTTTTTAGTAAAATTATCGTTTGAAAATCTTTGAAGAAAACTTAATTTCACCTCTTTTTTTTTTTATTTACCATTGACTAATTTTTTTTTCGAAAATAAATTTATTCACCCAAACGAAATTAGGTGTTGACAGGTGTCCCTTTTTATTTATATTTTACTAGTTAATATGAAAGTTTGACTTTTTCATATTATCGTAGTAAAAGATTAGTAAAGATAAAAACACTAAAAAGAAAACAAATTTAAAGACAAACTTGATCATTCCAAAGGAGAGAGTCTCTATCTGAAAGAAAAGAACTAAGTGACAATTACTAAGTAGAGGTTCTCGATTCAACACATCATATTTTTTTGTTTTTTTACTTTACGAAAAAAAAACAAACTGGACCAATCCCGAGGAGAGGGTTTATTCAAAGGATTCGGTAACCATTACCATGTAGAGGGTTCGATCCAAAAAACCACATTCTTTTTGCAACTTTGAATTTTTGAAAGAAAAAGATTAAACCAAACTCGAGGAGAGGGTCTATATCAAAAAGATTCAGTGACCATTACTATGTAGAGGTTCCTAATCTGATAAATCACTTTGTTTTATTATTTTCTTTACCGACTTTTTGAAAAAATAGATTAGACCAATCCCGAGGAGAGGATCTATATCGAAAGGGAAAAAATTAATGACAATTGCCTCGTAGAGAGCCTTGATGTAAAGAAATCGATGACCATTGCTTGACATAGGGCCTCAATGTGATAAAGAAAACAATGATCATTGCTTCATAGAGGGTTTAGATGTGACAAAGAAATCAATGACCATTGCCTCGTAAAGGGCCTAGATGTAAAGAAATTGATGACCATTGCCTCGTAGAGGGCCTTGATGTAAAGAAAATCCATGACCATTGACTTGTAGAGGGTCTTGATATAAACATAAGCGAATCAATGATCATTGCCTCGCAAAGGGTCTTCATGTAAAGAAATCGATGACCATTGCCTTGTAGAGGGTCTCGATATAAATAAAATTCATAATCATTGCTTTGTAGAGGGTCTTGATGTATAAAAGGAGAACTTGGATCTTGCTTTTGAAGTGTCGACAAACACCACATGAATGCCTAATATTGGTGAGACTTACACATAAAAAAATATCCTTGTTAACTTTTTTTCAAATTTCCTTTTTTTAACGATATTTTCTTTGAAATGATTTTCAATGATTTTGTAAAGTACGATGTATGACATGATGTGAATGTGTGTATGTTGTATAGTATAATGAAATGAATTGAAAAAGACTTTTTTTGTATTTTTCATTTTTTTCTTTATTAATTTGAGAGCAAGGAAAACTAGGCTTAGATGTTAGAAAAAACTAGGCTTGAGGCTAGACAAAATTGGGTTTAGGGGTTAGTGTGAAAACTAGGCTTGGGGGCCAGTGTGGAAATTAGGCTTTGGGGCTAGTGTGAAAACTGGGCTTGGAGACCAGTGTGAAAATTGGACTTGAAGACCTATGTGGAAACCAGGCTTGGGGGTAGTGTGGGAACTGGCTTGGGGGCCAGTGTGGAAAATGGACTTAGGGTATATTGGTCATTCATATGATTGAAGAGGACCATAAATTTGAGAAACATCATACAAACAAATTTGTGTATTTTTTTTTTAATTTTCTTTCTTCTAAAACGAAAGGATTCGATAACCATTCATATGAGTAAAGAGGGTTTTGATTGGAAAGGTGGAAAATATTTCATTCAAAAAGATGAATGACTCATGTATGCATGACTTGGTATGATGTATGAAATACCTTATGTATGATTTTTTCTTTTGCACTTTTTTTGAAAACAAATTTGAATTGATTACTATTTCATTGCTATTTCGAATTCATGAACCATTCTACTTTGAAATTGTTTACTTTTCCAAATCATTTCTTTGGTCTAATTAGTTTACTAAGGAACCCTTTTTTTAATCATTTCTTTTGAAACACTATTTCAATGACATGCATGAAATTGCCAAGGGCTTGAAAAAGCTTGGATGAGGTGATGAAGATTAACTAGGAAGTTGTCCCAATTTGAATTGGTCTCGGGGCACAAATGTGTTTGGGCTTTGCCTAGTTATTGATGGTATGAAGGAAATGATGGGGACTTTAAAAATTTGCCCTTAGTGTGAGAGCTAGGATGGTCTTAGGGTACAAAAGAATGTTTGGCTTTTCCCAATTGAGGAGATTGAAAAATGACGGGGTCTTCACAAGTTGCCCCTAATGGGATCATAGTCTTCAATATAAATAAATGCCCCAATTTTGAATATGTGATGGGAATATATGAATTACAAACAAAGTGATTGCCCCAGTTTAGGTTTGGGATTGATAAAGATAGACTAGTTTAAGGTTAGTTAAGGTTTAAGCTTAGAGTGGGGATACTGTAAGAGCAAAGGTGGAGTTTCATGAAGAATGAATTTAAAAGGGACAACCCAAATTTAGCTTAATTGCTTGATTGTTCATGCTAATTTCAAAAAGCTTAGAAAATATGTCACCCAAAAATAGACTGCCCCAATGTTTAAAAACAAATCTCTCAACACATTTCTCATTCTTTTTCTCATCATTTTTTAGAACAAACCTGTTAGCAAATCAAAATTTTCTTCTAAATTAAAATCTTCCAAAAATAACAACCAATCTTTGATCTGTATGGACTTTCTTAGGCTTGTACCGTTGCGAAGGCTACGAGTATTGAAGTAAATGAAAGTAAAGGCCCAAAAAAGTGATGTGAGGGTTGTTTCAAAAAAGGATCTTTGAATAATGTTTCATTCAATATTTGTTTGACTTCTTCTTGTTCACCTTTTGCTTCTCTTTTCTTTTCTTTTCTTTATATAACCATTTCTTTTGTGTCTTTTTATTTTTTGATATTTCTGTATTGGTGAACTACTAGTCGAATGAAACAAATGTAAACATTATGTCAACCCTTAATATGAGGGTGACCCTTGTTTTGGGTAATTTGAAAGAAATTTTTTTGAAAGCTCAAATTGGGTAACAAAAGATAATTACTTTTTTTTTATAAAGAAACATGGCCACACATAATTTCAAATCATGATTATTTTTCTCAAAAGTTTGAATTCATAAGAAAATAATTTATTTCATATGACAGGATGCCCCTTGTTTTGTTCTTTTTTTTTTCACTTTTTTTGTCTTATTTTTTCCTAGACTTTTTTAGTCTAGCAGACTTTTCTTCATTTTTTTTGTATGTTAAAAGAGTTGTTTGTAATCATCCTAAGGTAATGCCCCTTTTAGTGATAATCCTTCATGAAAAATTGAAAACAAGGTTTGTGATGGAAGGGAGATGGAAAAGGAGATGGATTTGAGTGATTTCATGTATGCAAGACTAGATAGATGTTTCAAAAGAAATGATAACAAACAATATTTTATTTCTTTATTCAATCCACTAATTTGACAAAAAAAATGTTTTATTATTTTCTCATTTTTCATAAGAAAGATTCCAAGAATTTGGTGATAAGCAAAATTGGAAGCAATTTGAATTTATTTTAGTTCAATTTTTTTTGGTTATTTAAAAAAAAATAAATTATACATATCCATGCTATGTGTTTGAAACTATGGACATGGTACCATGAATGACCACATGATGGGAATGCAATGCATGGTTGTGCATCAAAGGAAACTTATTCATGTGATATGCTAATGAAATGCATGCTTATGCCTTAGGAGGCATGTTTTCATTTTTTTATGAGGTTAAAATACTCCATTGGTCCACGTTTTTGTTCAAAAATCTAAATTAGATCCTAAGATTTTTTTTTAGTCTCAATTAGGTCTATATTTTTGAAAATGCGTAGCAATTAGGTCCATTCCGTTAGTATGGAGGTAACAGTATCAAGGATGTGCCACGTGTTAGCTCCTCATTTTTTTTATTTTTTTTTGAATTTTTTTTTTATTTTTTTTAATTTTTTTTTTTTTTTTTTTAATTTTTTTTTTATTTTTTTGAATTTTTTTTTTGAAAATTATTCATGTCACGTGTCACATCAATATTGTGCCACGTGTCAAGTCAGTCAAGGTGACACATATCAAGTCATTGTCTGAATATCAATTTGGTCCACATATTTTGTTATTTTTATTACATTTCAGTCCATTTTGTAACACCCCATTTAATTAATAACCCTAATTAAAGGAATGTCACACAGATAATATGAGAGGCAAAGTCTTGGAGTATAACCCTACTCCTTACAGTATCCAAGACGCTTAAAATGAAGTACTAAGGCACACCACAATGCCATAGACTAACCTAGATACAAATTACACAGTACTTAAATAAACATCCAAAGGGCAAGATATTACATGGGCTATAGTCCTAAAGAAAACTTGGACAAAACAGGATCTGATCCAAGATGTTCTAGGCAGCAAAATCTCCATCACCCTAACGACTACGGGGAGTTCTCGCATTTGCTCACATCAATAAATTGATGATCATCGCAAAAAGAGAAAACCACACAAATAACAATCAAACAAGAAAAAGGTAAGCTAGAGCAAAAAATGGTTTAACATACAGTTACATACAATTTCATAGTTCAAGTTCCTTTTGTCAACCAATCATGTTATGACTTGCAAACAATACACTAAGACTCACGACAAGACTCATCCGAATACAAATAATTAGTCAGATTCAACGGATGCTTGCAATTGTGATGGTCTTTACTACTCTACCGAGCTAATTGTTCCAGTGTTACATCCCCCCACACACAAGGTTAGCCCTTAAAGTGTTTCAGGCCTCCTACTACTCTCACCACTTAAGTCAGTACGCTCTATGTGAGACTCACTAACTCATTAGAGTGTCAGGGTGCAATCCTTACCTTGAATCCTTACTAAATTATATAAATGAGGCACCACCATGAACTCCCACGAATTACGTCCTGACCAATTGAGCCACCACCATGCGATCTCACCTAGAGATTCATGGAATTACATCCTAACCCATGAGACACCACCACGAAACTATCGTGAAATTACGTCCTAACCATACCAACAACATATTCCATTAATCAATATAACATTCATGTTCATACCAATTCCATGTCACTTTTATACCCAACCATTTCATACTCATTACATGCCAAGATCATGCCAAACTCATCATTCACAATTCATAAACCATTTTACTCATGCATATTCACTCATTTCATGCTTTAACATAGCAATCCAACCAGACAGATGGCAAACACTCAAAAGCAGAGAAGAAAACAGAACCCAAACACTTTCTCGACCAACTCTCGCTCAAGCGAAAAGGTTTTCTCGCTCAAGCGAGCTCCTTTCGACTAGGCGAGGGCTCGAAAAGGGAACAGTGGCATTGTCGCGTTCTCTTGCTTAGGCGAGACCTTCTCGCCTGAGCAAGATGAACTCTCGCTCAAACAGGAGCTCGTCGCCTAAGCGACAGCTCACACAGTACCTGGGAGGAGTTTCTGATACTCTCACTTAGGCGAGCACCACTCGCTTAGATGAGGATATCAGATCCTTCCACTATTCACGCATGCCAGCACAAAGATTGAACCAGAGCAAATGCACAGTTCATGTTTATATAATTTTAAATACCATACACACTTCAAAAACACGAAACAGACCCAAAAACAAGCAAAGATTGATTTAAAAGGGCGAGACCCTAGGTTCCCTTACCTGGAAATAAGCTAGCAAAATATCCCGACACCTAAGCAAATGAGTACCACAAACCACGGAGCAAATTCACGAGTTGGAAACCCTAATACAGATTGAGCACGAGATTACTACGAGGAACCCTAATGGAAAATCATGAAGAACCAAACCAGAGAAGAAGAGCAAGAACAAAAAGCACTTACGTGACTTAGAAAACGAGACTGAGCTAGCTTGATGACGAATGGGGTTCAAACCCTAGCAGAGCCTCTGTGGAGAGAAAAGGAGAAGAATGAGAGCACTATTTTTGCAAGAATGACAGAAGTGAGAGGGGTTTAGTTGCCTTAGGGGCCTTGGACACCCTATGGGCCAGCCCTTAGGCCCATTAAATTTTGGGGAAACCCTTAAATATTGGGGCTAAATAAGAGGGCATTACACATTTATTTAAAAATTTTAAATATATTTATTTTAACTTTTTACAAAATTGTTTTAAAATTTTATATTTAAATTTATTAAATTGTTATTTTCAAACCAATTCTAACATTTGTATATAAATTATTTAAAATAATTTTGTAATAAGTTAAAATAAATATTTTAATATTTTAAAACAAAATATAAGTAAAGTTTAATGTAAAATAAAAATTTAAAGAAACTTAATATTATTAAAATATTTAATAAAAATATCATTATAAAATTTATATAAAAGCTAAATTTAGTCTCAATTTGGGGAGATGAAATTGAAAATTAAAAATAATAGACTGAAATATAATCACAATAACAAATATATGGACCAAATTGAGATTTAGACAATGACTTGACACATGTCACCTTGACTCACTTGACATGTGGCACAATATTGATGTGACACGTGGCATGAATAATTTTCAAAAAAATTAAAAAATTCAAAAAAACTCAAAAAAAATGAGGAGCTGACATGTGGCACATCCTTAACACCGTTAATATCATACTAACGGAATGGAACTAATTGTTACACATTTTAAAAAATATGGACTTAATTGAGACTAAAAAAAATCTTAGGACCTAATTGAGATTTTTGAACAAAAACGTGGACCAATGGAGTATTTTAACCTTTTTATAATGGTGTCATGATAAAAATTGTGATGGATTTATTATTATATACAAGAAAAGGTGAGGGTAAAGGACGTAAATAGTCTCCCTTTTGTGACTTAATTTGACAGACGTCGACGCTTAAAGTTCTAAGGCAAAGTCTATGTGTTCTCAAGGATAGCTCTCTAATACCTAAAGATTAAGGTCACTAGAGCTATGACCCACTTAAGGGCATTTCCCACGACAATTGGTAAATAACAAGAAGTAGGAGTACCAATGAAGCAAACAAACTATAGTTGGGGTTCTCACAATGACCACTTAGGAAGTACATCCATCATGACACTATTACAAAATCCCCTCTAATTCTAAGTAACTCAGACCCGAACATAGGGCCCCACTCATGTAATGAACAAAATGCAATGTGTACCCAAACCCACACTTGTTAATCATTCCAAATAACAAAATAAAGAAGAATATACACATACAACTATTCCAAATATCAGAAAGAGACAAGAATATACATACCTAAAAGGAAAAAAAAAGGAAGGGAGGGGGGTGATGAATATCACCCTAAGGCCTCATGGCTTGGGCCATTGGCTAGGCCCATTTCTTTTAATTTGTCTTAATTTCATTTATTTTTCTTTTAATTAAATAAAAGTTGTCTAATTAGGTTGGTTTACTAATTGCAGCCAATCTATTCAAATTGAAGCATTTGATGATGTGTGGAATGGAACGTGTTTGTTGGGCCAGCTATGTAG
>Ga0209389_1004785_pt1 | contig 11378 bp, 8 predicted proteins | sample CowpearedBW_FD_187526 | JGI IMG/M metagenome (GOLD analysis project Ga0209389, IMG submission 187526) | Root nodule microbial communities of legume samples collected from California, USA - Cow pea red BW (SPAdes) (version 2) | ecosystem: Host-associated > Plants > Roots > Nodule | place: USA... | reverse complement strand
AGCATGAGAGTAAAATTAAAAGAGAAAAACATTTTCCCTTTTTAAAGTCCTCATTGAAGTTGTTTTCCTATTTTCAATAGAGAATGATATTTTTTTTTTCCTTAGAGTTGAAGAAAAATATTGCAAATTTCTTTCCTTTAATAAAATAAAATTATTATTGTTTATTTCATTTTCCTGTTCATCTTAATTGAGTTCTTATGTGTTTATTTCCAAACTAAACATTTTTTGTGATTCGTTTTCTGGATAAAAATGTGCAAAATTTCTTTTGAATTATTTTCTGCAGGAAAAATTGACATTGTTTATTAGTCGAGAGATAAAATGAATTTCTGACTCAATCGTCCTAAAGAACCTGACGTCACTATAGGAAGGGTGAAACAATCAACTTTGAAACTACGACGTACTTAACCTTATTTTATATAATGATATATTCTAAGAACAAGGGCAATTTTGAAACTTTCCAATGATTCCAAATAACAAATAATGTATATTTTACAAATCAATATTAACTATAGCAAGAAAGTTCATATTTCGGTTTGACTCGATCGAAAGAGATGCATTGATGTACGTTTCCTTTAAAACTACTTTTTAACCTAATCATTTAATGGTTGACTTTCAATAAACAAACCCCATGGACTAAATCAATCCATGACAAATTCTTCTCTCATTTTCTTATACATATCCAAGTGAACTCTTGCAAGTTAAGTATTTTCATTAATGACCCGATGAACGTTTCTTTCACCGAATTGATCCATTCTTAGTCCCAGTCCACCAAGTAATAGGTATGATATTACGTAGAATAGTGCTTCATCTCTATATATAAAGGGGTTGTAGAACACGTTGATCTCCATAACCCAAAAACTAGTTCTATCTTATAGTACTCACCATTCATTGCATGATATAAATGGCTTCCTATAAGCATTTATCTGTTTTCCTCTATTCCTTTGTGTTTGCTTCTGTTGCATCAACAGCATTTTCATCACTGTCACCTGATTATTATGACTACTCGTGCCCTAACGCTTTGAGCACCATCAGAAGTGTTGTGGAAGCTGCTGTGCAGAAAGAGCAGCGTATGGGAGCTTCTCTGCTACGTTTGCACTTCCATGATTGCTTTGTTAACGTAAGACTTTCTATGTTTTCACAATATTAATAATGAGTTGTTCTTTTATGTTGCTGTTATTGTCTTTTATGTTAGGTTGTAGTAGATAATGGTGCTTCTTTTGGATACTGTTTCTATATATGTCTTTTGCATGGCTGATAAAAAGAATGATGCAACTGTTGTGGTGTGATAAATGAATTGGTTTTGTAATTGTGACTCAACAGGGCTGTGATGGTTCGATTCTGCTAGACCCTTCACCCACCATTGACAGTGAAAAGAATGCACTTCCAAATGTTCAATCTGCAAGAGGATTTGAAGTTGTGGATGAGATCAAGCAGGCTTTAGACGAAGCATGTGGAAAACCTGTTTTTTCTTGTGCAGACATATTGGCTGTTGCTGCACGTGACTCTGTCGTTGCTGTGAGTGATATTCACGTTCGATGAAATTTGTGTACATATTATATATTACAAAATAAGGATTTTTTTGTGAGTAAGATGAAAGAAAATTGATTTCAACAATTATGTGTTTTCCCTTGCAGCTAGGGGGGCCAACATGGGAAGTGAAACTAGGAAGAAGAGACTCCAGCACAGCAAGCCGTGAAGCAGCAAATGCAAACATTCCGGCACCATTTTTCAACCTCTCTCAACTCATCACCAACTTCAAGAACCATGGTCTTGATGAGAAAGACCTTGTTGTTCTTTCTGGAGGACACACCATAGGATTTGCACGTTGTGCTACATTTAGGGACCATATCTACAATGACTCTAATATCAATCACCGTTTTGCGAAAGAACTTAAGTACATTTGCCCTAGAAAAGGAGGTGACTTGAACCTTGCTCCTTTGGACCACACAGCAGCGAAATTTGATTCAGCCTACTTCTCTGGTTTGGTTCATAAGAAAGGGGTTCTTCACTCTGATCAGGAACTGTTCAATGGTGGTTCTACTGATGCATTGGTTAAAAGATATAGCTACAATTCCAAGGCTTTCTACCAGGACTTTGCAAAATCTATGATTAAGATGGGAAACATAAAGCCTCTCACCGGGAGTAAAGGGCAAATTCGTTTGAACTGCAGGAAAGTGAACTAATTCATTACACAAATGAAGAATCAAGTATGTGACGCAGGTTCTTGAAGGAAACTGTAAGAAAAATTGTTTTGCATGGGTTTGAATTTATTATATTGTAATGTAATGTTTGTAGATGTATCATGTTTCATGATAAAAGATTTGTTTGTTTTTTTGTTTTGATTAAAATGTACTGTGAAGGATTCAAAATAGAAAGAGATTAAGGTTTTGATAAAACTATACGACTACCTTTGATTCAAAATCACATCTCAATTGCATGAAATTACTCCATGGCAGCAACATATTTTTTTATCAGAAAAAAAAAATTATATTTAAATGGTACAATTGTATTTTCCCGAGCTATACATAAAAAAGTCATATACAAAATAAAAGAAGAATAGAATTGTCAGTTCATGATATCTCCCTCTATATATAATCTTACTATATCATCCTACTAAGAGAAAAACGTGACAAAACGTGTATATTTTTTACAAGGTAAACAATGGTTTCCTAAAAACATTACTAGATCAAGAGGTTCCTCAAAACATTTCTCTATAGAATGTCTTCCCAGCAACTTTATGTTACAAGAGCAATATTGTGACCGAAATTATGTGGGTCACAATTTAAATTTATTTTATGAAAAATGAATTTTTGAATTTTGAACTTAATCCAAATATTTGGATTTGGATTTAAATTTGATCTAAATACTTGGATCTGGATTTTAAAAAATCCAATCTATTTTTTCTAAAAACATATAATTGGATCGAAAATCTAATCCAATTATTTAAATCTAAAATAGATGTGAATTGGATCATTAAAAATCCAATCCATTATCACCCCTATTCTGCGCCACCAGATTTGGTGGTGGAGAAGATGTACATACTCATACGGAGATAAAACTTTCATTTCATCATACCCTATAAGGTGTAAGAAGCACATGCCTTTCGTTAATGACCCCATGTGCATTTGGACTTGTTTAGTATCTCATCTATTATTTCTTCTTACACCCCACTTTTTTCTTCCCCTAGCCCCCACAAAACCTGTAATTTCCAATTCACTCCTCATTAAAATTGTAATAAAAGTCCCTACACCTCATTTTTTTAATATTTGTCAAAGTGTTCCAAAACGTATTTCTGGATTTAAAAATTTAAAAATACATTATGGAATACTCAATCTTTAAAATATAAAAAAAAATCCAAATCCAATATTCTAGAACATTTAATTCGAAACTATTTTGAATGGAATGTTTTGAAAAATATTTATCAAGTTAAAAAAATAAAATTCCGAACATCCAATCTAAAATATAATTTTTTTTCCAGAACACTGGTCTTTGGAAGAATACGAAGGTTGATGATGAAGATTGTGTATGCTATTCTCAATCTAAATTTTGTCTACCGATTTTTCAAATTCCAACGCATTCCTACTCCAACGAATCTCTCAAATTCAAATCTTTGTTCAGTGTCCATTCCTGTTCAATTTCATTAAGATGAAAACGTCCTATACTTTTTCATCTTTGAAAGACCTTTCACATATTCTCCATAATTTACTAGGAAGTAACAAAGGAGTCTCATGGTTGATTCGTATTCATGATCAGAAGTTTCATAATTTAACCGTTCATAACTTATCTACATATATAATAAAATTATATACTAATTATTTTGCTAAAATTGTTTATTATAAATGAATAAATATTTAGAAAATCACTTCAAAACTAATTATAATTTATTTCTATGATTAAAATAATTATAAGTACCAATTATAAATAATGATCAATTTTAGTAACTAAAAATAATTAAAAATACCAATTTCTAAACTAAAAATTATTGATAACTAAAATAATTTCTATGATGAATAAAAAATTATAATTGATTTCTAAATTAATAATTAAAATAGTTTTCATTATAAATTCGTATCTAAATTAGTTACTAAGATTTTGACTACTAAAAAAATTGACCTTTAATTAAAAAATTGATTTTTAAATATAATTACTAAAATTAGTATTTTTTTTTAAAATATTTTCTAGTATAGCAAACATGTTTTTGGTGTTGTTTGTTTCACTGCATGTACACAAATTTCATCTAATGAAATTTTTATAGAAACACACAAGTGTACACTACAAGAAAATTTCTATTTTGCTAGGAAAATTAGCGAGGAAAAAATTTTGTAGTTAATCCCTCACAAATTTGCGAGGAAATAGCGAAAGAATAATATTGTAGCGTGTCTATAGCAAAATAATTACAGATTTACTAGAACATATATTTGTAACTAATCTCTAACTAATTTGCGAGAGAGTGGTGAAAGAAACAATTTGTAGCTTCTTCATAGCAAAATAACTACAAATTTACTAGAACATATATTTGTAGTTAATTCCTCTCTAATTTGCAATGAAATAGCGAAGGAATAAAAATGTAGCTAGTTTGAAATAGCTACAAATTTACTACAAAATATATTTGTAGTTAATCCTTCTCAATTAAATTCATACTAAAATTATTTTTAATTTTAGTATAAATATATACTTTTTTAATTTAGATATTCTAATTTTTTTATAATTTAAATATTTTAAAATTATTTATAATTTAAATATTTTAAAATTATTTATAATTTAAATATTTTAAAATTATCTTAAATTTAAATATTTTAAAATTATTTTTAACCTTAATATTTTAAAATTACTTTTAATTTAAATATTTTTAATTTTAAATATTTTAACATTTAAAATTTTAAAAATAGTTTTAAATATAATTATATATTAAAATATAAATATAGATATTAATAAATTAATTAAAATATATAATAAAATAAAAGAGGAAATCATATATATAAATTTTAATTTTAGTAAAAAAATTATAAGTTTAATAAAAATATAAATCAAAGAAGGAGATAACTTATGTATACTTTAACTAAGGATATTTTTTATTTACTAAGATAGTTTAAAAAGATAATTAGTAAAGCGGTTTTCCTTTTTTTTATTTAGATTTTTTCTATTTAGAAACTATCTTTTTTAATTTTTTGAAAGAGACCAACGTGCCACTTGTTCACATCTTCAAACATTTTTGTCTTGTTTCCGTGCTTCTCGTTCACATTTTCAAACACTCAAATGTTCAATTTCTCTTCACTCACACTTTTGTTGTTCTTCTCCTCACTCATACTCTGAATCCTTCGTCTTCGTGCTCATAGTTCAGTTGTGCTCATAGGTACGTGGTTTCCTCCATTTATTTTTTCAATTTTCCATTTTCCTGTCTCATATACTCCCTTTCATTGTCTCAATCTTTCAAGGATAACACTCTTCTCAGTAAATGGAGTAGGTTTTTAGAGATTGAAGGTGAAAGAAGCTGACATAACGTATTTTAAGTTTTAGGATTTTTGATTGATTAAACTATTTTAGGGTTTTATGGTTTGAATAGCAAATTCCATTCAAGAACAAATTGGATGTTTCTATCGAATATATTTCAATGCAATGCATTCGATGTTACAACTTTATTAAGAAGATATGCAATGCTTAATTTGGTTGGTATAAAAAAAACTAATCCTTAGAATGTTGTCAACAGTGTATATGTTGTTCCAAATTTGTTCCAGATTAAATTACTCGAGATATTATATCTGAGTTACTCATCAGGATGCCTAATCCAACACCAAATTGGAAAAAATATTTTGGTGATATGAAAGAAATTTTATTCAATGAGTTTATGGTTAGTAATCATTATGTTAATGTAATGAAGTACTTTTGCATAAACTTTTGCATAATAAATGAATTTAATTGATTTTTATTAATGTAGGATAAGTATCATTTTGCGTCAAATTATGATCGTAGTATGGCAAGAAAGGTTTGGAATTTGACATGCATGGATCGATATTCTGACTCTTTATGTAAGGTAAGGAAAAAGGCAAAAGAAAGGGCAAATTCAGCTAATATTCAAGACTTAAAGGGTCTTGGACTAAGAGGCATTAAGACTGAGATGTGGAATAGATTAGTAGACATATGGGCAACAGAAGAATGGAAAAAAAAGTCTAATGCGGGTAAAAGCAATAGGGCTGCCAAGCCTGATGCCATGGTTCACACAAGAGGATCACGAAGCTTTGGACAACACTTGAAAAAAATGGTATTCACCATTATTATTGCTTAAACATTCTCTATTTCTAAGAGCCAAAGACTTTGGCTAAGCTTTTATCTAGTGTAATAATGTTCATGTATATTTTGTTATGGTGAATTATACAACAAAGTTCATAAAAGAAAAGATGATCAATATGTGTCTAACAAAGCAAAAAGCTTCATTGTAAGTGTATGTGTTTATTCTATAAATGTTAAACTATTTATTTATAATATTGCTAACATATTAATTTTGATGTAGGAATCATATGAAAATGCTATGACTGAAAAATATAGGGAAGACACATCAAAGAATCCTATAGTTGACTCTGATGTTTGGATAAAAATAGGGGGTGAAAATAAGAAAGGTAGAGTCTATGACATTGGTCACAGTTTGGATCTTGACACTAATCCACATGTATCATCTTCAACAGTTGAAGGCTCCTCTTCCAAAAATCCAAATGCAACAACTGAAGAAATCACTACTTTAGCTACACAAATATCTAATTTGCAAGAGCAAGTGAAGACACAGTTGCAAGCACATACTGATATGCAAGCACAAATGAAGGCACAAAGTAGAAATGCAAGCAGTTATGCAACAATAAATGCAAGAGCAAATGCAATATTTTAAGAGAGAATTATTGTCTGCATTAAAGAAACAAGAATGAAGATGTGTCTCAGACTAAAAAAACTTTGTTTTTATTATAATTGTGTTGATACATTACTTTTTGTTGATACATTCTAATGCTTTTGTGCCCTAAAACCATTATATATTGGTGAGAGCTTATGTTATTTTGTACAGTTTGCTATAATTGTTGGAAATACTTTGATCATGGCAGGACTAATTTCCTTTTCAAATATGTAGTGCAAATATTGGAGTTGTTAATCATTCATGGGCATATTAAAGAGTGAATAACTATGAAGTAATTGTAATTAACAAAATAATATTTGTGAGCAATTAGTTAAAGATCAGTGAGAATATAATTGCGATAGATTAGTGAGAAAGCAATTGCGACAGATTATCTACGGATTAGCGAAAACTAAATTACGACAGATTAGCTACAAATTAGCAAGAAAAAATTGCGATAGATTCGCTACAGATTAACGAGAAATAAATTGTGACAGATTAACTACGGATTAGCGAGAAATTAATTACGACAGATTAGCTACGAATTAGCGAGAAATAAATTGCGATATATGAGCTACAAATTAGCGAGAAATTAATTGCAACAGATTAGCTACAGATTAGCGAGAAATAAATTGCGACAAATTAGCTACGGATTAGCGAGAAACTAATTGCGACAAATTAGCTACGGATTAGTGATAAATTAATTTCGACAAATTAGCTACGGATTAGCGAGAAATCAATTGTGACAGATTAGCTATGGATTAGCGATAACATAATTGCGGCGAAATAACTACAAATTAGCTACAATTTATAAAACTTTCTGATTTTAAGTAGCGAGGGATTAGCGAGGAATTAGCAAGGCATTAGCTACGGAATAGCAAGAAAATATATCCCTCTCCAATTAGCTACTTGGATTTAGCTACCAAACATTACGTAGCAATTTAATAGTTAATCTGTTGCAAAACTAGTTAATGAAGGATTAGCTACGGAATAGCTAGGAAATATTCTGTAGCTAATATAAAATTTTTTTGTAGTGTCTCGGGAAAAGGTTTCTTTTTATTTCCAATGGAAAACTAAAAAATAAGGCTTTTTTTTGTATTGTTTGTTCTATCTTGTGTTTTCTATCCCGTGTTGCCAGTAGGTTGCTTTCTCTTGTTCTAATGTTAAGTTATCTAGGTTTTTTCAAAGGAAATTCTTATCTTCTTAAATATATTAGAAGAAAGACTATAGGACATTTTTGGTTTGGAAAGATCATATAATATATATATCTATATATATATATATATATATATATATATATATATATATATATATATATATATATATATATATATATATATATATATATATAAAAGTTTTGTCATTCAACAATAATTTGTTTTTGTAATATTAGTGATAGGAAATGAAGATCAAGATTTCAAATTTTTGCATTTTTGGGTATATTATTATTATTATTATTATTAACTTTTGTTTTTGTCATTCTTTAATATTATTATTAGTTATTAGCGATAAAAAACTAATAACTTTTTTATCATAGGTAATAATCATGACTGATTTTTCTTATAAAAGAAATATTGATCACATTAAAAATAGTGCATGTTAGAAAATGATTACTCAAATAATACTACTAATAATAAAAATATGAAATAACATAATAACAATTATTAGAGCAATAATAACACTAAGACATATATATAAATCAATAAATATCAATAAGAGATCGACAATTATAATAACAATAAGAAATAAAAAGTATATGAGGAAAGGAGTAGAAATAGCCTGGGTTGAGGCACACATAACGCTATCCTTAGAGAGAAAACGCCCATACTGCACAAGGCTAAACAAATACACAATCATCTGTGTTTCAAATCAAATCATATGCGTTTCTCTCCCAAGATATAACAACCCGTCAAATCGATCGAGTGCAGCGAAGGATCTCCCAACCTTATGAACACCAATGTCTTAAAGATAATATAAAAAGAAAAGAACAACACTTCGAAGAAAACTCTAGTGTTTGTTATTCTTTGTTGTTGTTGTTTTTTTCCCATGCACCTAGGTGATATTTATAGGTAGAAAAGGAAGACAGAGTAAATAATAATAAGAATATAGTCGTTAGCCATAAAAAATATTAACCCATAAATTAAAGGTTTATAAACACATGAATAACAATAAGTTTTTTATTTTAATTATTTATTTTTTAAATTATATTAAAATATTTCTAACAATCCCCCACATAATTTAAAAAATAAAATAAAACAAAAAAATATATTATCTTTTAAAACAAAATATTGTAGTTCAGCGTAAGGAACCTTCCGAGTTTGACCCTTCCGAGTTTGACCCTTACACTTAGTACTTATAAACTTCCACCCGAGAAAATGCAGAGACTTAATTGCCTTGAGCTACATCCCCTGTGACCGGGTGTTAGTAAATAACACATACAATATTGGTGTTGATTATAGGTTCTAATAAGTGGGTGCACGTTACGACCTTGTGCATGTATCTTGTTTCATGAGTGTCACTTAGAGACTTGCCCATGTCTCACAATGGCGGCCCCACCATCACACTCACTAGGTAAACCCTCAAAGGGTGGTTTGTGACTCACACCCTTACAATAATTGTCATTGAGTTTATTAAGAGGTATTTTATAAAAGAATATATAAGCATAACAATGCATATAGCTCAACCTAATTATCGCCACAATTTATAGTACACCTCATCATAGGAATGAGACATAAAATTTAATCAAATTATTTGGTGTACTTTAGTCAACAACAACTTCGTTGTTACCCATTGAACTCCATTTCATGGGATTACCATTCATGTGGAGATGGGTGTCCATTGGTGCAACTAATTTATGGGCTATAGTCCCATTCCCCTCGACGACTCAAATACTTGTAGTTTATGCATCAACCATTTGATAATCATATATGCAATGTTTCTCTTTTGACTTGACAAAGTCAAGAGAGACAATATCATGAGTAGTTAAGTTTCTAATACATTTGTCTCTCATCATTATATGTCAATTTTTCATTGACATTTTTACTAGAAACTTTAAATATAACAATTTGATTATCAGGATGATGCATTGAAAATAGGAATAATTTATGCTTGCATAGTATATCATGACAACAACTTTTTAACATATTTCCATGATAGGACACTTCATCCAAGGTTAAAACATAACCATAACCATAACCATAACCAATAGGTGATTTTTGTGTCACCAAAATCAATATTCAATTTACATTAAAATATCATTCAATCATCTCAAGAAATTGGACATATTGTCATAACTAGAAAAAACACAAATAATATTACATTAGATGGCAAAACGGTGAGGTATATATTCATTCACTTTATAATATATAACCAAGATTTTTTTATTAACAGGTATGTTACCATTGCAAGACACCCCCACACTTTGAAATATTTTAAATGTGGTTCTTTTTTCTTTCATAACTCATAACAAGTTTTATCACAATCTTTTGTGTTCAAAATATGGTAAGCATGATATAAAAATTTCACTAATATAATGTTACCATATCAAAGCATTTTTTTTTCTTTCTTTTGTTGCACCATTAGATTAACACTATATGAAAATGTTGCTTAATGAATTATACCATGAATTTTACATAAAAACACCCATTTGTAAAGACATGTATTATCACTTCTCTATTTAATTAATTTTGTACCTCAAAATTTTATAATTTGAATGGTCTCTAATCACAATTTCTCAACATCTCAACAATTGTAATAATAGCATGTCATAAATCACAACTTAACATTTTGTAATAATCAAAGAAAACTTATAAATATTTTATTACAAGATAAAGGTACTCAACTCAAATAAATCATCACAAATATATCATTTACCAACCAAAGAACATGTCTAGAATTAATAATTTATTGTAATCAAAAACCACTTCAAAATAACCGTTGTTGTTTGCCTTCCATGCACTAGTGATCAGTCATTCTTTTCATATAAATATCAAGCTAAGTTTTTTTTTTCCTTTGCAAATGTAAAGTTTAGTTCAAGTGTTTTCCATAACACAATAGTAGTTTTAATATGACAAATTATTTTATAATTACTTTCAGACAAAACACTTAAAATATATACATGATATAGAACATTTTTATCAATGGTAAGAATAGACAATATTAAAGCATAAATTAATATAACAACAAAAATATTAGCTTTAGACATCACAAAAAATTATTCAATGATCCAAAATTTTATTTATCCAAAATTTTATTTATCCATAATTTCATTTATTGTTACCAATAGAAAAGAAAAAAATAATTATACACATAAGTTTTTAGGCTCAGTTGAAACTGGTTTAATTATAACCATAATAAACACATTAGTTTATAAAATGAATTTTTAGTCTATAGCTCTATATTTTTTTTTATATTTTAGAAATGAATACAAATGAGTAACTAAAAATAGAAATAACAAGAAATTTTTCTCTCTAAGAATGTTAGAAAATGATTACTCAAATAATAC
>Ga0209389_1004784_pt1 | contig 11379 bp, 10 predicted proteins | sample CowpearedBW_FD_187526 | JGI IMG/M metagenome (GOLD analysis project Ga0209389, IMG submission 187526) | Root nodule microbial communities of legume samples collected from California, USA - Cow pea red BW (SPAdes) (version 2) | ecosystem: Host-associated > Plants > Roots > Nodule | place: USA... | reverse complement strand
TCATCATAGTTGTTTGCTAAAATAGTGTACTTACATATATTTAAAATTATTTGAAAAATTATTTGAAAATTCAAATTAGCTAGGATAGTTTGAAGCACAAGATCTTGTTTTCATCTCGAGTCTCAACCATGTTTTTAGAAGATGAATATATAAATCATATTCTCATTTTAGATTTTTGTCATGTCGATCACAGATGCACACAATTGATGTCTTGGTGTCTGCATTTTGTGTGGGGTCTGTACTTATTCCTTGTTTTATAGATCATCGTTGTCATCTTTATGAGTAACCAAGTTCAAACAATTATTCATTCCTTGTATTCTTTTTGGTATCAAGTTGTGGAGGTCTATCCACTAATAAAAGTACGGCATCATCACACCCTGGAATACTAATATTGGGCTTAAAAATGCAATTGCCTCTTAATTTTGGTGCACCAAATCCAAAACTCTCCTCTATTCATCTAGAATGTTGCATTGCATAGACTCACACGCTATGATTATTGAACTAAAAGAGAACTTTGATTCAGTATGACTCTACCTAAAAATGAAATTTTCAGCGATGAGTAATTTATTTGGCATCAGTGTAGTATCATAACATAACATATTTTCTCGAAATTTACTTCCTTTCAAGATACTTTTCATGTTACTTGTTAACTTTGACTTTAAACCCATATTGCCAAGGCACTATCTCTCAGTGATTACTACCAAGTTGATGCTAGAAACGTTTACCTTTTGCTTCTGTGTAACTGAATTTATACTGGTCAGGCTTATGTTCTTGAGAATGTGTCTAAATATTTTCTGCTTTCAAGTGTTTGAATATGGCATGATATGGGAGTTTTTTTTATTCTTACTAGAATATTTGCTCTTAGCATCAATCAGTTATTCAATGACTCATCTTATTACATTGCTTTTACAGATTCACAGACGCAAAATACGTGCCTGGCAAATAATATGTGTATTGTCACCATTTGTTGAGGAAGATATAGTTGGGAAAGTTGTAGAATACTTATCCGTATCACTAAATGTAAGTTGACTTTGCATGTCATCATTCTTTAATATTTACTTGCTATTGGAATTTTTAAAATGTTATTTATTTGATCGTATTGGAAACTTGTCTTTGTGATCTCCTGTATGCCTATGCATGTTATTACATTTTTTTTATTTAATTTTATTGAAATGTTTTATTAGATGTATTTTTATTTATAGCATCATTTCTTTCATTGAAATTTAAGACAATTACCATGTTTTTCTTCCTCATTTTTCTGCGTGGTCCATCCTTAGCTTCTGTATTTGTGTGCTTAATTGTGTTTGCTTTGTATTTTCTTTTTTTATTTTTAAATAGAAGTCACTTCTGGCTAAAAGGAAAATTGCTACGGACATATCAATTACCGCATATTATCAATTTTGAATTTAATACAGCCCTACTGATTTTCTTACAGTTATTTACATGTGTTGCACTCGGCAATGCTACACATGACACTATATTTTTCGTTTTCTTGCAGCGAAATAACTTACCTGCTGTTCGTCAATACTTAGAGACATTTGCAATTAACATATACTTGAAGTTTCCATATCTTGTAAGACTTTCGTTTTCCGCTCTATTGTCTTGCCATTTGTTCTTTGTATCATGTCTGTATTCATTTGCAATTAGTTTAGTTATTGGAATAAAGATAGGAGTCATGCCCAGGAGAGAAATCCTTCTAAAAGTGGGGTTAAGCATAAAGGGTCTTAGGATAGATGAATATATGTTGTGAATAGCAGATTATTAGGATTAAAAAATATTCTCAATATCTCCATAGTAATTAGGAAATAGTATCTTCAGAAACTTGTTATTTATTTTAGCATATTTTTCTTTCCTTTTTTAAAGGTTTTGGTTATTGCAAACAAAGATGATGAAGATGTAATTTGTGATTGAATATCAATAAAATATTTCTTTCTCTCTCTTCCTTTTTCATGTAAATATAAACATAAAATGAAAGATTTTCTGCTTTTGCTTTACCAGAGTTTCTTGCTTCTTCTTCTTAACAACATATTTTCTGCTTGTACTCAGTCACAAAAGCGCTTAGTTGTAGGATTGACAAAACATGTCCAATTTATGGGTTGAACTACCCAGCTCTCCTATTTTGTGAGTTGGGTTGGGTTTTATAATCCATTAACCTTCTTAACTCGTCCTGTTTGACCCACTTCAAATATATGTTGAAATCCATGGTTTTTTATTTTTATTTTTTAACTTTTATATCTAAATTTAAAAAATGAACTTTCTTACTATTTTATGATTTTGATTTAATTATTTCCAATTAAGTTTGTCTAGAAGTGCATCTTTGTTATTTCTTGTAATTTTTTGGTTGGTCAACTGGCTAACCCACCTTAAAATGGGGTGGGATGACTTGACTAACTTTCTTCCAGGTCAGGCAGGTTAATATCAAGATGAATCCCTTTTCGCTAATCCTACCTTGTAGTTTACACTTGTGGTCAAAACCTCGGAAAAAAGGGGCCTTCCTATGGTCAATTATCATAAAAGTGAAAAAAGAAAAGTGAAATTGTAGTTGTGTAAATGAAATCAGTTTTAGTATTTATTTTTTGTTCATTTTGTGTGGGGAATGAGAACAAGTGGCTACTCTTTCAGTTTCCCCGTGTTCGGATTAATCCTTAAAGTTGACAGAGAACTGACTGCGTTCTATGTTTTTTTTTTTTTAAATCTGTTCATTCACTTTTGGGTGTGTAACTTAATCTGTAAAGTTTGTAATCTGTTACTATGTGTTGAAATTATATTTTCTTCCAATTTTCATGATGTGTAATTGCCAGGTTAAAGAGCGATTGGTCCCTATATTACGGGACTATGACATGAGGCAGCAGGTAAATTTTGTTTTGATCTCTATTTTACTGTCATATTTTTGTTATTGCTACAGATATTATTTGATAGAGAAATCTTGAACCAAATATCATCTATTATTAGGTTTTACTTATGTACCTTATTGTTGTATCTCTTCATTATTTGTGGAAGTTGGACTTTAAATCCAACTGAACTTTATAAGATTGACATGTATTGTGAGATTTTCACCTACTTATACTATAATTTGGTCATATCTCTAGATAGTGTACGATTTCCAACACCCCTCTCACACGGAATGCTGAAGATCTTAAATGTGAGACTATATATTTGTGGGTGGTTTGATAACTAGTGACATGATTAGTCCAACAAACCTTTGTTAGGATGAACTTTAATACCATCCTAGAAAGTATAGTTTAAGCCTAAAACAACCTTAAAAAACTAACTTGTAGGGTTAGGTTTGCACCCACTTATATATTATAATGTGGTCCTATTTCTAGTTGATGAATGATCTCCATCCAACAATTATAAATTAGAGTATTCATGTGTGTACAAATCACACAATTACAGGCAATGCTCTCTACTTACTGAACTGTGCAAATTTATCTTGTACCAACAAACAGCAACGACGCCTTAATTGATGCCTAAGCTTCAGTAATGTCTGAATTGATGGATAGACTCCATTAATGTCTCATTTAATGCATTAACTCTTGAGTGCCGTTTGTGTGTTTCCTGTTCTATTTTCCTGGCAAAATTGTAATCATAATTAGGGTGAGACTTGGTGCAAAAGTAAGATTGTCCTGTGATCTCATGGGGCTGAGTTCGAATGTTAGAAATAGTCCCACTTGCAGGGTAAGGCTGCACTAACCTAGCCTGTACTACTTGTCGGCCTCTTGCACTGGGCCACACTTATGTAATCACTGACCGTTTTAAGTATTTTCAAAAAAATTAGATGTTAAAATAATATTGTTTAAAGTATATGGGATTAGATGGATAAGTATAGTTCAGCAAATCACCCACCCTTAGCCAAAGTCACACATTAATCGTTGTATGCTAACCCCTTCTCGTTTTCAACATAAACTACTTTCAGTTTATCACATATTTTCCTTATTTTCTCTTGGTCTGAAACCATGTTTATTAATGCACACAGCATAAATACTTATCCTGTGATACCATGTTAAAATGTAGAGAGAAAAAATAATCAGAACAAGAGAAAGATAAGTGAAAACTGAATTTTGTTATATCTGAAAGGCTAGTTACTGCAGAATACAATATGCTCTTATATAGAGCATAATAAATTGTTGATGTTATAGTGACAACTGTACAGTACTAACTACACAATACCGGAAAGCTAAATACACTTTAGCTACTTATAGTTACTGAAACCTGACACTGCTTTATGCTAACTGAAATGTTGTAATTTTATTCTTATATGTGCAGGCACTATCTTCATATGTATTCATAGCAGCTAATGTCATTCTCAATTCATCTGAAGATGTTCAATCTAGTCATTTGGCTGAATTGTTTCCACCTCTAGTTCCATTGCTAACATCACATCATCACAGCTTACGTGGTTTTGCGCAGGTTATTACATATATAAATATATATATATATATATATATATTAGTGTTGATCTCTCTTTTACACACACATATCACTAATATAAACGTGTCATAATATCTGTGATTGTTGTTGCAGTTACTTGTATATCAAATTCTTCATAAATTGTTTCCATCGTTGAATTATGGACCTTCTGAGATGGCACCATTAGAGAAGAGGTGCTTTGCAGATTTGAAGACATACCTTGCAGGAAATTCTGATTGTGCACGGTATTATTTTTACTTTTTTTTCCCTGTTATATATGTGTTTATTTTTCTTTGGTGTGTATATAGATTTCCAATATTATAACATCTGTAAAACAGTCAGAGTGTTAAGTCATTTTTTACATTGCTCTTCAAGTATATTATGTTTTATCCTTAATTTTGCAACTCTAGTATGTGACGAAATTACTAGTATACAATTGATTTTTAATGTCTTGGATTTTTAAATTATAAAATCTGGTCAGTATCATTTTCCATCAGTTAATATTCTCTTTTCCTTCTAATATAGACCAGGAAGTCTATATTTTGTATTTGATTTCTCGCAGCATTGAGAGAATACCTAACTGTTAAAAGTTTTGTGCTACTCTCTAACAGACTAAACTCATTTCTTTGCACTGCTTTCTGTTGCACTAAACTCATTAATTTACATAATTTTTCAGCTTACGAACATCAATGGAAGGATATCTTGATGCTTATGACCCGAAGAGTTCTGTTACACCTGCTGGAATTTTCATTAATCGAGTTGAGGTGAGAATTGGTTTTGGTGATTAATATGTATTTGGACATTTATACAAATGCTACCCTTGAATATCTTAATTAAGGTAGTTAATATTTGACTGTTTTAGTTTTGGATCAGTCAAGCTCATGGAAGGGTGTGGTCCAGTTGCTCAGGCAATCTTGAGCCCACCCACCCCACAATGTTTTGACTTTAATAAAATTTCTCCTTGAGCCATAGTGAAATTTCTCCTTGATCAACATATTTCCACTTTAAAACATGTTATATATTTTATGGTGGATATATTGTTGGATATTGGTCCTCCTGGTGAACATTAATATTAAATTCCCCTCGGTTTTAAATAGAACTTCTTAGCATGGATACTGACACTGGACATAGACACTTTGACACATGTAATCTCTAAAATGTAGAACATGGGGTAACATGAATCTGTGACTTTAGATAATTATGAGTTATTTAAATTAACTATTCAAAATCATCTATGTTGTTAGTTGGATTTTAAATGCAGTACTGGAAGTTGTTGTTTGGATATTAAATTACTAGAAGTTGTTAGAAGATTCTAGAGATCCCTTGTAATTATTACTTTAGGGTTTGAGTTCTCTATATATAGAAGTGGATGTCCTGTTTCAAAATTGAATAAAAATCTTCTTTCTTTATTATTAATTCTTTCTAGTATCTATAAACAGGGTTAGTCAGTTATAATAATCTAAACATATTGTCAGTCACCTAATACAAAAATGAATCTAATCTATCTAACATCTAAAAAGTGAAAAGAGGATATTATTCATTTAAGACATTTCATCCCCTTGACCATCACATTGAAAAAGACATTTAGTCGAGATTCTTTTAAAGACAAATTAACAACTTAAAGAAATTTCACATTATATGAAGATATAATAGGAGATTAAAAAAAATCCCAATAATACATATATAATCTAAATATTTGTGATCATACAAGATTTATTCCTTAAATCTATAATCACAATAGAAACTTATGCAATAAGTTTATAGATTTTTAGAAAATAATTGTATTTGTCCTTATTAACATTGTCCGACACACAAAATGTCTTTTGAATTGAACAATTCACCGATATGTGTTGTATGACTGCTGGTGTCCAATATGTATCAGTCATAGGGACACACCATTTGAGAGGTGTGTCCGAGAGCAGCCTGAAAATGTTAGAGTTCTTTTTAGTAAAAATCCTTCTTTTCTTTTTCATTTTTAATATTGGTTCCTACCATGTCATTGTCCACTGCCATTATTTAGTTCTGAAACCATGACACCGGGTGTATTGATGAAATTACCTTATTGAAGAGGAAGAATGGAAACTGTGGTTGAAATATGATTTACTGAAAAGAATTCCCATTGGTAGTCCTGGTTTCCACTAGGCATATGCAATACTGTTGATATAGCACTTTAGATGGTAGATGTGTGGAATGGGCTTGCTCCAGTACAGAAAAATGGATAGCAATGCATTTTCATGTGTAGCCTACCCGAGGACCCATCATTGACTTGGGAATATTTTCCGATAACTCATTTGACTAACACAAAATTCTACCCGAGGATCCATCATTTCTAATGTGTCTAGATAAAATATTCTTTCTAGTAAGAATAAGCTATTTTTATTAGAATATAATCAGCAGTTACAGATATCTAGGAAATCAATCATTACATAATCTCGTAAATTAGGGTGATTGATTACATATTATTATGTGCCTTTATTGTAATTGATTCTATTCAATAGTATAAATACATATTGTGTGCTCTACATTATACACACAATACCTTCAGAACATATACAATTCTATATTTTCAATATGGATTAGCTTATATTTCTAATTTTATGATAGATTTGTTTATTATCTCTCTCTTTTTTGGTGTGAGAAGGAGGATGATTTTGAATGTGTTCCAACATCTCTCATGGAGCAGGTGCTCAAATTTTTAAATGTAAGTGCTTTGCCATACTTGTCTAAAAGAGAGAGGTTATAGTTTTTGTTTCATCTTTATACGTTTTTCCTCTGTCGTTATAGGATGCTAGAGAAGACCTACGATGTTCGATGGCAAAGGATGTAGTGACGATCAGGAATGAGGCTCTCAATTTCAGTGGGTATACGAATAGCACGGAAAATTTATCTGGTTTCACTGAAGGAACGGTTCCTGTAGATATTTCTTCAGATTTCCAGAAAAAGGTTACTTTTGCCAAACATGACAAGGGGGACAATGCAGCTGGTGTCCTTTATGGAAATGATGAAACCTACAAAAAAATGTCTGGTATGTTTGAATTTTTCAGTAAATTATAATGGAATAGAAAGGAACCGATGATTTAACACTTTGTTTTTATGGAAAATTATGACTTTGTATTGTGTTGTCTGAGTTACACATGTTTTTATGTGATTCATAGTTTTGTTTTTACCATTATCTAATTTCAAGATCGCCATGACAGAGATAGAAAGGGATGATCTCCTTCTCGACCAATTGTTGCAGTCAAGAAGATCATCTCTAGAGCAACAAAAAGCTAGTCGACAGAATTTTATTCTTGTTGCATCTTTGCTTGACCGCATACCCAATCTTGCTGGTTTGGCTCGTACATGTGAAGTAAATTGTTCTGCTGTCTTATCTACACTTTTTTTTTTCATTTTCTATTTTTGGAGAAAAAAGCTGTATTTTCTGTAATCCTTTTCCTGTATAAAGCAGGTTTTTAGAGCATCAGGTCTGGCCATTGCAGATACAAAAGTGATGAACGACAAACAATTCCAACTAATCAGGTTGTGATGATAATAGATTTTTTTTTTTAGCTTTATAGTTGTAACAAACATTGAACGGATTATCCTAATGACATACAAAATCTATAGATTATGTTAGTTCATCATGGATGTAATTGCAGCATAAACACTTGATGGAAATATGTTACTTCATGATCTTACTAAATTTATGCCTCCTTCTATGACCCCTGCCAAGGAATTGTAGAGTACTCAGACAATTTTCATGTTACTGGCTTGGTATGGTTTACTTACAAAATTTAGGAACAAAATTTAGTATTTCCTTCTGCCCCCACTATGATTGTTGTCTGGTCCTCTTTGCTTCACATTCATGATTTCAATGATCATTTGTCTATTTGGGTCATCCAAGTGATCATCATGATTAATGACCAGAGTAGTCAGACCTTTTTCATGTTATTAGCATTGCATGGCTTTCCTGGGGAGTACTCTCAAGTTCAGGAACAAAATTGATGAAAATCTCTTTTTGGCCCCACTATGACTGATTTGTCTGGAAAAATAACAAATTTCTTGGTTATGACCAATTCTCTTGCAATATAAGCATTGAGGATGTCCAGTGCTACCACTACGTCCTTCTTGTATGTTCCGACCTCCTCCTCCTCTTCCACGAGAGATTGCAATTGTGGAAGTTTCAATAACTTTAGTTTGATTGTCTTCTTTCATAAGGTTAAGCATATGAAGCAATCTAGTAATCAAACCATCCAGATCATCAGCTAGAATTTGATTACGAACATGATCAAAATCTGAAATGTAGGCTTCTCAAAATCAAGACCATATAATTACTATCACTAGGAATCTACCACTAGGAATCTCTTAATGAATCTACCACTACAACCTTTGCCTTTGCCATATGTGAGACCATATCATGGTTGGTCTGTTTGAGAGAAGTTACTGAGTTACATCAAAGAGATGTTGGATATCATTAATGAAATTTTCTTTTGCATTCTTCCAACATGAGAAACATTTTCTGAAGGATACGAGCATCTGGAAAACATCAGGCTGAACTGATTGCCACAAAACAACACATAGTTGGAAACCTTTTGCCATTGAGATATGTAAGCGTTCGGAGTATAGTTGAGTTCAATTTCTAAGTGGTCACAGTATCCTTGGCCAAGGAACCATAATTCTACATAAGTAGACCAAGACAAAGAATTCTTCCAATTGAATCATTTACTTTTAGTGCTTGGAGCAATCGAAAAGACATGAACAAAGCCTATTGAAGCCATATTCAAGAGCAAGAATAGTGACCAAACCTTAGAAGAGAAGAGAAACCCTAAAATTGTGAGAGAAAGCATGTATCCAAACAGAAAGGTACGGAACAGTGAAATGAAGGGAGAAACAGAGATAGAAGAGGCTGATGAGTTAGATGTAGTAGTCGTCACGTGGAAGGACATGTGCCACAAATTTGTTCCATGTAGATCAATGCTTGGATGATCAGTTGGTTGCATGACCACTGGGGTTGGATCACCCTCCTTGAGGTATACATAACCCTAACTTCTTTTAACAAAACGACTACAAACAACAGCATTGACGACTACTGACGATGGTTGAGAACAACGATGATAATGGCAGTTTTGCTGGAGACAATTAAGAAGACAACGAGTATCTTACCAAATTTAACAAATAAGACGGATAAAGCACAATGTAATCAACCTACTCTATTGTGCTTTTATTCATGTGTATGTATGTGTGTGTGTAGAATAGGAAAAGAGGCAAGGCACTTATTGAATAATATTACATTTCAACATCCTTATGCACTTGCACCGATCCCATTTCATTTTTGTTCTCAACCTGTTGTAAACCAGAAAACCAAAATACAGATGCAATAACAAACACCAAAAAAAGATGATATGCGGAACTTCTTTGAATTAATGGATGAAAACAGAAAATAATGCAAAAGAGGACAGGCCCTCTTATGCCCCAGAGCTAAGCTCCTTTGCAGGAAGCAAACGCGTCTCTATACCAGAAAAATCATACAAAATCACCATGTCCCCCCAAAACTTGGCTGATCATGCCTTCTATAGTCTATAGTCTCTCTCTCCGTAACAAACGCCCTTCCTTTTCCTACTTCCTTCTTTCTTTCTTTTTTCTGACAAACAATTCATACTATGGGCTGACTTTGTGCTTCTTGGATCAAGTGCTCCTTTGGCCCATTATTTGTTTCTCGGTTCCCATCACAACCCATCTACAACCTTGTGGGTTTATTACTGTTATACTTATTCTATATTGCCACCACCTAACACCAACAAGACGACAAATTCTCCTTTGGTACTGTCTCCTTCACCTCATCCCTTCGGTCTCACCTCCTAAGATTGAAATTCCCATTTATCTTTGTTTAGTTATTTGTTCTACTTGTCGTCCTTCTTTTCATTATACTTCTTTCTCTTATCACCATATTTCTCCTACTGTTCTTGTCTTAGTTCCTAGTCCTTTGTATCTGTTCCTGAGAATGCAGGTGAAACCTTTGCCTATCAATGATGGAAACAAGCTATGATAAGTGACATGTGTGCATTATAAATGAGTGAGACTTCGTACTCCATTCCTCTACCACTAGGAAAAGTGTGAAAAAAAATTGTAGGAAGTAACCAATAATTACAGAATTACTTTTCTTGATCTCAAAAAAAAAAGAAAAAAACAAAATGCGTTGGTATTAAAGGAAAAACGAAATCCTAATGAAAGGAAATAAATCTCCGAACAAAAAGACTAAATCTAGAGATAATCTACCAAATAAATTCCTAATTGTAACCCCTTAATTTTAGGAATTTCTTACAAACAACTCTATTTATTATTGAATCAATTTATATTTGTTGTACAGTAAATCTCCAATATTTATACCATATTTCAACACCCCCTCTCAAGCTAAGGAATACATGTCCTCCATTCCCACATTATAAATCCTTTGTTCACCACATCAACCACCTGTTGCTTGGATATAATGCATAACATGCAGACTAAACCTTTTTCTAATTTTTCCTTAATGAAGTGTCTATCTATTTCTGAATGTTTTCTTTTGTCATGCTGAATGGGATTATGTGCAATGTCTATTGTTGACTTATTACCATAATAGAGCTTCATGGGCCACTCACTCCAAATTAATCAAGTCATCAGATAATTTTTAGCCATAGTAACTTACATAGCCCTTGTGCCATGGACCTGAATTCTGTTTCAGCAGATGATATTGCCATCACATTCAATTGCTGATTTTCTATCAACAAGAGAACTTGCATAATCTGCATCAACGAAGGCAAACAAGTGTAGTAAGTCAGTTCCTCAACTCTCCATGTAAAGAACATTGGATTGTAGTAATTCACATTGTTCGGTACATCAAAAAGGAGATTCAAAAAATGGTCTTTTGTATTATGACAAAGAACACACTTGAGTTGTAGGGTGTTTTTGATGCAAATGGATGGACTCCCCCATTGGTAGAAGTTCCACCTC
>Ga0209389_1004781_pt1 | contig 11381 bp, 4 predicted proteins | sample CowpearedBW_FD_187526 | JGI IMG/M metagenome (GOLD analysis project Ga0209389, IMG submission 187526) | Root nodule microbial communities of legume samples collected from California, USA - Cow pea red BW (SPAdes) (version 2) | ecosystem: Host-associated > Plants > Roots > Nodule | place: USA... | reverse complement strand
TTTTTATTGTAATTTAGTGTTTTTCTTTTGTGAGAATCTGAAAAATATCTTAAGAGTAATGATGATTTTTAAAAGGAGAAGGACAATAGAAAATATTTTAATCGTAAAAGTTTAAGATTATAAATGGATTTTATTTTAGCCAAACTCTTTTTTTAAGAAAAAAAAATTACCATCTTTGTACTTTTTTTTTTATATTACTTCTAGATATTTAATCTCAATTTTAATTATTTTGAATATTAAAGATCAATGACCATAAGATTGTTTCTGACGAAGAGTTATAGATATTCATCCGATTATAGAGAATAACTGAGTAAATTCATTTTATATTTTTTTTAATGTAGTTTTAGTTCTTTGAGTTTACACGTGTGATATACAATGCATATGATTCAAATATGTTTAAAGTGGATATTTGTTGTTTTGTGATCATGATAATACGCTTAGATTTACAAGTTTTTTTTTATCTAGTTAGGTTATCATGTGAGAAATAAAATTCTAAGAATCAATCGTGAGAGAAATGACAATTTAACTAAAGTAAGTAAAACTAATATTATTTTTGAACCATTTGTTTTAACATAGAGCTCTAAGGAGCAACTTTTAAAAAAATGACATTTTAATCTAAGGTAACAAAAGTTATTATTTTTGAACCATTTGTTTTATCTCGTCTAAATTGAGTGTAAGGTGAATTTGTCATTGGATTGTTAAATTGGTATGTCTTCAATTATTGTTTTGATTGGTGTGGAGTTTGGTTGAGTTTGTAATTTGTGCTTGAATGATTAATTTGGTTTATGAGTTTTTTACAATTAGTATTGTGAAGTAGTACTCTTAGTTCCAATGAGTCACTATTAAGGAAATTGGTCATGTTTTGACTTGTGTAAAGAAGAAAAGTATTCTATTTCGGATGGGGTATTGCATTTTTTGTGAAACTTCACATTTGGTTTATTCAAACTCGCTAGACGACCAATCACTTGTTGAGCGTTGTGTCAAAATTGAGTTTGGTAAGAAGGCAAGGGAGGCTTTCTTGTTAGGAAAGCCTAGTTTCATAAGTGGGTGTCAAATCGAAGTTTTTCAAACAAGTAGGGGAGATTTACTTGCTAGGTGAGTTAACCTCTAGCTTGGCGAGTTCGTGTTCCTATTTCAGAAAAATTAAAATTTTCACTTCGTTAACCATTGGATGAAGTTGAAATTTTGACGTCAGATCCTAAATATGTGATTCTTTATTTTGACCATTGGGATTGTCAATTAGATGTATACAATTAGAGAAATACATTTCGTTATTTGTATATACTTAATAAAAATACTATCATTGAATATTATATGAATTGTATGAATGAAAAGTGAAGGATGAGTTCTTAGTGTTCATGATTTTATGGAAAAGTGATGTTGTTAAGAGTATGAAAGTTAAGGGATGTAATGAAAAGATGAAATTATTGAAAATTGTATTTTTGCACGAGGTTTGTGCTTCTAAAGGGAAAGTGCAAATACTTGTTATTTAGTATTATGTATTAAATATGGATACGTGTTTATTAGTGAGAAGTCATTGTAAATTTTACTAGACTTACGAACCTCCTTAAAGTATTATAATAGATGATGTGAGTTAAAGGAGGTTCTTACAATGAGATTTAAAGTGAAACATTTTTTATGGAAAAGTCATATGTTAAACTTATCTTATCATGAGAAATTTAATTTTTGGACCAAGTGGAATCAAGATTTTTGTTATAATCATGTATGAAGTTCCATGACAAATACATAACTTCTAATATATCCGATGATTTAAGTCTATAAGTATACTGTGAAACCTATAATACAATAGGTGTTATTATTTGGTTGTGATAACATATTATATGTATAGTTTAATTGTACATTAATTATATTTACATACTTTGAATTTTCAGTTCTTAAGTTCTTTTTTATTTACTAGTAACAAATTGTTTTATTATACATTTTTTAATTTTATATTTTCACAGTTTATGTAAAACCCTCCTTTTTATTCTGACATAATTTTAAAGGGTTGTCCTTAATCTAATGGGCTTAAGGGTTGGCCCATAGGGTATCCAAGGCCCTTAAGGCAGCCAAATCCCCTCTCACTGTTGCATTCTTGCAAACACAGTTCCCTCACACTCTCTCTTTCTCAACAAAACGCTCTGCTAGGGTTTGGGGATTTATCCAAGTTCAACTGAGTTCAACCTCTTCCTTCCGCTCACCTCTTAAACCTGCTCCTAAAGTTGTAGTGCTCATTCGCTTAAGTGTCGAAACTTTCCGCTAGCTTATTTTCAGGTAAGGGAAGATAGGGTTTCGAGTTTTCAATCATTTTTGGCCTGTTTTAAGTCTGCTTGGTGTTTGTATAGATTATACGTTGTTGTGAATATGTGGGATGCCTTGCGTGATTGTTTGGGTGTGGAAATGTGATTGCTGCAGGTGAGAATAGGGACGAGAACTGGTAATCTCGCCCAGGCTCGCCTAAGCGAGACTGGCAGAGGCTCGCCTAGGCCTTTTGTGCGAGCTGTCACTCAGGTGGGTCATCCTTGTTTTGAGCGAGTTGATGTCTCGCTTAGGCGAGGAGAGCTCGCCTAAGTGAGCTAGGGCGAATGCTCCCTGTTCCTCTTTTCGAGCTCTCGCCTAGGCGAAGGGAGCTCGCCTGAGCGAGAGTCCCTTTCGCCTGAGCAAGACCCTTCAGCCTGAGCGAAGAGTTAGGCGAGAGTGTGTCCTGGTTTGATGTTTTCTCTGTTCTTAGATTTTTGGCATGTATTTGATTGAGTTATTATATAATGGCATGAGGTGAATGAATATGCATGTGTGAGAGGGTGTATGAGATGTGAATGATGATTTTGGATAATTCTTGGTATGAAATGAACATGAAATGGTTGGTTATGAAAATGGCATGGTATTGATATGAGATAAAATTCTATATGCATGGATTGAGTATGATGAGTTGGGTATGGATTTGATATGAGATATGGAATGATTCATGGGTAAGAAGTGGTGAATTTTGACATGGTATTAGCATGAGGTACAATTCTATATTGGTGGATTTGGGAAGGATGAGTTGTTATTGATTCAACATGGAATATGAATGAGGAATGGTTATAAAGGTTGGTATGAGACTTATATGTGTGATAAATATTACTTTATTGATTGAGTATGTTTGGTCTGTGTCAGTGCGTAATTCCATGAGCCTCTAGGTGAGACCTCATGGTAGTGTTTTAGTGGTCGAGACGTAATTCCATGACCCCTGTTAGTGGGAGTTCATGGTGGTGCCCCGTTTATATAATTTGGTAAGGACTCAAGGTAAGGTTGCATCCTGACACTCTAAGGAGTCAGTTAGTCTCACTTAGAGCGGACTGACTCTTGTGGTGAGAGTAGCAAAGGCCTGAAACTCACTAAGGGCTAACCTTGTGTGTGGGGGATTGAGACATTGTAACACTTGTAACATTTAGCTCGGGGGTGAGCAGCTCCGAGGTGAGTAGAGATATCCACCACAAGTGCAAGCATCCGCTGAATCCGACTAGATTATATGTATCCGGAGGAGTCGTGTCGAGTCTAGCGTATTGCTTGAGGAGTCATAACATGTTTGGATGACATATACTACTTGGATTGTGAAATAGCATGTGATTGCATGATAATTGTTTTATACTCTAGCTTACCCTTTTTGTTTGTTTGTTGTGTGTTCTGTATGTGTGGTTTTTCTCTTTTTGCGATGATCATCAACTTGTTGATGTGAGCAAATGCGAGAACTACCTGTGGTCATCAGGGTGATGGAGGCTCCGCTGCGTAGCTTTGGGTTGGATTCCGCTATCCAAGATTCTTTTAGGGTTGTAGCCCATGTACTTGTCTGCCCCCCTTGGGCAATTATTTTGAATATTGTAGACTCTTACTCCACTTTGGTCACTGACATCTTGGTGTGCCTAAATTTCTATTCAGACTTCTCTTGGTTAAATGTTAGGAGTAGTATCTATATTTCAGGACTTTGTTTCTAATACTATTTCGCATGACATTCCTTTAATTAACGTTATTAATTAAATGGGGCGTTACAGTTTATTTGATATTTGATATAACTTATATATATATATATATAATTTTATTTTTATTATGGTTTTTATTATTTTTAAAGTTTCAAAATAAATATATAATTTGTTGGATTTGAAATTTTATACTACTTTTTACAATTTTTTAAAATTCAGTTAGTTGTACTAAATTTTTGTAAAGAAATTGTACTATACGTCCAATAGGTCAATCGACCAATCATACATAAAACACCATCGGTCAATCGGCCAACCGAACTCGATTCTATAAACTCCGTAGAGCAACGATAAGAGCTGTCGGTCGAACGGCCTGGTCAATAATTCCGCAGACCATCGGTCAAACGGTTACACAAACAAGTCACTACCATAAGCAATTGGTTGATCGGTCTCACAAGTCACCCATGTTTAGGCCCATCGGTCCATCGGTAAAACATCAGTGAGGGACATTCTAACCCCCAAAGGCCCATCGGTCCATCGGTAAAACATCAGCGAGGGACATTCTAACCCGCAACGGCCCATCGGTCCATCGGTAAAACGTCATCGACAGACATTCTAACCCCCTCCCAATGGCACAACGGTCAATCGGACCCGCGTGTGGATCAACTATCGGGTTGATCGGTCGATCAATTTCTTTAGATTCGCGCAGTCCCTTACACGCATCTGTCGGTTGATCAACAATACACACGGATCTTTCGCCTGTTAAAAACAGAATATCATTAACCCAGCCAAGCGGCCATCGGTCGCACGGTTAAATAACCTAAGTCAAACTCATTAACGTTAAACGAGTCAGTAATCTTGATTAAAAGGTCATTGGGCCGTGATTAAGAAACCCTAATTACAGGCCCATCCCGAAAGCTATAAATAGGGCCCAAAGGTAGGTTGGTAAGGATCTTCAATTCGCATTTATTACGGCAGTTACACTGGTATACCGATCGGTCCATTACTGACTTAAGCATCGGAGCCTTTTAGACAGGTACCCCGATCATTGTCCCAGCCGATCGAGTTAAAGAGTGGATTTTGCTGAAGTTACAGTTGTAGAGAAGAGTAGAGCAAGTTTGGAAAGGTTCTTTTAGTAGGCTCTTGGTCCCTACCCGAAACAGAAATCTTGTCATTTAATTTTTCATTCTATTAATCTTGTAATTGGACTTATAAATTTGATTTAAGCTATTACCAGATTCATAATTGCTTTATTCAAAACCTATATAAGATTTAATTGTGCTAAAGAACAGAAAGAATAAATGATTTGCAAAGTTTTCAGAGTTTTAAAAGTCTTTTTTTTTTTCATCTTTCAATGTATTGCCAACTTTTTTCGTTAAATTAAGTTGTTAACAAATTTGTTTAGTACTTTGTTTTGTAGTTGGTATGAGAAGCTTAACACTAGTAATTAAATTATTTTAAATGCACACTAATTAAGTATTGCCGAATTAATAGTCCTACATAACAATTTAGAGTTTTCTAAAAAATTTAAAAACAAGTGTGGAAAATTATTGATTTATTGTTTAAGAAACTCTAACAAAAAAGGAAAAAGTTATAAAACAAATTTATGTTGAAAACATGGTTAGTATGAAATGCAAGCATCAGTATCGTATTTATCAAAATCATAGTACGAGATAACTATCTGAGTACATCTTCTATCTAAAAGTGAAGAAAGCGATAGATTTTTGGGTCTTATTTTTATTTTTATTTAAGTGAACGAAGAACTCGACGGTTGCCAATTACAACTAATGTCCAAGTCCAAACAAACCAAGAAAAAACATTAGTGGATATACGAAACATGTCAACTTTTATTTTATAAGGGGAAAAAAAGGAATGGTAATCTATTATAGTGATAAATGAATCTTCATTCTCATAATATATTATTTTTATGTCGTATTCATGTAATTTTCAAACTCAAAATCCAAATATTGGCGACAAGAAAAATTAATATAGAAGAAAAGTTAAAGTCTTATATATATTTTACAAGGTTAAATAATGGAAACAAAAAAAAAAAAAACTAACAAAGAATCTAAGGTCAACTTTTATCTTAACTTGTCATATTAACTTATATTATATAGAGCTGTCAAAATGAGTTATTTGGACCGGTCCGACCCGACTTATCACGAATTGATCATTTAGTGGGTCAATCCAACCTGTCTCACTTTTAAGCGAGTCAACAAATTTTGAACCCAACCCGGCCTACCACGGGTTAGTGGGTTAAATGGGTTGGCTCATTAGTCCACTTAATTAAAATAAAATATTTTTTTTCTTAAGTCATAAATTATAATTCGAATTAAAATTTAAATAAACTTTAATACAATCTAAATACAATCCAAAATAATGTTAAACTCCAATACAAACCAAAATTTAAAAAAAAAAAACAAATAAATTACTATCTAAGATCAAAGCATTATTGTCACTTATCCAACTATAATATTAGAGTTTTGAATGGACAAATCCAACATTTTCATCTCTTAGAAGCATATTATTTATCCTATCTATTTGGAGTTGAAACTAGGTTTCCATTTGTCAAACTACTAATGTGTTTGGTTAAAAAAAACAGCTCAACATTGCAAAATCCAACATAATGTGTGTGACCATATGGGTTGGTGGGCCAATCTGACTCACCACGGATTCAACCCGGGTGAGCTGGGTTCTTGGTGGACCGAGTAAAAAATTTCAATCCAACCGGCCCAAACCCATGGTAGGCCGGGTTGGCCCACAGGTTCTGACCCACTTTGATAGCTCTAATATTATATGTATTTTTTTTTTTATATCATGTTTAATGAGTTTATGAAAAAGATAATGATATTATGATTTCCATTCTTTGAATCTTATCCTTTATTTCTAATGTGGTTTAAGGTGGGTCATTGATTAATGTAGTACTATATTTTTGGTTTAATTACTCTGATGGTACCAACTTTGGTACATGTGTGTCAATCTGGTACCCGCTTTTAAAAAAGTGTCAATTGCATCCCAACTTCTGAAAAAGTGTTTCAATTAGGTCCCTCTAAGACGAAGTTGACTAATGTCGTTAACGACATGTCACGTATTAGTTTGTGTTTTTTTTTTAATTTTTGAAAAAAAATAAAAATGTCACGTGTCAGGTTCCTATGAGTGCCACGTGGCATTGTTAGTGTTTGTGGCATTACAATGCCTCGTGTCAGTGTCACTATCAAATGTCATTGTGTTGATTTCAATTTAGTCTCTATATATGACTTTTTGTTTCAATTTAGTACCTACTTATGTGTATGTGATTCAATTTTGTCCCAATTTTTTTAATAATTAAAATATTTTTGTAATCCATTTTTTATAAGATTAAAACTAATTAAATATAAATATTATTACAAAATGAAGTAATAATATTTATATTTTTTCTCTCAATTTCAAACCAAATTTATTATTTGCATAAATGTTTTACTAATATTTTTATTAAAAATTACTTTTTAACATATTATTTTATTAATTACTTTTTTATTAAGTACTCATGTTTTGTTAATTATTTTTTTTTCAAAATAGAACAATATTATCTCTTACTAATTTTAAACCAAAATTTCTATTTGTATGAATGCTATACTATTTTTTTTATTAAAAATGACTTAATAAAATAACTTTTACCACTAAATTTTAATACAAATATCAAATACTTGATTTTTGTAAAAAAGTTATACTTAATTACTTTTAATTTTATAAAAAATAGATTTTAATTATTAAAAAAATTAAGTCAAAATTGAATCAGATACACGTATGAGACTAAATCAAAATCAACACAATGACATCTGAGTGTGACACTAACACGTGACACTAACAATACCACGTGTCACACAGAGGGACCTGACACGTGACATTTTTTATTTTTTTTTTCAAAAAATTTTAAAATAAATATTTTTTTAAATTAAAAAAAAATTCAAAAAAACCAAATACTGACACATGACACGTCGTTAACGGTGTTAGTCAGCTCCGTCTGAAATGGACCTAATTGAAACACTTTTTCAAAAGTTTAAATGTAATTGACACTTTTTTAAAAACAAATACTAGATTGACATATCTGTACCAAAGTAGATACCATCTGAGTAATTAAATCTATATTTTTTTTAAAGAATCAATTACCAGAGTAAAGCACGTAAGAAAAAGCACGTAAGAAAGAGTAAAGAATGAAAGTCAAATAATTGAATTCAAAAGTATAATTTTCGTTATTAAAAATCAACAATAGTCGATTCTTCCTTTGTATTTCAAAATTGTAATAGAATTTGTACTCACTCTCTGTAGGCGGACTTCATGGGTATAAATTTTCCTACTATAATTCAGCAGACCTGCGGGCTTACGCCCATAAAGAAAAGGCATGGAGCCATTAACAAAACAGAGGAGGTTGGGATAATGCTATCACAACTTGTCAGAAAATCCGTGTTCAATCTTTGTTGTATGAAAAATTCGTAACAGAACAAAAATTTTAGCTATACGTAGAAACCCATTATCTTTTAACACCAAAATCCATGCTTTCCCTCGACTGTATCTCAGATCTCAGAGCATGTTATCAGAGAAATACGTTTCCAATTTGTTCATAAAATATTCACACAGGTTTCTTCTCAGCTCCAACAATCTCAAGCATTCCGGTATATAGATGATTTTAAGAACTGAATATACACACACAAAGTGGCTGGAGAAAGACATCGACGAAAGTGATTAGCCAAAATTTCTAACTAAAAATACACTAATTTCAAGCACATCACAGAAAGAGAATCACTAGATTCAATGACAGTTCGGATGACAAATTTTAACATAAAGCTACATATTAATTAGGCTTATGAAACCCAGAGCAAAATGATATCAACAATCGATGCAATTAATTAATCAGCCACCAAGATTTGATAACGAAAATTTGCAGTTTATATATAAACAAAATTTTAAAACTGCATACACTTAATACGATAAATGTTAAGAAAATACCGCAAAATAGTTACATGTACAAACAAGTTACAAGTTACATGTTACAGCGAGTAGAACGAAAAAGACTGAGCGAGGTACCACTTTCAGTTCAGTCTTTCATCTTCTGGTGTAGTTCCATAGATCAAACAAACCACACCATTTATTGCTTTCGTGTAACGTAACCTTCACATTAAACTCTAGTTAGGAATATATATATATACTAATTAACAAACAGGTGGCACTCTTAATTATATAGCAGCGATCATCTCCGTCCCCGTTTTCTCCGTCATACCTCCGTTAATTTCCTCTTCCTCCTCTGCTTCCCACATGAAGTGCGCGTACGATCCCAGGACAGTGCTGAGCATAAAATAAAACAATTGTTATTATTATTACTATTTTTATTTTCGTTATTCTCTGTTTGGCTATGGGGGAAAATGTGAGATTAAGATTATACCAATCATTAGGAGCAGCGTGAATGGCTTGGTCAAAGTAAGATTTGGCTCTCGCTTCGTCTCGCTGCGTTTCCCATATTAGCGCTCCGTACAGCGAAAGCAATTCGCCATCGCTAGGGTTCGCCAGAATCGCTCTTCCGTAATATTCCTCTGCTCTCGTCGTGTCTTTCTCCACCTGCATCATCGGTTAAAATTAAAATCGCTGACTCTTTGTTTTCTTTGAATGAATCAATGATCGTGCTATGTTTGCGGAACGTTTCACGCACCTCGTGGAGGAATTTGCCGTAGTTTCTCAGCAGAAGCGCGTCCGTCGGGTTCAACTTCAACATCTCCTCGTAGTACGCATCGATTTTCATCCTCTCGCCGCCGTTTCCGCCGGTGGCAGTCGCATCGCCGTGATCGCTACCGTCGCCGCCTCCGGATTCCATATCCTCCCGTAGGATCCCGAGGTAGCTCGGTTTGTGTAAATTGGCGTCGGAGAAGAATTGTTCTTGGTGAGGTATGATCGGCCGGGGAGAGCACGATCCGGTGCGGTTCAGATTCCGGCGAACGCCGGTATTCTCAAGGGCACCATCCGATGAAGCTCTGTTGATCCCGTTCTGTGGCGCGTCCCTGCGGGCGTTGAAGTGGGAATATTGCATTGAAATCGGGGAAAATTTCGCGTGGTTCTTCTCGCCGGGGAAAGAGGTTTGGCGCGTGAGAGAACATCGAGGTGAACCAAGGAAAACCGGGTTCTGGACCGGCAGCGACCCGGTTCGGATGAGAGAAGCTCTCATAGTTTTGATAAATTGAAAAGGTTGAGTGTTGAAAGAGCGATCAATCCCTGACATCTAAAAGTGCAGACGAACCCCCTTATATATCTCCTGTTGAATGGTGCTGCTAAACGAACGTACTTTATTTGATCGAATATTGGCCGTTGGATGTGAGGAAAGGCCGACCCAAGTGAGCATTGTATTACGACACGTGTCAGGTTGCACGTTCAGTCCTGGTGCCGAATTGTATATTTAACCATTTATACTCATAAATGTAAAACTAAAAAAGAAAAACACTATTCATTACTGATACTAATTTTGTGATTTTTCAAGTATAAGAATTCAATGTGTTTCTTTTTTCCTAAACTCACGAAAAGGCATCTTTAAATTTCGCTTTCACACTCTTTAAGGAATGCAATAAAATTTAATTCGTTTTAGTTGCTTAAACTTTACTTTCGATATTGTAATTAAATGAAACAAGGAATAAATACATAGAGTCGATTATTAAAATAATAGGTTGATATTTTGATTTAAAAAATACAGATTACAGAGATTTCAAAAGGGTCTTAATTAGATGCACGGGAAGTAGCTGAAGACTGGGCAAAATGTAGTGTAATTTACAAGTCTTCATCCACTTTTTTCAATCATGTGAATGCGGAAAGCAAGGTCGAATTGTCAACAAATGACAAGAGTTTGATTGTTTATGTATTCTGTGTTTCTTAATTGTTTTTTCCGGTAATGTTTAATCACATATATTAAGGGGCAATTTCTTTTTATCCTCTGTAATTTACGAAGATATAGAACGCAACTACTAGTTTAAGGATCAATTTTCCACCCTATAATAAAACTGTGTTGTTTTTAGTTAAAAGTGATTTCTTCGAAAAAGGAATGCATCTACATATGGATTTTAACAGATAAATTTCAGTTCAAATTATAAGAATAGATACAAATATTCATTAATATGTGGTTGTTGTAGATATACAATCAACAAAGCAATGATTAAAGAAATAAAGTTGTGATGTTAAAGATAGAAAAATGCAGAAAGATGTAATGCGAGATTGGTGGTGTGGTTATTGTATTTGTTGTAAGAAATTTTGTTTTGTAGGTTACATAAATCCGAGAGACAGGAAAGCAGTAATGGCATGGTGGGTGTGATTTTCCATGTTCTCCAATGGTTTTCATGCGAAAATGGTTTTGTGTGAAATACAGACAATTGAGTTGAGAAGTCAATTTAGAAAGGATATACAGAGGGTCGC
>Ga0209389_1004778_pt1 | contig 11382 bp, 8 predicted proteins | sample CowpearedBW_FD_187526 | JGI IMG/M metagenome (GOLD analysis project Ga0209389, IMG submission 187526) | Root nodule microbial communities of legume samples collected from California, USA - Cow pea red BW (SPAdes) (version 2) | ecosystem: Host-associated > Plants > Roots > Nodule | place: USA... | reverse complement strand
GTGCCAATCGAAAACCTAAGTTCAGATTTCACTCGATTCACGTGTCGTAGCCTCCGTTGCACTGATCTTCGTCGCGCCAGCTCCGTCGCACCGTCTTTGTCGTGCCAGCTCCGTCGCGTCGTCTCCGTTGCGCCAGCTCCGTCGTGCCGTCTTCGTTGCGCCAGCACCGTCGTGCCGTCTTCGTCGCGCCATCTCTGTCGGCGTTCTCTTCGTCGCGCAATCTCTGTCGGCGTTCTCTTCGTCGCTTCATCTCGGTCGCGTTGTCTTCGTTTCCCCGTCTCCGTCGCGCCATCCCCGTCGTAGCCTCGGTGATAGCCTCTTTTGTAGCGAATCAGTGACTTTGTGATTCAGCTTCGTTACGCCCTCTCCGTCACTCTGGCCCTCCATCACATGTGGTTGTGATCCAGTGGCTTCTGTAGAGTCAAGGTACACCTAGATTTTTCGGTTACCTAGGTTCCTTATCGATATATCTTTTATGTTCCTGGTTAAAATTTTATGTTCTAGTGGCTTATGTTTTGTTTTTTCTTTAACAGGCGATTCAAACATTGCTATCAAAAAGGGTGTTGCCTCTATGTCCTATCCCGGTAGTTATTCACTTCTCTAGTAGATAAACATTAAGGTTAATTTTGCTCTGTTAGCTATTTTATGTGAACAAAATAAGAAGATAAAGTGAATTGAACTTTTTCAGTATGTTTAAGTCAACTTCTGCATTTTAGTTGCATTTGTATTTGTTGGTGGAGCCTTATATATTAAGCATTCTAACTCATTAGTAACTCATTCACTTTAGAATGCATTTGAGTGTGCCATGTTGAGATTGATCAAAACCAAGGGTATTTATATTCAATGGCATATGCATAAGTGAACAATTCTGGCATGTTTGGATGAGTCTATAAACAAAGTTAATCACAAAATAAAAAAAAAAGAACAACATGTTTATGTAGGCAAAAAACTTCCAGCTTCAAAGTTATTATTCAAGTTATTTCAAATAGTTGAACATGTTTGTGGCAAGACAAGCATATATCATACACAGTGCAAGTCTTCATTTCAACAACATCAAAAATGGGTTTTGAACCTGTTGTTTTGGTTAGAAGAGAGCAATACACTGCCTCTTCATTTAAGATGAGAAATAATAGTTATGTTTCAAGAAACTGATAAAAACCTAGTATTAATGCTTTGAAGAAAGAGTGGTTGAAATCAAGTTTTTTGAGATTTGAAGTGGTTTTTTACTTGAGGAAAGTTCTATTTCCATTTAAGATGGTGGAAGGATCTGGGAGGTTGCAAATGCAGGCACCAGAGCTGTTGCAGAAACCAGTTTTGCAGCGATCATCTTCACATTCAAAGGAATACACATTCAGTGGCCCCAAAAGAAATGAAACAACAACTACTTGATATATTCCTGTTGTGATTGACATTTTGGACATTTACTTGTTTTGTGTGTGAGGTTTTTCCTTCACTTTATATTTCTTTTTCGTTGATACAATGGTTTAGATCAGTGAGATAGTTACTTAAGATTCAAGCAAAGGTTAGAAAGTTTTTTATGAGCTCAAACTTGGAAATTAAGTTAAAGCTGAGAAAGAGAGGATATTTTAATTTTAGTTACCGATATTGGGTTTCATAACATAATTCTTAATTCTTGAAGACTATTTGTTAGAACATGGAATTTTTTAGGTCGAAAGTGGCCTTTTTGATATTGGAAACTGTGAGAGTTTAAAAAGGTACGGATTAGGGATGTCAAAAATATTCGTACCCGCGGGTATCCGCGGATAAAACCCGCAATGGGTAGAAAACAGATATTAAAAATGGATACCCGCTACCCGCGGATACGAGTATTTTTGATACCCGCATGTTAACGGGGCGGGTACGGGTATCATAGTATCCGTACCCGTAGATACCCGTACCCGCTAAACTTTAATTCACAAAAAGAAGACCTACAATCGACCGCAATCATCCTCACAGAAATTACGATGCTATAACTGTGGAGGAGAGCACTTGAGGAGGGATTGTACAGAGCCGGCTGGTAGCGGAGGGAGTGGTGCTAGCACTCGCAAATGCTATGCATGTGATCAGCCGGGGCACTTCGCTAATAAGTGTCCTAATAGAAAGACCACATCGGGGGCACGATCTTTGCATTGACCAACACGGAGGCCACTCAATCAGGTAGCCTTATACTCAACTTTTGCTTATTGTTGGGTAACCAGGTGTTAGTGTTGTTTGATTAAAGAGCTTCACACTCCTTAATATCTCACGACTGCGTGAAGAAGCTGGGATTGTCGACTCGTGATCTGGGATGTGAGTTAATAGTCTCAACACCAGCATCTGGACAGGTTTCAACTAATTATGCTGGTGTTGGATGCTCGATGGAGGTAGAGGGCAAGCGATTCAAGATGAACCTCGTATGTTTGCCTTTGGAGGGACTAGACGTGATATTAGGAATGAACTGGTTGTCAAGCAATCACATAGTCATTGATTGTGGACGACGTAGAGTGGTGTTCCGAGAATTGGAAGGGATTGAGTTGACCTACTTGTTTCATGATAGTGGCTCATGGACAAAAGAAAAACTCAGAAGAACATATCAGAAGTATACCAGTAGTAGACGAGTATGCTGACATCTTTCCTGATGAAATACCCAAATTGCCACCTAGTAGGGATGTAGAATTCTTTATTGATCTAATTCCTAGAGCGGGTCCTGTGTCGACGGCTCCTTACAGAATGGTGCCAGCAGAGTTGGCAGAGTTGAAAAAGCAGATCGAGGATTTGCTAGAAAAGAAGTTTATCAGGCCGAGTGCCTCGCCTTGGGGAGCTCTAGCGTTACTGGTGAAGAAGAAGGATGGGAGTTCTCAGCTTTGTGTGGATTACCGATAGTTGAACAAACTGACAATAAAGAACAAGTACCCGTTGCCGAGGATTGACAATCTGTTAGATTAGTTGAGAGGGCAGGCGTGTTTTTTAAGATTGACTTACGATCTGGATATCATCAGATCTTAGTCAAACCAGAGGACGTTCAGAATACCGCGTTTCGATCAAGATATGGGCATTATGAGTATGTAGTGATGCCATTCAGAGTGACTAATGCTCATGCAGTCTTCATGGATTACATGAACCACATTTTCCGCCCCTATTTGGACAAGTTTGTGGTGGTGTTCATAGATGACATCCTCATCTACTCTCAGAATAAGGAGGAGCATGCAGATCATCTAAGGATTCTGTTGGAGGTATTGAGAGAACACCAGTTGTATGGTAAATTGTCTAAATGTGAGTTCTGGTTAGAAGAGGTACAGTTTCTGGGCACGTTATCTCTTCCAAGGGTATTGCAATAAACCCGAGCAAGATTGAGACAATGTTGAAGTAGGAAAGACCTTAGACGGTAATGAAAGTCAGAAGCTTCTTAGGGCTGGCAGGATACTACAAGAGGTTTGTAGAGGGGTTCTCTAAAATGGTGAGTCCTTTAACTCAGCTCACTAGAAAGGACCAACCTTTCTCCTGGACGGATAAGTGTGAAGTGTGTTTTGAAGAGATGAAGAAGAGATTGACCACAACTCCAGTACTTGTTATTCCAAACACAAGTAAAAAGTTTGAGGTATACTGCGATGCATCCTATCAAGGTTTGGGATGTGTATTGATGCAGGAAAAGAGGCCAGTAGCTTACGCTTCTCGACAGTTAAAAGTGCATGAGAAGAACTACCCCACCCATGACCTAGAATTGGCTGCTGTAGTGTTTGCTCTCAAGACATGGAGACACTACTTGTATGGCTCCCAGTTCCAGGTTTTCAGTGATCACAAAAGTCTAAAATACCTGTTTGATCTGAAGGAGTTGAATATAAGACAACGGTGATGGATGGAGTATCTCAAGGACTACGATTTTGAGTTGCTTTATCATCTTGGTAAAGCAAATGTAGTGGCGGATGCCTTGAGTCAGAAGAGGATGCATATATCAGCAATGATGGTGAAGGAGCTGGAATTGATTGAGAAACTCAGGGATAACCTAGGTATACAATTGGGGGAAGATTCTATTAGGTGTAGTGTTCTGACATTGACCAGTAATATTTTAGAAACTATCCGAGATCAACAGAAGAATGATGCTGAGCTGCAGCAATATGTGAGCTGGTTGGGTACTGAAAAAGGGAATGAATACAGGATGGGATCAGATGGCATCCTGCGATTCAGAGATAGAATTTGCGTGTCGGGAAATTGGAGATTGAGGAAGCAGATTCTAGAGGAGGGACATAAAACTCGTCTTAGCATGAATAAGATGTATCAGGATCTGAAACAGTCCTTTTGGTGGAATGGTATGAAAACTGATGTTGCCGACTTCGTGGCATCATGCTTGGTGTGTCAGAAGGCCAAGATTGAACACTAGCGACCTGGGGGTACTCTAGAGCCGTTAGACATCCCGTAGTGGAAATGGTATAATATTGCCATGGAATTTTTTGACTCACTTACCGAGGTCTGTTAAAGGGCATGATTCAATCTGGGTAATAGTGGACAGGTTGACTAAGTGTGCCCATTTCCTCGCCATTAATTAGAAGTGGTCTTTGGATAAGTTGACTGAGTTGTATGTTCGATAAGTGGTCCGGTTGCATGGTGTGCCAACCAGTATAGTATCCGATAGAGACCCAAGATTCACATCTCGCTTTTGGCAGTCTCTATAGGCAGCATTGGGGACCTAGTTGAGGATGCGTTCTGCATATCATCCCCAGACTGATCTTAATGCCCAAAAGCTACAAGTCATATATAATATCAAATACAACAAAAAAGAAAGAAAGTCAGTCTCACTTCTAACCTTCTTTAAATATATTTTAAAAAAATTATTTAGTGTAATCGATGCTCTGCACCAAAACAGATAATTTGTTTCCTTTTTTTAATATTATTTAAATTACTATATGATAAATGTCATATAATATCCTCCTAACATATTATAACATACCATAACACCACATTTATCTACTTTTTCATATAACTAAAAAAGTGAAAGCTCTAGAATGCAACCCTAGGTCACGTTATTGTAAAAGAAAAACATAAACCCTAACATTTCCTTTGCATCATTCACCCACAAATCAAGAAAGCCTCAATGCATTCATGCTATATTAGATTTCGTATCACTAAAATTCATCAATTACATACTTAACATTCAAATGAAAATTTGATGATACTATATCACCATTACAATCAAAATTTCTTAAATATAAAACAAATGCATCACATGTTTTTTTATTGTAAACAATAATTCAATCAAACAAAACTTAAAATCTTCTTTCATAGGAAGAGATTAAACTAGTTAGCTCCCCTTACCCGGTTCTCCTTGCTCAAATGAAAAATGCTAGAGTCCTCCTGAACCACAATTGATCAAACTCGTATTCCTTCCCTCACCCTTGCAGAAACGACCCCATGTGTCCTTCGTTCAGCCTCTTTGTGTGCATAATACTCTCCTCTAGCCCCCACAAGTTTAAAGTCTCAAAAACTCACCTTATCACCTTTCACTCTCTTCTTAACTAAGCCTTAATTAGGAGTGATGATGGGAAAACGAAAATTAATAAAAGTTTGATTGATGGACATCGGAGAGCCATTAATAAGTAGTTTCCTAACCCTTCCATCTACTCTTCTGACCCTTCCCATCCATGCCAAAAACAATTTTAGCAAAAAGAATCCTTATTTTGCTTAAGTTAAGGTTCGGACACACAACTATACAAATGTTAAGTCAATGCATAACCATTAAACCAATTCAGATTTCATGATAATTCCTAAAATTCTAGGATTATATTATCACTCATCATGATCAATGATAATATCAAAATAATACACAATTAAAATAACACACAATTTGACAGACACAAGACTTGAACCCAAGTCCTTTCAACATAACTTTGTACTCTCAACCATTTAAGCTAGTATTATTTCACGTCATAATAGTCAGCATTAAATGCCATAAAGGCTCCCACTACCTGCATTTATTAAATAATTATTTATTTAATTATTTAAATTCCTCAGGTCTTACAAAGGAAGCCAGAACTGACCCATTATTATCTAATAATTCTTCCGGTTGAGCTATCTTCCTTTGGGATTGAGCGAGTGCTCTAGTTCATATAGTCCTTGCTCTTTTTGTCATGTTGGTGACATGGAACTTTTATTCCTTTTAGCAGTTTACACAGGAACTTCATTTGATTCTTGTGTTACTGATTTTTCAACTTCTAGTTAAGGACTTAATCTTCTTGAGTTCACAAGTTTTTCCTCAACTGATATGCTTGTGTTAGAACCCCAGTAGGTTCTATAACTTCCTTGGTTGACCCAATGCTATTTTGTCTCTAATTGTTGGTTTCATATGAGGTTATCATTTTTTTCTCTTTCTCTCCATCCTCCTTGTTTAATCTCTAGTTAGGGATGTAGTCTTTGTGTTCACCAAGTCATAATTTTAAAACCCTTCTATATGAGGAGGTTCCATGTTTTCCAACTTGTGTGTTCTCATCTTTTCCAGATCCCAAGGTTCAAAACTTATATACTCCAAAGGTTTCATCCATAAGTATTCTTTTCGTTTTCGTCTTCTGAAGGTTTGGGTATATATATACTTTTTTTTTATCAATTTGAGTTGCAAGTATCAATTTTCCTAGAGTCATAACTATAGTGTTCTTTGTAGGACTTAAGATGTCTATGATAATGTTAATTTGTACTATTATCTAAGTTACATTTTATTAGCAAAAATTTTTTGTGTCTTTTTGTAGATTGAAAGCTTTGTTCCAAAAACCCAGACAAGTGAGTAATATTGAGTAGCAAGACAAAGTTTAAAAACATCAAAATATGAAAGAAACAACCACCGTCGGGCGACATAAGGCTAGTGCCAAGTCACAACATGTTTCCAGGGACTTAGCGTCTGGCAAGCAACAACAAGCGCCAGGGGACAGGCTTTCAAGGGACTCACCACCAGCGGAACCTGGAGATCGTCAGGCGGTACACAAAGATTTTCTGCACCTGCTTTAGAGGTCGCACCTGACGCTGAGAGGCTTCCGTCAGACGCCACTTTTTCTGATGTTGCAAGTTGGACCTATTTCTTCGTGTTTTCGCAAGGGAAACTCATCCTTAACATTTTGGAGTGCTTGGAGGCTATTAAGGCTTGTGGGAACTCATCCTTGACAATTAATGCTCAAAGAATAATATTTTCACTTTGAATCCAATCATACTCAACTTTTAATTCAATTGTAGGTGCAAGCTTTATTCTAAACATCCATCTCTTTACAACTATCCTTGTATTTCTTCTTAGGATTTTTATATGCTTCAATTATCCTAGGGCAATTAGACAAGCACCATATTTAGATTGTTCAAAATTTAATATTTAAAATATGTTTACAAATTTATAAATATTAAAATATAAATTTGAATTGAGTCGACTATATATAAAATTCTAGTCTGTTATCCAAACTCAATCACAATTATCAGTTTTAGTCAATTTATTTATTTAATATATCCTTTATATGATTGGACCCGATCATATACTTAAATTTATTTCGGATTTTGTTTACATAATACAAGTAATGCATGGCTTATGAACAGGTGACCTATATTTGAGTGTAGATGCATGCATGGTTCGCGCTAATTGGGCATTTGCATGGCATGATAAATTGGTATGGGACCATTATTTAAGGATTTATGATCATATTTGTCATAGGACCCTCCTATCTTTTACTTCTTCAAGTTAGACTATAGTAGAGGAAGGACAGGAGAAACAATTAGGAGCAACAACTGGATTTATTATGAACATTTCTTAATCTTCATCTACTTTTGAATTATGGATACAATGATACAAATTCAATACGTAATTTATTAAATTAAGTGGAACTCACTTTTTTTCTTATGGTCATGAAATACTTGTACATGAAAGGCGAAATTGAATGGAATGTGTCCCATTTTTGTTGCATTGCATCTTTAGTACGTCCATATTTCAAAATGAATTTCAACCGGTGAGTCAACCCATCTCACCACGAGTTTGAGTCGGATTGGATTGAGAAAATTTTAGTTTTTTCAAGAGTGGGTTAAACTGAACCAGTCTCACTTAATCCACCAACATTTTTTTACATTTTTTTAAATTTTTTTGTTATAATTATTTACTACTTCTAATTATATAAGTTTACAATTTCATATTTTCAAATATTAGAATGTTGCTCAATAATATTTGAATAGTTTGAATGTTTAATTAATTTATTTTGTCAAGTTATATACATATTTTTAAATTTTAGAATGTTCCTCAATAATATTTGATAATTTTGAATGTTTATATTAATATTTTGAGAATTAAGAGAACGTTTTGATTCCTCTATTATAAAAAATAAATTAAGTCAATTCACTCTTATTGTAATGTAATAAATATATAACATAAATTACAGAAAAATAAATAAAACATTCATAATAATTACTTAAATTTATCGTTTTTCAATCAAAATAATATATTTTTTTATAAATATAATCCTAATTTAATTAATGTGAAGATAATGCTTTAATAACAATAGCAATATATAATGCACCGATATTTCGATTTGGATCACGTATCTATGTCCGACATGTATTTGTGTTCGATACTTGATAAAATTTTATTAATATTTATCAATGAAGGATATAGTGTGTAAAGCAATACTACTTGTATGAATAATAATTTATAAATTTTTTATGTTGACAATTTAATAAATATGGTTTTAATTTGGATTTATACCATAACAATCATATATTTATGACATTTTTAAGAATTAATGTTCCTAAAATATATTAAAAAAAGGTACTATGATGGAAAAATGTTCAATGAGATAAAAGTCACCCTAAATAATTCATATTAAAAGTTCCTAAAATAGATTAGTTTAAATTTCTTACAGTAAACACTAGTAAATTTAGTTTGTAAGCTAAAAACTAAATTATTAACATTGGCGAAAACACTGTTAAATTATATAAGTTGTAAGAAAGAAAAAAAAAATCACTTATGCACTAACGTATAACAAAAGAACAAAAATATGATGTTCTCACTAAAAAATGATTTTTTTCAACAATTGATTAATGCATTTTCACACACATATGAGAAACGTGATGGCGGCAAAAAGAATTGTCATGATTGACATCATTTGTTTAGTAAAAAGAATTTTCTATTCTTATTTGGGTGTTATTAGACTTGTTCAATCAATATATATAAACTTAATTAATGATAATATAGATATATTAGTTATATTTTAAGATAATTTATTACTTAGTTTTTACTTTTTGTTTTAATCTTACGAATGTTTTGAAGTTGAAAATATTAAAATATAAATTGAAAAATTATAGAATGAAATTTATAATAATCAAAAGTGTGATTTTTTTAATTACAAATATCTAATTTAAAATTTTGAAATAAAATATTAAATATAATCTTTTAATTTATTCTTTTACAAATATAATTATCGAAAACATTATAGGGAGTTCTATTTAGAAAAGTTTTAAAAATCAAAATGAAAATTTTTAAAGAAAAATAAGACTAACAAATAAGTCTTTTATTTATTATAAAAAAAGTAAAACAAATAATACACAATAAAAAAGAAAATGAATTACACTGCTCACACAAAAAACTGGTACAAGAACCTCTATCGGGACTAAGAGGTATGAATGATCCTCATATGTCGGTATTCGATTGTAGGAATTTTAATAAAAAAATAATAATTACTTAAATTTATCGTTTTTTCAATTAAAATAATATTTTTTTTATAAATGTAATATTGTTTTAATTAATGCGAAGATAATGCTTTAATAACAATACCGACAAAAAGAAAAAGCTTTATTATTTAATGAATACATTTTATGTTTTTAAACAAAATAAGTTTAGTTCTTATAGTAAATCGTAGTAAATTTAGTTTGTAAGCTAACAACTAAATTATTAATATTATATAAGTTTTAAGAATTTAAAAATAAATAAAGATATGAATAATTTCATTTATGCGTTAAGGTCATCGATCATAAAAGAACAAAAATATGACGTTCTAACTAAAAAATGAGTTTTATTTTTTCCAAACAATTGATTAATGCATTTTTACATACACAAGTTATACTCCCAACCGGAGCGAACAATTTTCTCTTCATACACAAACTTTGGAAATTATAAATCATTGACAAAAGAGGCCATAAACTATGATTGGTACTTAAATTTTCATAAGCATTCATTCCATCTATAGCTATTTATGAACTGATCTGTTTTTTGAACTGGACTAACCGAATTGTACTATTTTAAAATCGAATTGTACTGATTTTAAACCAAACTGTTCTATTTTTGAACTAAACTGTGTTATTTTTCAATTGAATTGTACTAATTTTGAATTAAACTGCATTATTTTTAAACAAAACCTCATTATTTTTGAATTGAACTGCATTATTTTTGAACTAAGCTAAACTACTTTTAAATTGAATTAGTTGTGAACTGTTTTTGAATTACTTAACTAAATTATTCTACTAAATATTGTATTTCAATTAAAAAACTAGAAAAGGTAGTATTTGCCTATCATCATTACTTCATAAATCACATTCTATAGTAAACTAATATTTCACTAACCACCAGTTTTTCTTTTTTTTAATTGATGGAATTTGAAAAATATTTAGAAAAATGAAAAAATATTAGGAATGAAAAAGTGGAAGATGGTCGATGGAATTGAAAACTTGATGGTAATCCTTGTCTTTTGTCTAGCCGTACATAGGTTGGAGAGAAAAAGAAAGACCTTGTCGAATGTATTTTTATTTCTTTTGAATCGGAAAAATTCAGCTTCAAGTTATATGCAGTTAACCATTTAACCATTGGTTCTGTTTTTATTAAACTGTTTTTATTATAGTTCAGTTTAATTTTCTCTTTAATCAGTTTAGTAAATTTAGTTTAATTTAGTATCGTTAATTGATAATTTGGTACAATTCAATTAATTTTGTCCACCCATACACTAAAGTAATAACAAAAGAACAAAAATATGATGTTGTCACTAAAAACTGATTTTTTTTCAATAATTGATTAATGCATTTTCACACACATATGAGAAACTGTGATAGAGGCAAAAAGAATTGTCATGATTGACACCATTTATTTGGCAAAAAGAATTTTCTATAGTCATTTAGGTGTTGTTAGACTTATTTGATTAATGTATGTCAAATTTATACTCAATTAATGACAATATATAGATGTAAATTTTGGTAGTAAACCCTAGTAAATTTAGATTATAATCTAACAACTAATTATTAACTTTACCAAATACACTTTTAAATTATTTAAGTTTTAAGAAAGAAAAAAAATGAATTATTGCATTTATGCATTAAGGTAATCATGAAAGAACAAAAATATGATGTTCTAACTAAAAAATGACATTTTTTTCAACGATTGATTAATGCATCTTCACATATCAAAAA
>Ga0209389_1004777_pt1 | contig 11382 bp, 10 predicted proteins | sample CowpearedBW_FD_187526 | JGI IMG/M metagenome (GOLD analysis project Ga0209389, IMG submission 187526) | Root nodule microbial communities of legume samples collected from California, USA - Cow pea red BW (SPAdes) (version 2) | ecosystem: Host-associated > Plants > Roots > Nodule | place: USA... | reverse complement strand
GAGGGTCTCGATCCAAAAACATAAACTTTTTGCAAATATGATTTCTTTTTGAAAAAGATTAGACCAATCCCGAGGAGAGGGTCTACATCCAAAGGATTCGGCGACCATTACCATGTAGAGGGCCCTGATCCCAAAAACATATACTTTTTGCAAATATGATTTCTTTTTGAAAAAGATTAGACCAATCCCTAAGAGAGGGTCTACATCCAAAGGAGAACCTGAATATTGATTTAAGCATAAACAAACACAACGTGAATGCCATGTGAAAACTTGCCCCTATGGGCTCTTATAGTCTTGATGGTATGATGTGATGAGGGTGCATGAATGCATGCATAAAACTCTTACTTTTCCTTCCTTTCCTTTTTTTCCTTTTTTTTGGCATTTAGTGAATTCATCTGTGATTTTTTTCTTAACATAAATATACCTTTTTACCAGTATTTTTATTATTTTTACTTACCAACTCAGTGTGACACTTTTACAATAAATTTATGAAAACCCAAATGATATATTTTGCATAGAAAAAACTTGAAAATAGTTTCGATATTAGTTGCATCCTCTATTATGGAATCATCATGCATAAAATTTTTTAACCGCATCAGAGCTGACTAGCAATGGTAACTCCTCCCCATCCATCCTTATGAGAATTAGTGCCCCGTCAGGGAATGCCTTCTTCGCCACATACCCACATACAAACCTTCATAATTTGGAGTCCATTTGCCTTTGTGGTCCTTTTGTATAAGTAAAATCTTTTTCAAAACTAAATCTCCTTTATGAAATTCTTTGGGACCCACCTTTTTGTCAAACGTTTTTTCATTCTATAATTGTCCGTGACATACCGTGGTTATCCTTTTTCCACAATGAGGTTAAATTGGTCAAATCTAGCTTGAACCCATTTCACTTCTTCTAATTGAGTTTCCATTAATAGTCGCAAGGATGGGATTTCCACCTCAAAGGGGAGTATTGCTACCATTCTAAATACCAAAGAGAAAGGTATTGCCCTAGTTGAAGTACGCACTGACATACAATATCCATGCAAAGCAAAAGGAAGCGTCTCATGCTAATCCTTATACATGACCACCATCTTTTATATAACCTTCTTCATGTTTTTATTAGCAGCCCCAACTGTCCCATTCATCTTCTGACAATAAGGAGAAGGTTCCCAATCATCCTCATTATCATCTTTCATATTGTCAACAAAGTGCTCAAAATTAGGAATATCGACATTAATATTTTTAAAGCATTCATCATCATATTTGCATCATTGAAGTTTATAAAACGGCTAAATAAAACAAAAACAAACAAAAATGCCCACTATAAATGATTTTATTATCACATTGAGCATAAAAAAAGATTTAAAGATTAAAAAAAATTAAAAACGATCATCTCAAAAAGTCTTGAATCCTAAAACTCCAAGTAAAGCAAAAGGATAAACTAAAACTATTACATTTTTTCCAAATTAAACATCATGGTTAATTCGTTATCTCTCAATTATTCAACTACATGTCTGGAGGATAGAACAACACAAAGTCTGAGCTTTCAAATCCACTTCCATCCTCGATGGGTGATATCTGACAAGCGTTAATCCATCTAACACTGCGGAAGCTCTCTTTGATGCCACTAATGCGAATCTTCCCTTTCTTTTGTTCTCGTCCTTCTATACGAGCCAAGATTCGCTCCTTCTTCTCTTCTAAGAGCCTCCTCTTGTCCTCTTTATCCCCACAACATACTTGCACGAAGTTCTTGTCAATATAGTTTTGTAGAAAATTTTCGAACTTGTTGCATGTCTCGATGGAATGCTTAGCACCTAGATGGAACCCACATGCATCCCTTAAGTTATATTCACCTTCCAACAATCCTACTATTAGTAGTGCCTAAAAAATAAACCTTCGGGAACTCTTAATTTCACTCACATTCGTCAACTTGTGTCCCTCGAGATCAATAACATTTATTGAAGTATTACCATGCCCAGATAGGGGATTGGCCTCGATGTTGGATTTATTCTCTTGGAATTTTAACCACCCTGAGTCGATTAAAGCTTGCACTTTGCGTTTGAAAGACAAACATTTCTCAGTAGAGTGACCAATGGCTCTCCTATGATAATCACATGTGGCATTTACATCAAAATACTTAGGGTATGGTGGCTCCAATGGCTTTATCGGGCAGATAGCTACCAAAGCATTACGGAGTAGATTCGACAATAACTCCATGTAAGTAACATGAATAAGAGTGAAATGAATATAATTCTTTTCTTGATTCCTTCTAGGACTAGTGGTTTGCCCTAAAGACTGGTTGGGATTTGTGTTAGCCTCAGTTTTCCAAGTGTTATTTGAGGCGTATTGTGATTGATAGGATCCTTGTTGTGGAGATTGTGCTTGGTAAGTGGGAGTATGATTTTCCCACCTAGGTATTGTTGATGTTGCGTGCACCTCTACTTCCATCTTCTTCCCAAGACTGAAATCAAGCTTTTTAGGAGTTGTAGCTGCAACCAAGCTATATGCAATTTTTCCATTTTTCAGCCCAATCTCTATCCTTCACCTATGATGATGATATCAGCGAAATTTGAGGATACATTCCCCACCATGTGGTCATAGACTGGTGGTTGTAACGTGCTTACAAACATTGCCACCATTTCCTTATCATGAAGAGGAGGCTCCACTTGAGCAGCAAGCTCTCTCCATCGTTGGGCATACTCTTTAAACGATTCTGCATCCCTTTTGGCCATGTTCTGCAATTGCAAACGATCTGGCGCAATATATATGTTATACTTGTACTATTTCAAAAAAGCATCTACCAAATCCATCCAAGAGCGAATATGAGACACCTCCAAGTGGGTATACCAACTCAATGCTGCCCCAGCCAAACTGTCTTGGAAGAAGTGGATTAGCAATTTGTCATCATAAGCATAGGCAACCATCTTTCGACAATACATGGTTAGATGATTTCTAGGGCATGTGGTACCCTTGTACTTTTCGAACTCCGAAACTTTAAACTTGTGAGGTATTGTGACATTACGAACTAGGCTTAAACCCGCAACATCGCCAAACCTATAGTTTCCACCTCCCTCAATAGCTCGTAGCCGTTCTTCCAAATTTTCCAACTTAGTTTTGGTTCCCTCAACATCAGCGGACATGGCCTGCATAGTAGGGTGTGGTGTAATCTTCCCCAAAGAGTCATCACCAATAGTTATGTTTAAAGGCTTGGTCATTACAGTCTCTCGGGATCCCGCAAAGGTAGTCGCTTCATTCCCTGGAGTATTGATTGGGAATGAGAAAGAAGCATGTTTAGCCTCTGAATAATCTCCAACAGGTGGGGTGTAACCCAATGGCAATCCGTACATTGGGAAAGCAGCAGGAGCGTCGTGAGTGCTTTCCTCACCCTTTGCTGATAAAGCTTCTCTTGAGGCCTTTAAGGACTTCAAGGCCTCCAAGATTTGACCTACTTGGTCCTTTAATTAATTGATATCTGCTTTTATTGTTTCTTGTGCAATTTCCCAATCCTCCATATTTTTACTATTTGCTCGTGTCCTGTACGGGTGTGTTGGCCTTGCCTATATGTTTTTATAATTTTTGCTCTATCATTTTGATTAAACAAAAAAGATAAGAAAAAGAAAAGGAAGGAAAAACATAATGCAAATCTTTTATTTTATTAAGAAATTATAATGTTGTGAGTAAATAGAAATTAACATGGAAAAGAGTCCACACAAACCCAACCATCTAGAAAGCTCATATCAATGCGTTAGAATGAAAACTTAATCTCTAGCCCTATCTATGACGCTCTCAAATTACTTTCTACAACCCTAGAGGATAATTTCTTCTTCAAAGTATCAAAATCTAACTCCCCCCCGACTCCAAATTCCATGTTAATTTGCCTTTTCTTTTTAAACTTAATCATAACTTTATAATTTCGGACCTAAAATTAAATAAACATGATGGGATGACATGGTAAAACATAAATACATGGATGCAATAATATGTCATGCATGATTTTATTACTAATCAAAAATCAAAAGGAAAGAAAAAAAAGAAAAAAAAATGAGGAATAAAAAAAAGTGTATATCTCCCTTTGTGCCTTAACAAAGGTTTGGCGCCTAATGGATCTAAGGTAAAATACATGCGCGTACCAGGATGGTTTCCTAATACCTAAATATCAAGGTCACTAGAGTTATGACCCACTTCATGGCATTTCCCATGACAGTTGGTAAACGACAAGAGGTGGGAGTACCAATGAAGCAAACAAACTCTAGCTGGGGTTCTCACAATGACCACTTGGGAAGTACATCCACTGTGACACTGCTACACAATCTCCTCTAATTCTAAAGTTACTCAAACCCGAGTATAGGGCCCCACTCATGTCATACACACAGTGTGTGTGTGTATGTGTGAAGGGAGGATAATGCATACCCAAATCCCTTCCTGCAAACAAATAGAAAAACCAAACAAATATATATATAATAAAGTCATCTATCTTAGAATTCAAAATTCAAGCATGAAAATAAAGCAATATTAACAATAAATAAATAAAAAATCAATCATCCAAAATTAAAAAAATATATATATATACAATAATAATAATAATAATAAATGAGAAATAAAATAAAATAAAACAAAACAAATAAATATAAGACGAAAAAAATGAATGAAAAAGAAAAGAGAAAAATAAATAAATAAAAAAAACATTTGAAACAACCACATCAATTTTATATATTTAATTAAATGGTCTAACTCTCTAAAGTCCCTAGTGGAGTCGTCATCTGTCACAACCGAAATCACGACAGGATGACGAACCAAAAATAAAATTATAAAAAAAAGGTTTGGAGTCGTCACCATTGTTATTATAGGAAACTATGGAAAACCATAAAAAGGAGCAAGGTCTACGAAAACAAATATTGGGGGTACGAGAGTTAATTACGTGTAGGGAAGGTGTTAACACCCTACAACGCTCATCCTAAGACTGTACCTTTAATTAAAATACAAATTGATGTGGTCTCCTTTAAATGTTTATTTTCCAAAGATAAAAATAAATAAATAAATAAATAAAGATGACAAAGGAAAACAAAGGAAACAAAAAAAAATTATTTTTGGGCCCGACAAGGATTACTCCTTGCTCCTACGTATCTCCATTCATAATGGAGAATCAAGGTCACGTAGTTCTTTATGAAAAACTTTTTGAAAAAAAAAAACAATTTGGTCGAAGATGTTGATATCATTCTTTTTTAATATTTGAAATTTTTTTCATTTTTTTAGTAATCTTACAGAAGAGAGAGGGTATTAAGTACTAAGACGACGCGAGCACTTATACATTTTAAAAGTTAAAAGGGTATTTAAATTATTTATTTGTTATTACTTCCTTTAAAGAAAAACCTTCGAAATAAGACATGATACCCAAAAAACGTGACTATTATATATCCATAATTTATGAAAACATTAGAAAAATAAATAAATAAATAAAAGATTAGGAAATAACGTTTAGGATTAAACATATTATTTTATTATAAAAAAGTTTTAACACACTTAATATGAAAAAATATGGCATAACATATTCATACAATGTTAAAACATGATATCTCTCACTTATTTTTGCAACAACGTTCACAACCCAATGCAATCAACAAACATTAATTATAAAACTAATAAACCCAAAAATGCATGACAATAATGCTTTTTCCATATCAAAAAGAAATAGTGAAAACATCAAATTCAACCAAGATCACAACCAAATATCAAGAAAGACTACATAACACACCAAAAATTAATTTTTGTGAACCTGAACGGGAGATCGGATTTACAATAGTCGCGTTAGAACACCAAGAAGCATGTGGGGGTGGCGATCGAAGGTGAGTGGGTCTTTTATATGCGAGGGTTAAAAGAAATTGTGTGCTTAGGGTGAGAGAGGTCTCTAGAATTCCGAGATTTTGTTTTTATTTTTTTGCTTGATAGGTTTATATACACAACATTAAAAATCTAATGTAATCCCGTAATAAAGTCAGTCTTGATTACAAATAAATTTCAAAAGGCAAGAATTGGTCTTAATAATATCACATTATGGGAATCAAATCACAAAAAATCATAGCACAAAATCAAACGTGATCATCAAAATTGATTCTAATTAGTAAAAGAGATATTGTTTTGAATCATATTACGACTTTCTTTATCTGGAAAAAAGAGGTGTCATAAAATTAGAGCACAAAATCAATTATCATTGGAAAAAAAACTATTCTAAAAAAAACAAATTGTGCTTCTAAATATTAGAATCTCATCATTAACTTCTTGATTTGGAGTAGAAACGACAAAGCATATAGTGGGGGTGAAAATATAAAATTTGGGCTACTGTTAGTTGCAAGAAAAATGATGTGGGTGTATAGAGTATTTTGGGCTAAAATAGAAACAAAGCCTCAAAGGAAAATACATAAAAGATTAAAACAGTCTCTTTTTATTTCTTTTTATTTATTTATTTATTTATTATTATTATTTAGACTAAGAAAAAACCAAAGAAAAAACTTATTTACTTTTTTTTTATTGTCTTAAAAAAAAATTATTATTATTTATTCTATTATTTATTTAGTCGGAAGAAATTGGGTGTTGACATTTGGCATGTCCATTAACTTTCTTATATTTTTGTATTTTGTAGGTTGATGGATTTGGTCCTGAGATTCTTGCTAATAGGGAGTATGGTTGTGCAATGTCTACACTAATGCACTCTCCGCAGATAAGGTAACGAGTCTAATATGTCTAGATTTTCTTTGATATCATTGTGTGTTCGTGTTTATAAATTTGAAAAGGGTAGGCATTGATATTTTCATTTGTTTTCTTTTTAACTACCTTTTTGAATGACTTTTCTCTTTTAGTATTCTTATTTTAATCATCTTATGGGGCGTACTTCTGTCTCACATCATTTTTGTTTATTGTGTTATAGTTCCATGTTGACAATCATCTTTCATATGTCTTATACAGGTAATCTTTGGTGAGGTGGTTCCTGCATTAAAGCTAGCCCTTTTTGAGATAACAAATTACTAATGTAGTTCAGACTAGGGTGGAGGAAGGTTTGAACAATTTGAATTGTTTCTTTGTATATATTTGTGTGTATTGAGATCTAATGTCACATTGCTATTACTCTATTTTTCTTAGACAAATACCACGAGCCGATAAAGAATAGTCCTGAAGTGTATGCACTCTTGAAGGCAAAAACTCCTCTCTCTCAATGCTCAAGCTCTACCTAAACACAAAGCATAATGATATATGTCAATCAAGTATACATTTGTAGACTATTGAAGCATCATAAAATGGTAGTTTCTCTTATCATTGCTTTTATGTATTACTTAAAGTTGTGATATAATGAAAATAGAATGTTTGACTATAGAATAATTATGATCCTATGAATTGGTTTTTAAGAGATTGAATCATGTCTAGATTCAAATTTTAATTCACATTCCCAATCAGTAGTTGGAAGGTGTTCATGCATATGAAGTTGTGAGTCATAACTACCTAAAACTTCCAAAGTTACACTACTTTATGTCAAATGTGAGTGCTAATCTGTAATTTATTGTTTGAATTTAGTTTTGCTTGTCCGTTGTGATTTTATGTATAGTTATGCTTTGATTAAATCATTGTTAGTGTAGAACTATGGTGAATTGTTCAAAAGAATGGTAACGATCGGAGTGACCATGGTTTGTTTTTTGTACCTTGAATATCTATCTTGACTAATCAATCTGCCTTGTGTTTATTATCAGGATAAAGGGATTATTAGTTGTTATTTTGTGGTTACTTAGAGCCATTTCATCGAGTTTGTAGTTTGGGACAATTTTGCATGTATAACTTCAAGGTTGCGTTGCTTTCAGGGGATTATCAATAAACCAATTGGAGTTATTAAATATCCAGATGTTGTAAAAGGGTTACACGTTGCCTCAATCAGGTTATTTTTCAATCTTAATTTTAGTGAACTAGCTTTCACAAATTCTCCAGTTTTTGTCATACCTCATTTGCATCATCACTGAACATTATGATTTCTTTATCGTTTGGATTCAGGGCAATAGTTTTGATGTGATAATATTGAGTTTTGTTATCCCTATTTGTTATCCATTGGTTTCTGGCTTTCTAATGCAATGTTAATTCTTCCTGATTCAAAGTTTCTTGAAATTCATTTGTTTAATCATTTTACAGCTTTCATAGGTTCCTTGTGTTTAGGGTAGCAAGTTTCCACTTAAATCCCCACTAACCTTTGGTCATCTATTCTTGTATCACTAAACATTAACTTATTCTATTTCCTTATATCCATGTATCTCAATTTTTCAGTGATTCTTTCGTTTTATTTACTTTATTTGTATCTATATACTATTAAACAGTTCTTTAAACGTTAAATTTCTTAGCTTAGTTAAATGATATCTTTTTCTTTTTCCATTGTCATTCATTTTCAAGTTGAGTTAATAATGATTGAGTTACTAAATGGAGCATGTGAACCTTGATTACCTAAAAAATATGCAGACACTATAATCGCGGTGAGTTGGTTTAAGGGTGTCATATTTCTTTTTTGTTTGTTGCTAATGCTGAACTTGAGATATTTATTTGTGTAGAGGCCACCATTCAAGGTTTTAAAGGCAAAAGCTATACTGACGAAGAGATTGAAGTCATACTTAGAAGGAGTAGAAGTGTTGAAATATTATGAAATCTTATTGGTAAGTAAAGTAGTCATTTGTAAAAAAAGAAAATTATTGTTAAGAAGAAAAATAGTAAAAATTGAGATTGATGTTTTAGTTTAATAAAAGCAACTTACCATTTTAATTCAAATTAGGTTGATTGAAAAAATATTGATCTCTTCTACTTTATGATTTTTTGCCCTTCGTACTAAATGACAGTTGTATATAGTAATTTCTCTTTTAAATGTATATAAATTTAGACTTTCCAAAATAATAATGATTTTATTCTGAAACATGATTGAGAATAATTTGAAAATATTAAAATATTTATTTTTATAATTCATAATTATATGATTTGTTTTTAAATTTTTTAATAATTGATCAATTAATTTTATTAATTGCTTTTAATTTTCTAATTATGAATGAATTGATTTTTATTCTGTACGTTTTGAAAATACGGTTACGATTAATAAATATATGATTAATTTCTAAATTTTTTATTAAATTAGTTGATTTCATTAATTATATTAAATTTCTTTAATTATGGAGGGAATTTTTATTGGTAATTAATAATACTATTATAATTGTTATTATTATTTCAATCAATAAATATATTTTATTTTAAATCATTCATTTAATTATTAGTCAACAAATTTTGAATTAATATTTATTGAAAATATTTTGTTATTTCAAAGTAATAATTATTCTATTTTAAAACATGATTGAGAATATTTTTAAAGATTTAAAGATTTATTTTTTACATCTATAATTATATGATTTGTTTCTATTTATTTTTTTAATAATTGACAAATTAATTTTATTAATTGCTTTTTATTTTATAATTATGAATGGAGTTTTTTTATTGTAAAGGTTTTGAAATCTTTTAAATTTTATATGTTGCAATGATTATACTATTATACTTGCTATTATTTTTGTTATTATTATTTGAATTAATTAGTATTTTTTATTTTGAATTATGTTTTTCATTATTAGTCAACAAATATTGAAAATATTTATTACATATTCTATTACTTGAAATATAATTATTTTAATTTGAAACATGGTTTAGAATATTTTTAATAAAGCATTTATTTTTACGATCCATAATTATATGATTTTTTTTCTAATTTTTGTTAATATTTGATCAATTAATTTTATTAATTGATTTTAATTTTTTAATTATGGATGGATTGTTTTTAATTCCATACATTTTGAAACCTTTTAAATATATACAGTTGCAATTAATAATTATATAATTAATTTTTATTTTTTTTATTAATTAGGTTATTTCATTAATTATTTTAATTTTATTTAATTATGAATGTAGTTTTTATTGGTAATCGATAATATTGATAATATTATAATTTTTATTATTTTTGTTAATGTTATTTGAATAAATATATTTTATTTTAAATCATTCACTTAATTATTAATCAACAAATTTTAAAATAATATTTATTACAAATATTTTATATTTTATTACTTTAAAAAATAATTATTTTATTTTGAGAAAATATTTTTAAGGATTAAAACATTTATTTTTACGATCCATAATTATAAGATTTGTTTCTATTTACTTTTAATAATTGACTAATTAATTTTATTAATTACTTTGAATTCTTTAATTATGAATGAATTTTATGTATTTCAAACGTTTTGAAATCTTTTAAATTTATATCTTGCAATTAATAAATATATGATTAATTTTTGAAGATTTTTTTATAAATTAGTTTATTATTATGCAAAAATAATTGTTACTCTTTAAAGAATGGATAAATAATTATATTGTAAATAGTAAATTAGGAATAGATAATTATGAAAGAAAATTATATATATATATATATAAATATTGTTTAAAGTTTTTTGTATTTATACATGTTTTTATTGACAATTTTTAAGCTTAATCTTGACTTGATTATGTATTTACTTTATACGGGATCCATAGTCTTATATACTATATACTTACATTATGGTATTCTTATTATTATTATTATTATTATTATTATTATTATTATTATTATTTTTTTGTACGAGATCATAATTTATCATATGTGTACACTATGATATTAATGTCAATCACAATATGTCTACATTGTTCTATTATTATTATTATTATTATTATTATTATTATTATTTTCAGAAAAAATTTAATGCATATTATGTTTACAATTTAGTTTAGCAATGAATATATATTGTATGTGTTTTTTATTGACAAATTTTAAGCTCAACTTTAGTTGTGTTAATTTATGTTGTACAATATCCTTACATTATTATCATTATTATTATTTTTATTATTATTATTATTAGTACTAATATAAAATATAAAGTATTAGTATTATTATTATTATTAGTATTGATGTTAAAACTATTTTTAATGTAAGATAATATAATTAATTTTTGGGTTAAATATATTTTTGGTCCCTCAAGTTTCAGTGAATTTTAGAATTAGTCCCTCTTCAAAACTTTATACCAATTTAGTCATTCATCTTTAGAAATACATGAATTTAGTCATTTTTATCAAATTTTATGAAGTTTATTTGATATTTTAAACGCATTTTGTGATAATATTATTATAAAATAATGTTATTTATTTTTAATTAATTTGTTAAAATAATACCTGTGACTAATTATTTAATTTTTTCATACTATTATTATTATTATTTTGTACGAGATCCACTACAAAATATATATATATATATATATATATATATATATATATATATATTTTTTTTTATATTATTTATTTTTATATC
>Ga0209389_1004764_pt1 | contig 11397 bp, 9 predicted proteins | sample CowpearedBW_FD_187526 | JGI IMG/M metagenome (GOLD analysis project Ga0209389, IMG submission 187526) | Root nodule microbial communities of legume samples collected from California, USA - Cow pea red BW (SPAdes) (version 2) | ecosystem: Host-associated > Plants > Roots > Nodule | place: USA... | reverse complement strand
AAGAGATAGCATTGTTTCAAGAAAAGAGAATGGTAAATGGCGCGATTATATTCAAGAAGGATAGCATTGTGGTATGGACCTTCTTTCTATCTGATTATTCTTTGAATTCTTCTCTGACCTTCCTGCTTCCTATTTGTTTGTTGTCATCAATTGCAGGAATGGATTCTAGCTTAGGGTCTCCTTTTAGCATTTCTTGAGGCATTGATGCCGTTAACTTCCAATTTTGTTGATCAACTTCTTGTGTTTCCTCATTTCATTTTGAATTTCAATAATATATAGGAGCTAAATTTTGGGATTTTGCCACTGTTAAAACATTTTTACTTTGCTGCACATTGTTTCATTGTTAGCACTGTTACATTGGTGCTTTCATTGACTTCCATGACATAAAACACTCGAATGAAGGATATGCAAGTAGAGATCCGCATTCACGCAGAAGATATCCGTTGTTTGACTATGACAGTTGAGAAACTCTAGAAAATGATGGATGATAACAATAAGACCCACGAAACGACGATGGAGGAGATTAAAACGGCTTTACAACAACTATTGTTCAATGCTTCGACTACTCATGGAAACCCATCGAACTCAACCTTGACGATTAAAGTAGTCCCAATCACGATGGTTTTACAGAGTCGAGGTATTTCTCTAGGATTTCCCCATTTTGATGGCTCCTCATGTAAAAGATATTTTTATGTCTAATAAAGCATGTCATATGTAAAGTATTCATTCTAACCCAATTGACGCAAGTTGTGTAATTGGACATTCGTCACCTTTATTTATTTTGTGCTTCGTTTGACAAATATAAAGTGTTATGCAAATACTTCATCTAATAAGTTTTTGCTTGACTAAACAATGTGTATAGGCTTCTTCATTCTTTTAAGAAGAATATGTTGAAAGTAGCTTCATGCAAATAGTTGTTTTATATAGGAGTAATTGTTACCAGAATAATTGTGTTCCAAAGAATACTTAGTGGGTGAAGTAGGAGTAATTGTATTCCAAATAATACTTAGTATTAGTCAGGGGTGTTACATTCCAAATAATACTTGGTCTTAGTCAAGAGTGATGCTATTCTAAACAATACTTAGTTTTTAACCGAGAGCGGTTATCTATCCAAATAATACTTGGAGGTTGTTCTAATTAGGAATTATTGAGGTTCAAATAATACTAATTTGTATTTTCACAACCTTAGTTTGTTTAATGGAACTCAATTTGTTAATTGAGAATTGAATTTCAATTTGAATTTCTAACTTCTAAGTTTGAGTTTAATTTGAATTTCATTCAACGTATAAGAAGCACCCCAAAACCCAAACTATTGACTTTCACTCCCTTTTTCTATAACTATCTTCCTATAATAATAATTCAATTTTTGAAAAAGACTTACCGAAATATTATTAATAGCTTGTTGGTCATAATTTGAATTCAGCATAATCAATGCTCCATCCAGTATGAAATTTCAAATATGGACAAGTCTTCATCCCAATACGGCAAGTGCTTTGCCACTAGGCATTATTGAGTATCATAATCACAATTTTCATTGTTTCAAGGTTCGAATTGAAGATTAGGTAACTGGAAATGCAAAACACTAGAATGCCAAATTATGAAGGCTTACTATGGCAGAAGGCACTGCCCTTACCATGGATCCAAATCATGCTGTTGTTGGGGTAGGAAACATAGGAAATTACTTCCTGTATCACATCAATTTCTACCTGCAATCCCACAATAATAGGAAAAGACTAAAATATTCTCTACCACTGCACCACAGCGCTTCCACCATCACCGCCGGTGCAGAGAAAGAAGAAAAGGGGAGAATGCTACAAAGGAAGAAGAAAAAATGCGAAAAAAACACGTTCCAGAAATTATGTTTTTTGGAATATATTTTCTAAGAAATGTTATTTAAACAATGCTACACCAGTGGATGATGTTGTTTGGGGAAATGACAAAATACTAGTTACCATTCACTTGAGTGCATGAACAAGTGACATAGATGCAACCCAAAACCAATAAAATTCAACTTTCAGAGATTTTCCATTTTTCTCACATCTAGCACTATTGAACTTGGTACATGGTAATTGATTTCAACTCTAACCCAATCTCAAATTTTATTTATAACGTGCGATTTGTACTTAAATATATTATAATTTTGTCATATACCTAATTAATGTGGGATTTTGATCAAGGAGACTCAGCTGTATGACCAAGTTCCACTGCGCAAACAGCTGCGAGGCCCAACAATTGATTCAGATGACGGAACTGTTGCCATAGCACAATCTCTAAGAAAGATGAGGAATCATCAATTACACATACAAGTCAGAGATTATGCAACAAAAAAAGGAAAAAGACAGTATTTTTCCAGTTGAAACATTGAGTAATGATGTAGATTGTAGAAAAAAGTGTATCCAAAGAAAATTTGAAATCAGAGAACAGTGTGAAAGACTAACTATGAAGCTAAGTACGAACCAGCTGTTTATGAAGACCCCTAAACGTAAAGACATGGTAGCCAAAAAGTTATAAGATATAGCAAGTATACCTCTAGCTGTTTATGAAGACACCTCTAAACATATAACTGCAACTGAAGTGCCTCCAAATTTGTAAGTCACTACCAATCAAGAAAAAATAATTCAGTTGATTAGAGGAACAACTAATGCCAATAATATGAAAATAACCATGAATGTAATACTGAATAATAGCCTAAATTATATCTACTGATGTTTAAGAAATCTTTATTAGAAAGAACAAATGTGGTCGTAAAATTTAACTAATGAAAACTTTTTTTTAGAAGAATCATTGTTATTAACGTTCTGCTCTAAATATTGGTGTTCTGCTCCTTTCAGAGAGATATGCATAAAAACTTGTTTTTAAAAAGAAGAGTCGTCCTCAATGTTTTAAGAAAAATTATCTCTCTGATTCCAAAGTTCTGATTTCAATCCTGTAGCATGATTGGCAGTTTCCTTCCACACTTCTCAATGAATGAAATGAAGCACTCAATTTAACTTCAATACAAGAAAATGAAAAGAGAATTTAATGTAATTTTGTAGAAAAATGGTCGCGGTGAACCATATGCGCTTACTGTGTTGTCAATTCCGGGCAGTTTTCCATGTATGATCTTCTCATTTTCAAAGGCCCGTTTATTTACCAAATCCAGTTCCTTCTTCCCAAAAGAGAGCAATCCTTGATGGTTCAAATTCAATGAAACAGAAACAGTGAAATCCAGCTAGGCAGCAACGATTACCACGCAAAACTATATAATAACTCAAGTTTTCTTCTGTTCTCCTTAAATCAAGAACACACCTGAGTAAGTTAGGTTGCTGTAGTAGAATTGAATGTTGAGCATTTTGACTCTGAAATCAGTACCCAATCATAAAGAAACAAAATTGCAGCTAAGCTGTAGCTTAAAAATCAGTCTCAAAGTGGATACACCCCAAGTTCAGTGTAGAGCAGCTAATGAGACATTTGATATCATCAGCAACATGATTGAATTGTAGCCATAAATTGAAGCAGAAAATAGTGATTAATAATTCAGTTGGCCAGAAAGAGAGCATACTTCGTATGAATAATGTTTATTTTAATGGATATGCTTTATGAAATTGTTAGCAGATTAGCCAATTCTGGGTTTTGTAACGAAAAATACAGGTCCTGGGTTCAACGGAAGGAGACTCCAATAGGAATCTTGACTATCAACCATACAACTATGCCACTTGATTCTATAAGAACCTACGGGAAAGTTAGACACATCAAGTGAGCAATGTGAAAACCCCTGCCCTTTCTCATTAGGTCTAAAATCCATGAATGTCTCCACAGCCACACTATTACCATGGGCCCTACTGTGCATACCAATTCTTCTCTTGCCTGCCACACCATCCAAGACATGGCAAACCAACTTTTGGTTCAGTTCAACAATTTCATCATATTTCCAAGCTTCAGATATAGACTGTGAGTGCCCCGAGGTTTGTCCACATGGGACAAGGAAGGACGTACTGCAATGAAGGATGCAGTAACACTTAGTTGACTTAACCAGGAGGTTCGGTGGCACGTTCTTTAATTGAAGACAAATATTCAATGTGATGTGGGAGCCATGCGAAACGGATATTTCAACCCCATTAACAGAGTCCTCATTGTGGAGAAAAAGTTCTGACCCAATGAATGGTCTGCACAAATAATGCAAAACAGATATTTCAACACCGTATTCCTAAGAGTTAGGAAATATAAACAAACACCAAATTGCCAACTCTTGGTCATGACTTTGATCAAATTAAGAACTTAAATGGACTACAGCAGTTCTAGATTTGCATATAAGGAAGCTACATCATAAAATCGGAGCACTAAACGTGTAAAGGTTCAAAACAAAGAGAGCACATATTAAACAACAAAAGAAAACTAATTCAGCATAAAATACTAACAAAATTGGGAAACCATTTCTTGAGACTCCGATGAATCAAACACAAAAGCAAACTAATCAATTCCTAACAACAATAACTTATAATTATATAATTCATTTGGACATGAAAAAGAAGACAAGGGACAATGCTAAAGGAGAAAATAATAGTCCATTTGACGATCAATACAATAAAATCTAACTATAATAAAAAATAAAAAATACACATACATTTAAACTTTGATTAAAATGTTTTCACTGATAACAGTGAATAGTTGATACACATACCTTATTTTGAAGAAGTACTTTGGAATCCGAAGATGAATGTGCATCAATTTTATCAAAGTACTAGAAGCTAGTGTCAAAGCATTCTTGGTAAACTCAGATGCAGTTTTCTGAAGCAAGCATACAGCACTGGAGACAGCATAATTACAAACATTGAGCACCTCTCTGTCTTTATAGCCAATGCTACAAGTTCGGTAACAGGATCCTGGAGATAAACAGTTCTCATTTAGGTCAAAATAATTCAACAGCAAAGAGAAACTCGCTCTGGTTCTATTATCCACACACCAAAATAGCCTCCTTAAATTTTGTATTGTCAAAGCCTGTAAATTACTAGAGGTTTTGACACCAATAAAAATTCTATGAGAATTATGGTCTATATTAGACACTCCAAAAGCAGTTACAAATGCTAATACTGAAGAACTCAGACCATGAGCTGCAAGGACTTCAGAACTCTCACTGTCCATCTCAATGAAAGATGCTCTAAGTAGATTAAAGTCTTCTGCTAGTCTGCACAGTTGCAAAGAAATTTGAGTAATATCTTGATAAGACTTCAGGAATTGAAGCTTATCACTACTCTCAGTCTGTACCTGATTTAAATTCTGATCCACGTTCAATAAAACTTCCCTCAAAGCTTTAACCACAGACACTAAATTTTCCAACACTCTAGCTCTTAATGATAAAAACCACCTCTGGAAACAAAATTCTTGAGAACTTGTTGCAGAGGCTTCCAAAATTTTCAAGGAGGAGCACACTTCCACATGAGACTTTGTAAGCTGATCATAGTAATTACAATCATTGATATTCCTGGCAAGTCTTGAACATGTATCATCCTTGTAATCACGTGATAAAGGAAACTCAATAGTCCCCACCAACTCTATTGATGTGGTTCCCTGTTTTGGCTGCCTAAGAAGTTGAATTTTTTCTTCAGAATTACAATAATGGAACAATGCATTTAACCAGCTACAGCAAGAAACAGACTTCACTTTCTCTATTAATGTCCTGAATATAATAGTAGCCAGCGACCATTCACCCTGACACGCTGCGTGAGCACCAACCTTGTAAGCAGTCCAGCCATTTGTTCCTGTCAAGACTTTGTTTACAAACGTTGTGCTTTTAATAAGACAACTAGCCGGATGTGTTTCATCACTCTCATGGACTAAGCCATCACAAATAGGCTGACTGTGCAATAGCAAATGGTACAATAAGTATGTATAGCAATCAATTAAATTACACTGGCACACAATTTTGGCCAAAATATTCACTTTGCTGAACACTTCAGTATTGATAGCTCCAACTACATAAAGGTTTTCAAGGAATGCCACCAGAAATCTGTATATTTTGGAAAGAAATTTAAAAATAAAGGAATTTTGCTTTTTCCCTTTAAAATTTAGAGCTATAAGAGTTAATGGTACTGCACGATCAGTAGATGCAACAGTCACAAGATAATATTCAATCACTTCTTTTATGTTATCAAGTACCAAACAACCAAGAGAAGGATGACTTTCAACAACAGTTAAAAGAATCTTCAACAGACCCTGGAGCTCCTGACAAATTGTCAAATCATTTTGAGAACCTTCCAACAATGGCATCAACAAAAGTTTGATATGATCTTTGATTAAAGAGATAACACGCGATGGAAGGGAAGAACAACCAAAAACATTCTCAATTTCTGCTCTGTCCTTTGTCCTACAACACAAATCTGCTAGAATACAAATGGCCAAGCAGCTCTTCCTCGAGGCTGGATATTGACTAGTGTTTTCAATAACAGTTTGAAGCCTCATAAACTCACGAAGTTCCATGTGAAGTGAAGAAGGCGGAATAGAAAGAAGGACCTGCCAAATATTTAATGCATGTCAAACAAGTTCATATATCATAAGAAATAAAACGATAGTTTCATTTTGCCAAGTACTGAACTCAAACCTTGTGCAAGACCCTTAGAGCTTTATATTGCATGGGCAATGAAATTTCAGGTTCCTCTATAATGGAAAACAGCCCACGAATTATACCTGAATTATCTGAGTTCTCACACAATCCTCTTTTGAATAAAAAATGCAAGCATCTTAATGCTGTTTCTTTTACTTGTGAAGTTCGTTCTCGATTGAGAAACAAAAGTAGAAAGTCCACCTGAATCCAAATGACTTCAAAATATTACACAAGGAAAGCAGCTTACACAGTATATATTTGAACTGGGACCATCATCCATGTATCCTAAAGCTGGCTGTGTGGTACTTTATTTTATCACAAGCCTTAAATAGTTTACTAGCCATTTTTCAAAGGAAAAAATTTAGCAAAGAGTTTCATGAACTTCATGTTATGGATAACTTTTAAAACAATCACATTCAGTTGAAGGAACAAAACAACACTTGCCAAATGGTCACACAATATTTCAAACAGACATAAAAGCAAGGATAAAGTAATAAGTGGCCTTTCATTCCTCCTGCTCAACTAGTATGCTCAAAATCATATAGTAGGACAGATACACACCTGATAAGAGGTTAAAGGAATTAAAATGCAAGCCAGTTTTGAGAGCGAGTATAACATAGCAACCATAAAATCTTCATCTGACGAATTTAGTACCAACTCCATACCCGTCTGCATTAAATCAATCATCACATCAGAAAACCAAATATGATTGTTCCAATAGAGGAACAGACAAAAGAAAAAGTAACAAATTTCTTTAGGTTGGTTAAACTTTACAATTGTTATGCTATTAAGTTTGGATACCGAACCATGGTGCGGGGAGCTTATTGGGCAATAAAAAAATATATCAGCATTGTACAGTAAGAATTAGTTCTGATTTTTATTTTCTTATAAAGTCACGGTATTAGTTTGAACAAAAGTTCAATTCTCTAACTGAATTGTTGTATGGCAATAAGGGAGCAACACACCAGAATACATTGTTCCATAATTCACTAGTAGTAGTCCTAGACTCTTGATTAAATTGAAATGGATAATGCATTATAAATCAGTGGAAGAGGTGTCCTCATTTCACTTTGTTGTGGATAACTCAAGCAACTTCAATGAAGAACAGCAGTCTACCACAGAAACACTAATATGATAACCGAGAGAAGCCACAAAAATAAACAATAGAAGGTGTACTGCACCTAGGCAGACTGCTCACACTTTTCATCCTTTACCGCTATGTCTCCACCGACAAAGGCTAGGGGACTGGTGTACTGCACCTAGGCAGCCTAATCAAACTACACGATTAAATCCACCTATGTAAAGCCCCACAAACACGCAAGCAGTTATCAAGCGAATAAACGGACAAGCATAAGCGGCCTAGGCCGCCTACTTCAGAGGACAAGACGACATATGCCTACCATTCCAGACTTAGAATAGTACAGACAAAGCCTCTAAGACCAACAATCATTGAACTAGGGGCCTGGACCCAAACATGGCCTAGCCCATGACAAAGCCAGACATAATTAATGACTCTATAAATACGCGTGGACCCCAATAATTAAAGGTACGCATTCATTAATCCCTTAATCACGAGATTTGACTTTTTGAGAATCTTTTGGCTGACTTGATCGTCGGAGCCCTCTCCGCAGTAACCCCTCATAGGTCCAAACCGTGATACCGGCAGATGACACATGCAAGCCGAGGAGAAGTCAGCTCGAGAGATTGCGAATTGAAGTAAGGTGATATTTGTGTCTGACTTCTCTTATTTGTCTCTGCAGGAATAGAAGATAAAAGAAGGAAAAAGAAAGAATCACACACAAAAATAACATGGTTCGGTTGAAGTGTTAATAAACTTCAATCTATGTCCATGAGAGAATTTACTATGCATAGAGATTATAACATGAAGTTTCTCTTTCAATGAACTCTCACTCAATTCTAAAAGTTTTCTGTTTTTACAATTGAACTCACAACTCTCAATTAGTTTAACTACCGTTACAGGTTCCTATATATAGCATTCAGTTATTTTAACCAACTACTGTGACATGCACCAAAACATGTGAAGAAGATACATGAAAACTGTTTTCCGCTTAAGTTGAAACGTCACTTAGGCAACTACTCTAGACGATACTAATCACTGTAGAAGCTATGATACTGAAACTAACCATCACATGCTGAAATGCACATTTTCTACTGGATAGTCTAGTCAAGTTTGACGGTTTAGGAATCCTAATAAGTCACTTAGGCAACTACTCTAGACGATACTAATCACTGTAGAAGCTATGATACTGAAACTAACCATCACATGCTGAAATGCACATTTTCTAGTGGATAGTCTAGTCAAGTTTGACGGTTTAGGAATCCTAATAAGATTTTATTGAAGCAATCTTCACACACTTTGATGTACGCTTAGTGTTATGACATAGTATATTACAGCTAGTTGAGGCACAATGTCAGGAAATATTTACAATAAACTAGATGAGCCAATTTCAAAAAATTAGAACTCCACTTCAACCCAAAAAAAATCTAGGTATTTTCTTCATAATTCCTCTAGGCCACCCTGTTTCCACTTGGTATCTTGTTAATTATGTCCGGAGGAAAAAGTAAAGGAAGACAACATAGATATATGTAGAAACCAAAAAATCTCACAGTTATTAGAAATACACATAAACAGAACAATAATAGTTACAACATCAGCCAGCAGGAAGTCACATCACACAATATTATAGATGTCATAGCATATAAAATTGTCAAATACCTTGTACGCTTTATGTGCAACTGAATAAGAGGATTTGCATTTTGCCAAAACACGGGCAGCAGCCAACTTTGCCGGCAAAGACACTGAAGATGAACTCATTATATTAAATAACATCTCCACTGAAACAGATGCAAAATCATCTGATACCTCACAAAGGCACCCAGTGGCATACAAAGATGCTCTAACCTGTGAAATCTCAACCCAACATTTCAGATGTATTGATACAGAAAATTAATTATATTAACAGTGTCTTCAAATAAGGTCAGGTAAACAAGTTAGAAATCAGAATTAAGGAACATTAGGAGAATATTCCAAGGCAGTCACCCTCCACATTTTATTAAATGAAGAGGAAAAATGATATTCAATCAAGCAATCACTGTTATGTATCAAACCATCCATGTAGAATCATGTAAATCAAATTAAGATTGCAGTTCCTCACTTGCAATATAATTTAACAGAAAAAATTTTGAGACATTGGAAAACATGATTTAGGTACCCAGGTAGAAAATCAAAGTAAGCATATCTAACGAAGAGGTGTTAATATGAATGAAATCACACATCTAAAACAACAGCAGCACTAAGGCACTTATTTTACCTCACAGTCATGAGCAGAAACAAGGCTTGAAAATATCAAGTATCGAATCTGAGCATTGTCTTTCAGAAAATCAGCCCAACAACCAAACAAAACCAAAGCCAGTGCCTTCGACTCCAAATCCCCACTATCAAAAACAGATTTCACTCTCGTTAACAACTCCAAGTGATTAGCTACTCTGGCCTGTGACAGCAACCCTTTGCATTGATTTTTCTTCTCCTTACTGCGATGTTTCCGTTCAGACAAGAAAACCCTAACAACCGAAAGCCTGGTCTCTATGTCACCTCCCCTAAAGGCATCAGCAAGGCGCAAGAGGATAGCATTGGCAAATATTCTATCTTCGCCTGGAACAAGACCAAACATAGCATAGGGAGCAACGCCAGATTCAGGCTCTCTACTCCATTGCCAAAGGCGAGGCTCCATTTCCAATATGGCTTTGACAGGAGCACCTGACAGTGATGAATTTCAAAAATCATAAAAACAAAGCCAACAATTGAACACAAAAACTATAACAATTTTAACCTTAAGGCATTGTATGGAGCGATAATACACAGTGAATGAGGCATTATTTGAATAGGCACCATTGTTAGTATAGCCCCCAAATTTCAAAGGAATAAAAGTGAACATAATAATGAAAAAATAAATGATGAAAGAATTAATAACCAGGTTTTGCAGAACGGAGACCCATTTCAAGTTGAATGCTCCATTCCATGGCACGAGCACCACAGGTTGGTTCCATGGCGAATTCTCTTCTCCAGGCAACGGTGCTAACTACAGAGCACAAATTGCAAACACGGAATAATCTTTGTTTCAACAAGTTTTAATGAAAATTTCCCACTAACAATTTTGAACAACTAAAACCTTAAACTAATTTGCAAATTGATCCCTAAACTTTTCCCATAAAGCTATTATCCCCCTCCTAAATGATGTGACGTTCAATCCATACCTGATAATTTAAGCTGGAAGGAAATAGTATGAAGAGGCAGCAACAGATGATAATCCTTCTATAATCTATCGTGCTAAGCCTTCATGAAACAACACAAATGCAATTGGTTTTCGGAATTCATATATAGTGAATAAGTGTGTAAGGGGTGGACTCAGAATGAAGAAGAGTGAAGCAACCACACGCTACAATCACAATAGTCTAAGATATAGTTCCAATAAAAAATTGACTGCACTTTTTTCAATAAATAAATAAAAAATGATGAAGAAACTCACTGTTAGTTGATTTCTGGGCGAAATCTGGTAGGCGAGGACTGTCAGCTACGGTTGCGTCGCGTGGTTGGAATGGTTGTTATAACTAGTGCTCTTGGCGGAACTTCGTCAGGTGGTTGTTCGCGTGGTGCGTGGTGGCGGAACTCCGTCGTGCATGACGGTTGTGATGGCAGGTGTTGGGCTGTGTATTGGAGAGAAAAAGGAGGGGAACGAAGAGAGGGAAAATGATTAAAAACATTCAATTATATATATATATATATATATATATATATA
>Ga0209389_1004758_pt1 | contig 11400 bp, 2 predicted proteins | sample CowpearedBW_FD_187526 | JGI IMG/M metagenome (GOLD analysis project Ga0209389, IMG submission 187526) | Root nodule microbial communities of legume samples collected from California, USA - Cow pea red BW (SPAdes) (version 2) | ecosystem: Host-associated > Plants > Roots > Nodule | place: USA... | reverse complement strand
AGATTTATTTCTTAGAAAGAAATTGGAATATTTTGTATTAATTAATTATATATTCTGAATTGCCATATAATCAATTATATATCTTTTGTTCATTATAAAGCGTGTATATTTATGTGATCATGGATTATTTTAATTTATTAGTTAATAAATATTAGTTTAAAAGAAGGAGGTAAATGTTATTTATCTAATATATTATACTAGGATAAGAGGATTATTATCGTTTTTTTGCAATTCAATTATTTTTATTTGTTTTTATTATGTTTGGATTTGGTATATGAAAGTTGCCTGATAAGGTATTGGATTTATAGGTCGACTTTAAAAGAAAAAGATTTACTTATAAAAGATATTATAATGTTTGAGAATTAAAAGATCTTTTAGAAGTAAGTAATAAAATAATAAAATGATTCATGGTCTAATACACATTGGTCAAGCTTCTTTTATAAAGTTCGTGTACAGTTATATTAAGTATCTAGGCAATAACAACAAGTAATGTCGAATAACACAATAACTATATGATTTAAATTTTTGTTCTAAATGACATTGTCGGATTTTAATGATTCATTAAAGTCTGTGGTCAAGTAGGTACAATTTTTTATTAAACTAAATAACTTTGTATTTTTTCCCCTCGCATAGTTTTTTCTCCTTTTCCTTCTAACTACTCCATCTACTTTTACTTCTTTATTAACAAATCGACAAAATTTTATACATTTTGTTTCAAAACTACCTGATTCTATTAATACTCACTTTGTTATCAATATATTTTTTTAAAAATATTGTAAAATATATGTTGATCGATATCCTAGTTAAACCGTTAAGTGTGTGTTTAATTTTTGATTTGAATAAAATTTTCAGTTTCATTCAAATAAATTTATCTTTTTTAACTAAAATCCAAACACACCCTAAAATAATTTTATATAACTTAATCCAATAGTGACATCATTGTGTGTAATTTAACAAGATTTAGGAAATATTAATATAACTTATTTCAAATTTAATCAGACTCTTCATTTCATTTATTTATTAAATAAATAAGTTAACGTCTAATTATTTTTGCAAATTATTATCTGTTTGTTCCTGGAGCCTTCTCGTGTTGCGTCTGTTAAGGCATTGCATGAATGCACCTTCCACTAGATTGCCGTTACTAATACTGTGTGACATGATATTACTGTTACTAATACTAATATAATAAATAAACAATAAATAACATATTAAAATAAATTATATTTCACACCGTTATTAATATAATAATATAATAAATTAATAATATAATAAAAATATATATTTTTTATTTGACAATTATTAATATTTATAACAATATATAAAAAAAAATATTTTTTTCATCATCTTATAAAAAGTTTATCTTTGAACGTTATACTACAAATTTATTTTGTTTTTAAAGCTTTGATCTTTGCTCATATCTTTATAAAAATAAAATAAAAAAATAGGAACATATTCTTCTTCTTTGTAACATAAATTCTCCCGTCTACTCCATTTCATATTCTTCTCCTATCATTCCAGATGGGTTATTTTTAAGAAATTTTTAGATTACATAACTCAAAATTTGTATATATTTTAAAGCATACAATTTAAAACATATTTTTGGACTTAATATTACATTTTGGATTATATAATCTTCTTAATAAATGTTAGCATTGATTTAGCTGAATAGATAAAATTGATTTTTTATAAATGAAAATTAAGTTAAGATGATAAAAAGTTTAGAGTCTACATTAAATCATTTATAAAAAAAAAATTAACACCAAAAAACTATTAAACTTAATAGAAATATTTATAACTTAAAAGAAAATTTTGTCACAAAAGTCTTCAAGAATTTAATTAATTCTTGTAACTTACATCATCTTTCATAGCATTAGTGAAAACAGAAAAAAACATTTAATAAAAATTAATAGATAAATAAGAGAAAACAACAAAAAATTAACAAATGTAGAGATTTAATGGAAGAAGTGCCTTAATTTAAATCAAAGAAACTTATAAAAATGATTAATGATGCTTAAAAATACACATTGCAAAAATGAATAACTTTATTCTACACCAGCCATGAATGAATAATTTTTAATATATAGTTGATACTTAATTATAATTTTTGTCGCAATTAAAACGTCGGATAAAACATCCCTTAAATGAAAGAACAAATGTGAGTTTCGTACTGCGAAGAAAATGCCAACGTTACTAATACTAATATAATAAATAAGCAATAAATAATATACTCAAATAAGTTATATTCTTACTCAAACGTTCCTGACCAAACCAATTCCACACAAGGGAAAAATGGTAACACAACATTATTAGTCTGTTACAGAATGAGAAAATGAAAAGTAATGGTCATATTTAAATACGTTGAAAGCAGGCACGGTTACCCATCATCACTGTACAATATATACCACTCTCACACTCTTCCTCTTCCTCTCCCAGATCCCCTTCTAACTTCTTCACCTTCTTCATCTTTTCCTTTATAATCATTTTATTTTTATTTTTCTCAAACCACTGTCAGACCTTCCAACAAAACAACACCAACAACAATCTTTATCCTCCATTAATCGGTAATCTCCTTCAACTTGTTCGTGAACAAAAACATTTAATATTAATAACCAACTCTGCATGTTCCTTTATCTCTTCGGATGGATCCTCTTTAGCTTTTCGTTTTTCGTTTTATTTTTTTTATAATTTTCTATTTTCATTTTCATGGTCATGCGTTGACGATTTCTTCTCTCTTTTTTTGTCCGTTTATTTCCAGCTTTGCAGAATCTGAAAAACATTTTTCTTTCAATTGGTTTCTGGGAAGATCCCGCTGATCCGATCCGTTGCAACCGTGTGACGACATCGTTTTGGTTTTCGGACTCGCTATTTTCTGAAACCTCGTACTGGGTTGTATTGTGAGAGTGAGATCTAGTGTGGGAAACACACCAAAAAAAGAATACATCGTCGGAATCGTTGATGTTACAAATGGAGACACTTGTTGTTATGGCGCATCACAGGAACCAATGCTACCCCCGGTCGGAACCCCAAGGCCACGCTGAGTTTGGTTCCTCTTCACCTTCGAGAGACTTTAGGGGCATAAATTGCAGAACTTTCCAAACGGGGTGTGGTATTCTACCAACCCCACTCAATTCTCAGTCTTCACCGTTAACTAAACTCCCCAAAACGCCGATAACTCCTTCAAACACTAACAAAACCCGTTCAAGAATCACTCCCAATAGCGCCCCAGTTCCCATCGATCACAGAAAGGGGAAAAGTTTCGGCGAGCATGTCTCTGATGGGGGCATTTTGCTCTCTGAGCTTTGGGCTGGGCCTACATATTCGAATTCTCCACCACCCAGTTCCTTGCCTATTCCGAAATTTTCTGTAAGGCCGAAGAGGAGTGTGTCCCTCGATCTCCCTGGTTCTTGTCCTGAAATTGAATTGCAGTTACATGCTTGTTCTGCCCCTTCCTCCCCTCGTGGGGAACATTCTCCATGTGCCAGAGACCTCTTTGATTCGCCGACGAAGGTGTTGCGTCGCATCCTCAATCTTAGCTTGGATGATGAATGAGGCTGGAGGAGGAGCAGACTCCTGTACATATTAAGTGCTTTTGGTTAATGAAGTTGGGTTAGTGTAAGATTAGGTGTGTATAAAGTGACCAAATAAAAGATTGTAGTTTTAGTTTGTGTAGCTTTCAGTACAGTGGTGGTGTGCCTTTGACTGTGGTGAATGATGATGGCTGTGGTGGGTTCATGATTGGAAACGTTAGCAGGGTTTGTTTTGTGACATTGATGGGAGCTGCCAGAGAAATGATTGTGAGAAGCTGAATGACGTGGTAAAGGGTTGGAGTGGCATGGAATAGAAATGGGTGGTAATGAAGAAAGATATTAGTTTAATATATTCAAGAGGAATACAGAGTTCATGGTGTGGTGTAGTTCATAGTATAAACTCCTAACAGAAAGAGTAGTTTTTACCTTCGCATAATCTGATAAAGAATATAGGTCTCCTGTTTTAGTACATAATGTAGATTGTGGAATCCTTTCACTTGCAATAGCCTATAGAGCTTAACCCTCTTAGTCCTCTTCCCCCCTTTAAATTTTCTTCTATTATAATAGTCTTTCTATCCTTATATTCTGGTCTTGTAGGACGATCCACATTTTACTAGTTTGTAGTTACTACTTTACTTACTGGTCCTTCTCTCTTTAGCTCTCTCTTGTTTCTCTCTGTATGTAAAGTTTCCATTTCCTAGTGACCCTCTGAGAGGGCATAATTTGTCCCTTCATCTTTTCCGTTTTTTGCAAAGAAAAGTTGGAAGGGCTTCGGTTATATAATCTTAAGCTACTGTTTGCTATAGTCTTTTAGGGTTGGTCTGTGTCACTCAACCTGTTATCAAACCCCTAATGTTTTCCATCATAGTCTTTGGTTAATGCTTCTTTCCATAGTCTCACCAGGCATATCCTTGATGGAGAGTGTTGACCGTACTACGCCAGAATTTTAGGTAATGTATTGCTTGATGTTCATTCTTCTGTTTTCTTATTTTGGACCATAAATCCAGTTACTAAAAGTTGCTTCCATGTGAATCAGGCAGGCGAAACTGTGCCGAGGCTGTTTTGTTCAAAAGATGTGGTCATGATCTTCTAGGTCGCTAGTGTTAGTTTGCAAGATTTTTCTTAGAATCCCTTCGTGGTTCGTAACTTATGTGTCTTTCTGAGTTTGTGTAACTTGTGGAACAACATGTGATCTGCTGAAATAAATTAGTTTACTATTAGCTATGTTACATGTACTATGGTTTATCTGGAGTAGGTTTGAAGTTATATGTTTCTGTTCAGTAATTTATATACTGTTTTCTTAACGAGACATGGATTGGGTACGATGTGGTGTGATGGATACAAGGATGTGAGAAATTATTAAAATTCAAGATACATTACAATTTGGATATGTTAACAATGTTTAATAAAAAAAGAGCAGTCTAAGGTGAACCACCTCATTATATGCTGATACACTATCATTTGTGGCAATTCCCTTGTTAGGTTCCATGCTCTGCATGCTCTCCTTCTTCCCCAATATCTTTCTTATACAAAGATGGCTCACCGGAGGCCCTGTATAAGAAATACTTTACCAAAGGATGACAATAGCAATTTAAAAATTAAAACTGTTACTTCCGTTGCTATAAATAAAAAAATTAGAAACATGTAAAGAATTAGAAGTCTTGTTTTGCATTACCCTATGTTTGGCTTGAAAAAGAAAGGAAGAAAATGGGGTAAAGTGTTAAAATCAATTCTTGTGTTTGAGAAGAAGTGTAAGGAATTATATTTGTTGGTTTGGTCAGTAAAAATATCTTCCCGGAGTTCCCATGGGATTTATTTTTGTTTACTTTTTCAGAAGTTAAATGACTTTCAAATATAAACAATGTATCTCTTCCGTTATTGTCGTCTCTTCCGTTATTGTCTTGGCCGACGATGAACATTGGATCTTCATTGTGTTTGAGTTCATGCAGGACAAAAGAAAAGGAAGAATACTAAAGACATATATATTCAGGTTATCATGTTTAAATTCATGCACATATTAAAATTGGTGGTATTTTTCCTTTTTGTGTGTTCGTTTTAGGAAAAAAAGAAATAAAAAATTTAAACAGGGAAGAAATAATTTGAGAAAAGATAATGAATAGGAAGGAAAATTAAATATTTAATTCTTTGGAAGGATATAAATAGCGAGAGATAAAAAGATAATCTTAAAAGTTGTGTAATTTGATAAAAGATATGAAAAGATAAAAAAATAGTAAAAATAGGTAAAAAAAAAATAGTCATTATTATTTTTTTCAAAATCAAACATAATTTCAGATTTTCACCCCATCACATTTGATATTGAATTAAAATAATATTATTTTAATCAACAATGTCACAATTTATTCTAACTTTCTCATACAGGATTAATTTAATTAAAATTAATTTTATGACACAGTTGTGTAATTTCAGACTTTTGTTTCACAAGACAATCTTCGTGTTAGAAGAATCTTTTACTGAAATCTTTGAAACAAAATTCAATTAACTTTTAACCAATATTATGATTTCATCTAATAATTATGATCATCATACTAATCGCAATTTATAAAATTTCTAAAAGTAGGATATCACGTAAATTAACAAAAATGTGGAATAAAATATGGGAGACTGAAAGCCTAGTTGTAAAAGGTATGGTTAATTGATTAGTACAATTGTAGTTACAATACTAAACAGAAACCATCTACAATTGTATCTGGAATGCACTTTTTAAAGTGATAAAATTACATTCGCAGGATTAATATTTGGAACCTTTTGTTGGATATTAATACAAGGCTTCAAATATAAGTTTTTGTAAAGTATATTTTAACATGAAAAACTCAACAAAAAAAAAAAACTGGAGAATGTATAAATAACAAAATAAGTTGCAAATAACAATTGTTTTGTAGAATGTAGTATGGTTTATTATTTGGTTTGAGGACTCATTTCATATCAACTCTTAGTCCAATGAGTTTATCCTTATACGAGTCAATAGATTTATGGGAGTAATTATATATAATAATAATAGTAGTATTAATAGGTGATGAATAATTATTTTTTTTAAATATTAAATATATAATATTTTTCTAATCTGGTACTTGAATTTTTATGAGTTAAAAATGAAACTTATTTTTATTGTTAATTTAGCAATTTTTTAATGTATGTATTTGGACACATTTTGATCATTATTAAAAGTTATCTTCCAGTTTAAGTTTTCATACATTTATTAAATAATAAATTAAGTTGTAATTGAAGAGCATTAATTATAGTTTCTACATTATTCATTTTTTATTTTTAACCCTCTTAAGTGGATGAAACATCAACATTATACACCTACCATGACACTCTTTTCTTTACCTAAACCTAAGTATTTCATTAGTTGGTAAAGAATAAGTATGTATAACTTATTTCTCATTACAAAACAATGTAAATGTTTTATAATAATAAAACAAAAAAATTTACAACAAAGATGATTTGTGTGAACAAAAATTATCTTTGTAGGATATTTTAATATTTACCACCCAATTATTTAATAATATAATATATAAATCACACTGATAAAATATTTAAATATCATAAAAAAATAAACAAGATCGATCATATGATGATATACTTTCTTATTAATTACATGCTACTAAGTTTACTGTTATAGAAAAATGAATTAGTATAATTTTGATATAACTATGTAATTTTTTTAATCTATTAGAAAATATCTTAATTAGATATAAAAAAAGAATGTAAGCAAGGAGAAAGAATTATGAAATGAAATAGAAATATAAAAGTTAGACTTAATTCTTCTTAATTATATGTTAATGTCTTACCTAATAAATATAAGAACTTAAAATGTTCTTAATAGTAGTTCTTAAATTGTTTTCAAAGACACACTATAATAAATCCATGAAAATAAAATTTATTTAAAAATTAATTTATTAAAAACTAATTATAAATAAAAAAGCAGTCAAAATATCTGGAATATTTCTTGATACATGAATATATTTTTTATTTTAGTTTTCGTCACATGCTATGTTAAAACAGAATTTGAATTTGTGTATAAAAATCAGTTCTCAAAAGATCTCTATGTTGAACAAATAATTTTATTTTACTTTATTTAACATATTCCTTATTATTTTTGTAGTAGTTTGTACTTAAACTTTAAAAATATTTTAATTTTAAAAATTATTTATGTTAATGACAAACAAGCAATTACAGATGCATTGTATATTTAATAAATAAAAAATTACAACTTCCCTTCAATATTTTAAAAGATTGTCCTTCTAAACTTGTAATGACAAGTACACTTCATTTCAGTAATATTTCTCTAAAAAAATGGTACTTGGAAGCACAATAAATTGTCCTCCAAATAGAATTCATTTTGGTAATTTTTTGAAAGTATATTGTTTTTCTTAATACAAATAAAATTTTCGTAGTAATAACTATAAAAGCTCTTAATGAATCTATCACACTATTTTTTTTCCACAAATATTTAAAAAACAAAAGTTGTTTAATAAATAATTTTTTAAATAAATGTCTTTATTGTGCTCTTTTCAGTACATATTTTATGCGTATATATACACTAAAAATATACTTGATTGACTGTATATTTTTAAAATTTTACCGGTTGATTATTATTTTAATTAAATAAATTAGAAAATTTGTAAATTTTACATATTGAATAACTCATAGTTCGTTGAATTATATTTATTAAGTATATATGATTTAAATTATTTTTATATTTGTATATTTTAAACAATATAAAATTTGTAATTTTTAAAGTATTAAATATATTTTTAATTCCTAAACTTATGTGAAATTAGAATTAATTATTGTCCCAAATTTTAATACATTTTGATTCATAAATTTAAAAATGAATGAATATAGTCATTTTAATCTAACAACATTAATTTTGTCAGATTTGTTAAACAGTATTTCAAATTAACATTTGAGGTAAAATATGTTAAACAATTTAAATGTTATCCTAAAACGTGTTTAACACGTAAAAATATTTATGTAATTATATTAAAATAACTATATTTAATTATTTTTAAACTTTAAATATCAAGTTTAAAATAGAAACAAATTTCAAATTTACGTTAAGTATAGAGATAAAAAACATATTCAAAAATGTTTAAATTATAATGAATTTTATTTTTATTTTAATAATTTTCTCATATGCTATACAAGTTTGTAAAAATAAATCGTGAGACATGTCTCGTTATCTCCCACGTGTAAGTCAACGAATCAACAGGTTAAACAAAGTGAAGTAAAACTAATCAAACTAAAAACATTATATTCTCCCCAATTTGATGGTTGGTCTGATTCAACCCATTTGATTCTCAACACATTGCTGAACAAAGTGATTATTATAACTCTGGAGAAGTGAAAGCAGCAATGAATGTTATTAAGTTGTTGAACACGATGAAGTCTATTTTATTAAACAGCTTTTAATAATGTGATGTAGCAAGAACACTTGTATCTACTTAGGTTAGAACAGCACTAATTACTTCCCACATTTTACAAAACCCCCACCCTAGGTTATGCGCTTTCACCCAATACAAAATATCCACGTGTATTCATTTATTTTAGTTCATTTGCTCAACCTTTTAATGACCATTAAGAATTTTGTATTATATAATTAACATGGGATGATGCCATCATAATACAATTATAATTATTAAATTTAACTGAAAAAATAACAATCAAACCAAAAGAAATCAAGAGAGATGAATAAAAAATAAAAACAAGGACCAAATCCAAACACGAAGAATAACTATTTTAGCTTATATTAATTTTGCCATGTGTATATCGAGAACATCTATTACTTGATGGTTAATTATTGTTGTAAGAATATAAAATATATGATTCATATCTTGAACTTTTGATATTATGTTTTCATGCGTTAGATTGACGTAATTTGTCATGTGATCAACTTCACATAATTTGATTACATAACTTGAAGATGAAAATGCTATTAAGTCAAAGGAAAAATAGTTCCATATAGACTAAAATATGTAGATGTGTTTCTAAACCCAAGTAATCAATCTTGAAGAAAATATTTTAAAGTTGAAGAGAAGTTGCAATAAAAGCATGAAAAGCGATAGCATGCAAATACCCAAAATATGAATGATGATTACTAGTTAGCAATTTACAAGCTTGACCCACTCCATATTATTTCAAACACCTATACCTATATAGGATATAGCCTCTACCTAGATGACCCACAAACCCCAAACTTTTGAGTTTTGACGCCATTTTACAAATATGTCACCAATCATCATTTGACTTCTACGGCTTTAACTTACAAAACCTTCCATGATCTACTATCACCATCATTTTTCAACGGGAGTAAAAAAAATAATGAAAATATGGTTTATTAAGCTTTATACCAAATGACAATTTTCTTTCAAAAGGCCCTCAATTTTTGTCTTTTACTTCAATTAGTGTCGATCGATGTTTCACGTACAGTGATAAGATGAATTTATATTATATAAGTGAAAATAAACTTTATTTATAAACTAACTTTATAAGGTTAAGTTAGGCTTAAAGTTTACTTTATACAAAAGTTATTCAAAACTTATCTTACTAAGATTTGTTATTTGTTAGGCCTATGGTATCGTCTATTATTGGAAGATTTGTTATTGTTAGGTCTATCATGTAACATATTATTGGACAGTTATCAAACTATCTATATATTAAGGAAAAATGTTCTTTTACACCATTTAACGACCATTTAACAATTCTTAGAAGGATAAAATAGTCTTAACAACTCTTAGAAGGGTAAAATAGTCTTAACAAAAGTTAATTTTTACTTATTTAGAAAAAAAGAGAAAGTGAATAATAACAAGAGATAGTATCAAATGGTAGTAAGAAAAAGTGTGATGTCAAAATACTAGTGTCCATATATTAATGTTTAGTTCTACGTTCGATCGATATCTATATGTTTCAGTATGAGGAGTGAATTGGAGATTCCACATTCACTAAAAGTAAGACGAGTTTACAATATATAATTAAGTACTAAAATCACCATATAAACCTAGGATTGAGTTAGATTTAAAATTGACTTAAGTGGTATAAATATTTTTATTTGGCATTTGATGGTTTGGTTTGTATATGTTGAGCATGTAGTATAAAGTGATAGGAGTTTTGTTGTGTAGCAATTATTTTGCCTTGCGTTTGATGAAAGGGGTTGCTGTAGCAGAAGGTAGCTAGGTGGAGATTATCTTGTTGTAGGCATAGATATATATCCTAAAGGTGTCACAACGATGTTATTTCTCATCTGTCGCAATGTTGAAAGATGCCAAAGGAGTCACCATCTTTAGGTTCCTTTTGTTTGTTCTTTATTATCATCCATTGAGCATCTAATGCACGCGCACTTTTTACTTCTTTGGGTCCCAACTCTGTTCTAGTGTGTGTGTTCTTCAGTTTTCACACGGGCCACCCTGCTCCTGCACCTCCATTTCTACATGTCAATTTCTTCCATTTAATGCTTCACCAGCTACTGCATTCCATCGCCAATTTAAGGTTGTTCTTCTCTGTTGCTCATTTCCACATACAATATCTATGCTATAGTTACCACTACTTCATCAAAAAACAACAGTGTTTCCCATTTTCTTTCTCGTGTGTTTGTGACAGTTTATGGTAGGGAACCATAAATTCTGGTTTATGTCTCTGCATTATGTGCTGAACATGGTTACGCCAGATTACCACTAATTAGATCATGACAGGCTGATATGTTAGGCCAAAACACAATAATTCAATAAAAATCTATATTTTTAGCTGCATAAAAAATAAATGACTATATTATTGAGTACGAGAATACTGTTATCTAATTATGTGATCATTTATATAAGAAAATAATACATATATCTCATAATTATAAGAAAGG
>Ga0209389_1004745_pt1 | contig 11414 bp, 10 predicted proteins | sample CowpearedBW_FD_187526 | JGI IMG/M metagenome (GOLD analysis project Ga0209389, IMG submission 187526) | Root nodule microbial communities of legume samples collected from California, USA - Cow pea red BW (SPAdes) (version 2) | ecosystem: Host-associated > Plants > Roots > Nodule | place: USA... | reverse complement strand
AGTAAAGGAATCATAATCCATTATTTTGGGGTCAACAATTCTTCTTATGTAAAATTCATGTGCATAGTGTTCCATTTGATGAAGATCGCTGAAGAAACGTCGTTGATCTAAGACATCAACCACAGTATGTCTTTTTGGTGGTGGAGGTTCCGTGTTTGTTGCACTTTCTTTGTCTTTTCCACTTTTAGATCTTCTTTTGGATGATGATGACACCATTAAATAATGTCTTCAGATCATAAATAAGAAAGAAAAATATAGTCATACATAAGAAAACAAATTATAGCACACAACAAAAATGAAGTACTTAATCATAAGAAATTAGATCATTACATACATCCATAATGAATAAGTCTTTCATACAATCAAAACATGATAACATAGGGCATACTCTAACAAGGTAAAGGAAAACATAATTTAAGGCTAACATAGTCCAAAGTCATGACAAAATGATAACATAAAAAGATGGTAATTGAGTCCAAAGTGACACAGTCTTTGGATCAAACACGGATATCAATTACTGCCCATCATCATGTTCCATAGCTTATTCCATCGCAGATTGGTTGGCATTCCCATTAACATTTTTGTTGCCAAATGGTTGGTGCAAAGGAAATCATAGCACTGCTCCATAACTTTAGGCTCTGGTATATTCATCCCGCTAAGCATTTCCCATATATGACTCTCGATGTATTGGAATGTTCCATTGCGTCGCATGATCCCCACTTGCTCTATCAGAATATCATTGCGCTTTTCAAATTCTATGACTTGTCTTTCCGCCATCATGGTAATTTTCTCAAAATGAGAGTTCCCAGACCCCCATTACATCCATAAATCCATCAAGCCTTGTAGTAAGCTTGTCAAATTGGGAGTCCAATACATCCACCATGGGGGCTTTGCGCTTCGACCCCCGTGATGTTGACGTCCCGCCAGAGGGGACTAATGGCAGTGATTGAGTCGGGCCAGGACTATACTCATCCATTTGAGTGGGTGAAGGTGGAAGGTGGTAATCAACTCCTTCAAAGCTAGGTGCATCAGGTATGTACTCATTCTCATCATTGAGATCAACCTCCAAACGAGATTGTTGCCTTTTGCGTCGTGCTTGTCTTGCCGTGCGGACTCCACCACCGGTTGCTCTATCGGCTGCCCAAAGTTCCTCCATCAAATCATAGTGTCTAATGTTAGTGACCCTCCATTTAGTCGCATACGGTTTCGCCAGCATTGATAAGTTCCAGTATGTGTTAAAATAATTTGTGTATATCATTGAAAACATAAGCTAAGTATTTAATTATCTTGACCAAGTCTTCCCAAACTTCATCTTCTGCTTCAAACTGCTTGGATGATGAACTCCATGCAAATCCACTAAGTGAACTGAACAAATCATGAACCTCACGCCATTTTTCCTTGAGCACTTTTTGCCTATTCTTTACATTATTTTTGGTCACTAAGACAAACCCCAATTGGTTAAGATTACTCACGATATTGTTGTATGCTTGCGTTGTCCAGCTACCATCAACCCTGTTCCCTAATCGGGCTTCTTCTATCATCGCTGTCAATAGCTTTTCGTCCATGTCTTCAGTCCATTTTATAAATTCCTATGATCCGGTGCTAGAATCGGTACCAACACTTTTTCCCTTGTTCATGTTCTCACCTAAATAAAAAACAATACTAATTATATGAAATTAAATAAATTTGATATTGAAACCAAAAGTCATTCAACATAATTAAGTACATGAAACTAACAATTATTGTAATCTCGCCACATTTGTTCTGCTAATTCATCCCTAAAATTACAACCAATACGATAATCATCTTCACGTGTTTGAGCAGTATTGGTCTCTACATGGTTTTCCATAATCTCTCGGTCAACCTCATCAATTAGTGCATCGTCATTGTCTACACCACGAAGGAAGTTGTGAAGGATGCAACAAGCTAATACAATGTCAGTCATTCTCTCCAAAGAATAATGAGGTTCACTTCCACTTGCTATAATGGGGAATCTTTTCTTCAAAACACCAAATGTTCTTTCAATGACGTTTCGTAGTGATGAATGACGATGGTTAAATAGTTCACGTGGATTTTGTGGTCCTCTTCGTGTAAATTCTTTAAGGTGATATCTTACACCTTTGTACGGAGTCATTATTGCTCTTTTAAGCATGAATCCAGCATCCTCAAGATAGTACTTTCCTACACGAATGATAACATTTTAGATTTCTAGGACGCACAAGTACATGAATAAGAAACAAACACTAACCTTCAGGTATGATCAAGGGGTCATCTCAAACTAGAGCATCTTTCAAAATTCTTGAATCTGATGCTGTCCCTTCCCAACCAGCTAAAACATAAGTGAATCTCATATCGAAATCACATGCGACAAAGACATTTTACTTTGGCCAATCCTTCCTCTCTCGGAACCTTGTGGAATCAGATCTTGGGACCTTAACTCGGACATGAGTTCCATCTATTGCCCCTAGACAATCCTATTTCATAGCTACAAAGTTAAAGAAAGAGCTTTTTCTTGACGTTGTTATTCAAATAAGATAACAAAGTAATTGGACTTTTACCTTGAAGTATGGGAAAAATCGACTATTGTTGGCCAAGTTTGGATGCACATAATTTTCGGATGGCTGAATTAAAAATTCAGACTCCAAGCTCAAAATTGCAGCCAATACATTATGGAAATGTTTGCTAACAGTTGAGCCAGAACGATGGAAGAAAAATGCGACACTTCTATTTTTCACGTTATGCCCAATTATGTGCAGAAATTTAGCTATTTGTTCCTCCACGGTTGACCGTATTGCATCTTTGACTAACCCAGTTGACCTTAGTCGTTGACATAGGTTAATAAATGCCTCTGGTCCCATATGAATAATGTCACGACATCGATTAGTGTGCACCAGGTAAGACATTAGCTGCTCTCTGGGACGGTCTTTGTTGGGGACATATTCCGTAATAATAATGCTATGATTCGAATATATAGTCAATATATTCAACGCATGTGTAACAATGCATAACATTGTTACTGCAGCAATTGCTGTACGCACTTGTAATTGTCGATGTAAATGTGTAACTATATTGAAGTCCACACCTACAACATCATCAAATACATCCTCGCCATCCAAATATGAAAGTTCTAGTTCTTCTTCCATATTACCTTGAACAAATTTAACCACTATGACATACATATAATACACATAAGCATCAACCATTTCCATATTATTCTTTGAAAACATTTGAAAATAAGATAAAATTTATACAAAACATTTCTTTTTCACGACAATAATACAATGAAAAATAAATATGCATACTAATTGCATCAACAATCCACAAATAACACATAAATCCATATAAATCCACAACCACAACAATCCATATATAACCACCACACAAATATAACAAAGAAAGTTTTCAAAATCTACGTACCTTTTACTTCAAAGAAGAAACAAAGTTATCAACACCAACACTTCAACACCTACATCAACCAAATTGATATCAGAATTTTCGACTTAAGAAAAACCATTGTACTCCACCAACCACAAACTACCCTACTAGTCAAAGTATTCACACAGAAAACTGAAACATAAACCAGGGTTTGAGATCCAGGAACTAATTTCACACCACTGTAGGTCTATCTAAAGTTGAATACAAAACCTGCATCAACAAACACAAATCACAAACTCCAATTAAGAAATAAACCTGCTCCAATATCTATCAACTAGCCTCCTATACTTCACAACCACGCACAACCTCCATTATCTCTCAACTAACCTCCTATACTTCACAACCACACACAGCCTACACGCACCACCTCTAGCAAGGTGCAGAGTCATTCATCATCCCACGGACTGCACCACCTGCAACCAAAGGAATTAAGTGGAACAATGAGGGTCAATCCATGAACATAAACTCTATGAGCATCAGCAATTGAGGCATCAGGAACACTACCAGTACATCAGTTCCCATCATGTGGCTTATTGTTGGAGAGAGCATGCAAAAATCACTACACCATCATCGAACACCACCTGCAAAAAAGGAACACAGTTCATACACCCATAACAAAACACCTTCGACTATGGATCGGAAATCATGGATCCATTCCACTCTCCCATGAGCCAAGAACTTCTCCAATCCATTATCCTTCTCGAATCCACTCTCCCATGAGCCAACAAAGTTCTCCAATGCGCCAAATCCAGCAACGGACGCTTCTTAGATCGGATACACTCCATTTGGGATCCGGATCTGCACCATGGGATCGGATACGCACCCACGGGATCGGATCCGCCACTTGTTGGATCGATTCCAACTTCACTGGATCGGTTCCACACATGTGGGGATCGGATCTGCTCACTGTGGATCGATTCCAAGCTGTAGCGGAACCCTTCCGAGCCACCAACGACATCCACCAGATCCGTTCCAGGCCACCAACAACCTGCATCAGGCACCATCTCCTTCCACCGTTGCTGGATTTCTCAAACTCTCAGGTTAGAGAATATCTTCACCCTCAGCGCACCAACAACAGTAACAACAACATGGATATAATTGGAACGACTTTGGTGTCCGAACATGGTCTCTTTCGTGCTTCAAATTGGAACCACTTTGGTCTTTCTCTCCACTCTTTTTCGCACTAGCACTGGCACCAAGCAGATATAACCAACAAAAACAACTCACCTCATATGACAGAAGCCACACCACCCTCTCTGTCAATGCCAAAAACCAACTCTACCTTCTCCCCTCTTCCAACTTATACACCGCACCAACCACACACACCAACCTTCTAACTTATTCAATTGCTATTTAATGGCTGCTGCAGTCAAACAAATTCAAACACAAGTTGTATAGTCACAACATGTCAGGAATCTCGCGAATCTTGTTGCTTTTTTCTCACGAATCTTGTTGCTTTTTTCTGAATGTAGTTGCTTTTTTCTGAGGGAATCTCACTAGCTGCTGAACCTGTGAAAAAGCACTGTACATGCAAAACACGTGAATAATTTATGATGAGGGTAAATGCGTCTTTTAATAGCACTCTCCTTCAAATCTCTGCTTATGAAGCGCGATTACAATATGGATGAATCCTTCAAATCCTTCCCGAACCCCACTTGCAAATCATGCTAACCGAACAAGGTTTATCCCTGCTGATCCATCTCCCTATTTACATTAAAATAGTAAATACATTGAAGCGAACACAGCCTAAGAGTGTATAGTGATGATGACTATATTAATTCATTTTTATAAAGTTTGGAGACCAACAAGGATGACTCAAAGGTTTCAAAGGTCTAAAACAAACTTAAGAATTAAAAATGAGACGTAAAGCAAATTCAAGGGTTTTTGAGACTCAAAGCAAGGCCATTTCTTCCTATTGCTCCCTTTTTTTCTTCCTATGGCCACATAAAATCTAATAACCTATGATGCACGGATACGATACGTTGATCGGATACGACACGTATCCGATACGTCGATACGTTTATTTTGAAAATAATAGGATACGATACGTGATAGATACACGATATATGAATATTGAAAAGTGTACATTAATTCTTAAAAACATAAGAAATATATGATTGTTATTGTGTGAATCCAAATTAAAACTATATGTACTAAAGTTGTCAACATTAAAAAATATATAAATTATTGTCATCGTAAAAGTACTACTATAACAAAACTCTCAAATAATGACCAGTTTCAGTAACAAAAAATATTTTAGAAACCAATTATTTTGGTAATCAAAATCTTGGTAGCTAATGTTAGTGATCAATTTAGAAACCAATTCATAATGAAAACACTTTTAATTATCAATTTAAAGACCAATTATAATTTTTTGAAACTATTTTAGTTGCCAATAATTTTTAGTTTTTAAATTGGTCACTATATAATGACTAATTATTTTTTGTCACTAAAATTGGTCATTATTCAAAGATTTTTGTGTACTGTAATACAACGGACTTTATAGATTAGATACTTCACTGATAAATATCGATAAAGTATCCTAAAATATCAGATACAGATACGTGACCCAAATTAAAATATCGATATGATCATAGCTAATAACCAAAATTACCTGTCATTAAAATTATATATCTAAACTAGTAGGAGACCCGTGCATATGCACGGGTCGTGTTTTTCTGGTTTTAAAATTTGGTTATCTTGAAAAAATGATTTTTATATTTTTATGTATAAATAAATGATTAGAAAAAAAAATATTTTGAAGAGTTTAATAGTTAATTTAATTATATGCACTGATTAGATTGATTTAAAGATATATTATTCATATAATTAGCTTAAATTAATTATTATTTTATGTTAATATTTTTTAGTATATTTCATGATGAATTGGTTGTAAGGTAGGATTTAAGTATATCTGTAATATGTATTTTTATTTGTTGTAATATATATTGTTATTTAATGTTATTCTATATAAATGATATATTTCGATTTAAATGATTTTAAAGGATTGATTTGTTAATTTGAGTATATGAAATTATTACAATTATTAAGTAAATATAATTCTGATATAATAACGAAGAATTAATTAGTTTGATGTACTATATTCAATTTTTTTAATTTTGGTTATATATGTAATGTTATTGATTTAAAAGTTTATTAATTGTTGCTAAATTTAAATTTGATGTCATTACTTTTAAATTTGATATATAATGTCATTAAGATTTTAATTGCTGATTGAACCTATTAGTAGATATCTTAAATTGTATCAGAAACGTTATTTTTTGGTTTAAATTAATATCATTAAATTCCAAATAAGATATTGATGGGAATACGAAGAGATGGTGACAAAATGAATTATGGTTTGTCTGATCAACGTGTTCAGACTGATATTCTGCAGCTTATTATTCTAAAAGGTCAGGACGTTTGGAGTTGCAAGAGACGTTTCCTTTAGTTTGGTTAAAAGGAGATTTGAAGACTGTAGGTTATTTTGTCCAGAAACGAAGAAGAAAAACAGTCTTCCTCACGAGTTACAGAAGCGTCCGACGATCGAATGTCTACGTCCAAGGCTTTCAGCTTCACCAATTTCTACCAGAACTCTGTCATGGTGATGGAACCCTTAGAGGTTAGTCCGTTTGCATGTTTGATTTTATTTATGTTTTGTGTGTTTGATGTATACAGTTAGTTTTTTGACGAAAGTTTTAATTTTTCTGTCATCCTTTGCTTCAACCATGTCCATTATATTTTATACAGTTCTTATTTTTAAAGATCCTTGTGGTTTTTTGTATGACAGGAGTGTCTGGAGTTCGAAGAAGGATTTTATGAACAATGAGGCAAATATCTACTGATGGGGACAAATTTTTTCAATGATTCGAAAGGAAATGTGATCAACATAGAGTTTGAACAAACTCTTCTTCCTCAGAGACAGTTCCGTGCGGTAGAGCAGTTGATGTGGTTTTATGAGCTAAATGATGTATATTACGTCTGTAGTCTTTATTGTGTAGATCGATACTTTCGCATAAGGTTGTTCGATCTGGACTGGAATGAAGTTGTGTATCCTAGTAGAAGAAACAATGGTCTTGCATGTGACCCTCTGTCCTCAATCAGATTTTTCCAAGCATTTAGAGTGCAGTTCATTCCAAACACGGTATGGAACTTTAGTCCATTTTTTTGAATTTGTAATGTAGATTTGGAATTGTTTTTACTAATATAGGGTTTCTATTGATTGTTCTGATAGTTGTTGATAATCTTGCCCGATTACTTCCAAATGTTTTGTCAGCAAAAATTTCGTTTAACGATCCGGTGAAGTTGTACGATCCTTTGACAAAAAAGTTTGAAATATATGTGGACACAGATGAGGGTGGAAGGATGGTATTATTTGGTTTTTGTGAGTATGTTGCATACTATAGGTTCGTTTCTCATTGTTTCCTACATTTAAATTATGTAGGAAACAATATCTTTGTTCACAGGATCTTCTTGGTGGAAGGAGTTGAAATTGATTATAAAAGAGATTTCGACAATGGTTGCAGCAACAAAGTTGAAGTTGATTCTATTGATTGTGAGAAAATATTAAGTCCTTATGATGTTTGATCATCTTCTTTGGTATGGCTGATAGTTGTAGTTATGGGTTTATAATTTTGGTTTATATTTATGTTGTTAACACAATTTCTTTCAATGTAGTATCTGGATGCGAAGTTTGTGAAAAAAGGCTTGGTGAAGGGGAGAAAAAATTATGTTCTAACAAATGGCCAATCACAATACTGGAACTGCAAGATTCGATGGACAGGCAAGAGTTCATTTGAGTGTTATCTGACATGTGGTTGGAAGAAATACTGTAAGGATAATGGGATGGTTGCTGGTGATCGTGTTCGATTTATGGTGCAGACTGATGAAACCAACGTCATCCAAATTCTGAAGATTTAGCATGTATAAGTGTTTGTTGTTATTTTGGTGTGTAAAACGAATGTATGGGACTTATGAACAATGTCTTTGTATTTGGTTTTCTTTATTTCAACATGTCTAATATTTTGTATGTAAACATTAATATTTTTTGGTATGTTGGCATGTATGTTTGTCTAATATTTTATATGTCAACATTAATGTTTTTTGGTATGTTGGCATGTATGTTTATGAAGACCTGAATATTTAATATTAAATGGAGTATGTATTGTAATGATATGTAGAATTTCTGATTGGTTTATGTTAAATAATTTCATTTTAGTACTTTATATTTTTTTTAAGTAGATTATTAGAGTAAAGAAAAGATTTGAATAAATAAAAAATATATATTATCAAATTTAAATTTTGAATTGGTAGATTATTTGAATATAAAATAACTTTAAATAAATTAAAATAATATATTACCAAATTTTGCATTATATGAAACGTAGAACAAGAAAAATTAAAAGTTAATCAACTCATTTTTAATAGTAATTGATAAATAAAATTGGTAATTTATATAACTATTATTACGTAAAAATCCATCCAAGTTCATAGAATATAAGTATTCCAGTTCGCAATATTATTATACAAACTAATTAAATTAGATTAAATAATAATGATAATCTAAATATAGTAATGACGTTATTCATACCTGATGCACCCTTTATCTTGGCCTGAGTAAGAATAATAGTAGGATTAGATGTTTGACTATGTGTCCTCCAATAAGTCAATAATTTCTCACAATATGAATCCCACAATGTGCAACAAATTATAGCACCATTGCATTAATGACATAACAACACCATATTACAAAATAGTTATCAAATAATTAAAAAACTACTGTAAATATAAAACACCATACATAATGAAACGAACCTCAAATCTTTGAGGTCAAACACAACATTTTTCAAATGGGCTTTCTCTTCTACGTTGTCCAGCACACCAATCACATCTAACATACAAAAAAAGAAAAAATTCAACAAAAAAACTAAATATAGGACACATAATTTGATACAACAATAAACTTACCAACCAACAAATTAGCACAATACTTTCCATCAATAATATCCTTTATACTTTTGAACTTCCAAAGCTTTCTAGGTATGCTTGCAATGAGTTATGGTCGTATAGACGTTGCTCCTATAAACAACAGCTTAAATGGATGCTCACAAACTCTATATTGAGCTCTGTTCTTCAATAGTTTAAAGTTATGCATTATGTAACTTTCACCCTCTTTTAGTTTGTCTTCCCAATCACCCATATCTTCCTTCTTAATCATTGCAACAATAAGATCACTCTGAAGAACAAATTAACACAGATATGGTTAAATATAGTTGTCATCTTATAAAATAAAATATACAACATACTAAAATATGGTACTTTACATTACCTTTTGATCCATCAGAACCATTTTCATACTTCGTTTGGAATCCCATGACTCAACATACCACAAATCTACGATTCTGACAGCAAGTTTCAACGTTTCTCTTCTTCCATCAATATCCTTAATCATATCAAATTTTTTTGCCATCTAATACATGACAATAAATTAGGTGTTAAGTTTCAACCAACGACACAACAACTTCAAATAAATAAACGAAAAATAAACAAAACAAAAAATCAAGGTACAAATCATCTTCAACAAAATAACAACAAAATAAAGCGCAAAAAAAATATAAAAACTTTCGTCAACAAATAATGCGCATACAACTGAAAAAGACTTTCAATAATGAAAAAAAATCCTACAAAAAACATAAAAACTTCTTTTGAACAAAAACATCAGAACGTCTTCTAAAAACGATAAACAAATAATATCTGAAACAAAAGGAAACTTCTATAAACGTCTTTTAAAAGATACTACAGCACAATGACGAAGAAGAAAAACCATGGATAAGGAAGAAAGACGCATGAAGAACAATAAACAGTAAATAGAAAATATTTAAATTTTAATAAAAAAAATTAAAAGATCAACAACAACGATCAACAGAGAAAAAGTAGTTAAGAAGTTAAGAAAATAAACTTACGGAGAATAAGAAAGGAATGAAGAAGAAGGAGAAATAGAGAAGAAGGACGAACGGAGAAGAAAGTTACCTAGAGAAGAAGGACGCAGCTAACTTGGCTTGGAGAAGAAGGATTTTGAAATCTGACAGCAAATGTCTATCAGACCATTTAACACACTGCACCGCCAAAAACACTACAACAGGAAAATGACTAAAATACCATTACTCTAGCACACGTGTCAATGAAGGAGAATGTCTACTTCAGTAACTTCATTATCCTAACATATTTTTAGATATATAGTATCTTAGATATATAGTAGACTCTGATTATCTTTTATTCTTTCCCTTCCTTTCCATGATTATCTTTTATTCTTTCCCTTCCTTTCCACGCCGCACAATAGTCCCTCTGTTCTGTCACTCCATTCTCTTGAGAAGAAGCAAGAGTGGCCTGGATCATGGAGGAGACATAGTTGCACACACCAAATCATTACTAAAGTAGGAAGTGAGAGAAGTTATTATATTTTGCAACACACTAAAATATTCTGAAACAACTTTTCCAAAAATCCAAACTCACCTTCTTCCACCTTTTTCCATGGAGTGAGGAAGGGAGGTGACAGAAGGACGGTTGTGTGGCGCAGGAGGAGGGGAAGGGATTAAAGATAATTAGAGTTTAGGTATATAATTTTAATGAAGGTTAAAATTGGGTTATTAGGTTTTGTGAGGGTGCAAGAAGAAAAAAGGGACGTACAGGGAGAGATGGTCCTAAAGCAATTAGGGATAAAAATATATTTTTTAGCCTTTTTTGCCTGGTCTGAAGCAATTATTTACTTGGATCTTGAGTCAATTTTGAAAACCAAACATTATCATTGGATGTACAAAATCTAATTTCATATTTAAGAATTGTAAATATATTTAATTTATAATTTAAAATTAATAATAATTTTCTTTACATGAAAGTGACACTGCACAATTAATTAAATCATTTATCACATGAAAAGTATTATTAGAAAGATAAAAGCATGAATGACCAAAATTATACCC
>Ga0209389_1004742_pt1 | contig 11418 bp, 9 predicted proteins | sample CowpearedBW_FD_187526 | JGI IMG/M metagenome (GOLD analysis project Ga0209389, IMG submission 187526) | Root nodule microbial communities of legume samples collected from California, USA - Cow pea red BW (SPAdes) (version 2) | ecosystem: Host-associated > Plants > Roots > Nodule | place: USA... | reverse complement strand
CAAAAAAAAAATTAGAAAAATAAAATCCAAGGATTGAGTATCAGCAATCGAAAAAAGAAAATGTCTGTGACATCTTCGTTCCCATGCATCAAAATCCCAGCTTGTTCCTCCTCCCCATCATGCACATCTTCATCAAATTCATCGATTAGATTTTCTTCTTCCAAACCTTATGCTGCTGTCACTGTAATAAGGAATTCTCAGACTGAAGGGCCTCTCAGAAGACCGGTGGCTCCTCCTGTTCGAGAACCATCTAGTAGCATCCCTCAGCCTCTGAAGCCTTCACCTCCTTCTCAGCCTCCACCCCAGAAGGCTGCTCCTGTTGTTGGAGACGATAACAATGTCATTACATTAGAGTTTCAGAGGCAAAAGGCTAAGGAGCTGCAGGAGTACTTCAAAAAGAAGAAACTTGAAGAAGCAGATCAGGGTCCTTTCTTTGGATTCATAGGCAAAAACGAGATTAGCAATGGAAGGTAATTTTTATATTTATTTATTTCATTTGGGACCTTTCAAAGTTGGACTTCATCTTATGCTGCTTTGGCTAATTACAGTTTTTTTTAACATCGGTGGAACTAGTTAATTGTGAACAACTATATATTTGGTTCAATGTTGGGGGTGATGTGGTGTTGATCAAAATATTAGCAAATTTCGAGAGATAGTACTTATAAATTCGTTTCATTTATGTTCTCCCCCCCCCCCTTTTTTATTGTGTGGCAAGGCTATATATGAGAATTCATAATTCAAGAACATAGCATCTTTCACTGTGATGGTAATCTTAGATTTGTTGTTATGACGGAGTAGGAAAATCAAGATGATAATTGGAAGAGATCACTTTACCTGTTGTTTGTGAGCAACTTATAAATCTAGGTCCCCTTTTGTGTCTTTTCTTCCATTAAGGAATGGCAAACATTTGAATGTGTGTTCGGTTCAATTTATCTTGGAAAAGTACTTGCTTATTTTTGTCAACTTTGCGTAAGTTTTTGAGAAATAAGCAATTCAAGAATCACTATGTTATAGTACTGACGAAATAAGGAAGGGAAACAGATTGCAAAACTTCAATAGTTTGAAAAGAAATTAGAGCAGGCAACGGAGGACTATATTTTAATGTAAATTGAAAATTTCGGACTATTTTCATTTGGGTTCATACACAAGTAAAAAGTATGAATTGCCTATATTTTAATTGCTGTTTCTTCTTGCATTAGGGATACCTTAACCTGATCAAATTGTGAGTCCATGTAAAGCTTGCCCCATTTCTTCCAGGAGAGTGGTGTAAGTGTCGGAAATAATCCAAATGTGATCCTGAGTTTCATATATTAGATAGCAATAACAAAGGTGAACACCAAATAAGAAAGAAGATTCACTAATCTATAACCTTAAGATTTTAGACTAAAAGTGTTGTCAATATTTTGTAAGTTGGACTCAGATCACATTTGTGTAATCTTTTCCTAATGAACTCCCCTAAAAAAACCATCACTAAGAGGCTCAAGCAGATAGATGAAGGGAAAATGTGATTTGAGGAAGGATTGAACCTCCAACATCAACATCAACAGCACACCCAAGTGTTACAAAACTTGTCCAAAATTTCCTCACTTTAGGCAGTGTTTCTGGAACAATTATTCATGTGTCAGACAATCCAATACACATTAGTGTCAAACACAGGGGAAACCGTGTACTAAGTTGTGTGTAGTATAAACTGACGAGTACTGAACTGAGTACAGTCCTAGGGGTTTATGTCCAAATATCACTTTCCAAGTTGAACAACTATCTACACTTATGTCTGGGATAAAGGAAACTCAACATAAAACAAAATATTAAAGCTTTTTGGAAATTCTTTTAGGAATTTAAATAACCACTAAGAAGGCAAAAAGAGAGATAAAAGTATTAGGGGACTGATTTCTCTTGATTATGAAACCAGAAACTCCCTAGATAAAACATCCTTTGAGTTGTCACTTCCAATTTCCTTGTTGCAGATCAAATTCCGTAAATTTGTTATAACCATGGTTTCTTTAGTGCAGCAACTTTACTCATAATCTACTGACAAGTCGAATTTTGTAGGTCAAATTAAGGATGTAAGGTCATGAAGTTTTGTGAATTTCAAGCAAGGATCAGACAAACTAAGCTATCTATATAGTTAACTTCATTCATAGTCGTGTTCATATCTCACCGTTGCTAGCATAAACATGAGCCGAAACAACAGCTGAATGGTGCTGGAGCATCAAAAAGCATAACGCATAGCAATTACAATTCAAACAAAAGAAAATATTCGAGAATTACTCAACTAAATTAAGTTTAAATATCATCAAAGCCAAATGAAACCATAAACTTGTGTTTGAGATTCAACTTGTATATGCGAATGCAAAGTACTCATAGGAACTTGGTAGTATAGATGCCTAAATCTCAATTAGGTGGTATGAAATGCTCAATAAAGTATTTAAATGTTTCATTCTTTTTAATATGATACCTCAGATATTGTAATAAATATGTTTATGTTTATTTGATTATGATTCTGGAATTTTGTTTGAAACAGATGGGCAATGTTTGGTTTTGCTGTTGGATTGTTAACAGAGTATGCAACAGGCTCAGACTTTGTTGATCAAATAAAGATCCTTCTCTCCAATTTTGGGATTGTAGATTTGGAGTGAATACCACAAGATTATATATACTGTCAATAGTTTCTTGTAGCTTATCCTAGCGCAAACACTGTTCATCAATTTGTTTCATCTTCATATATATATAGCAAGCAATCTTGCTTCTTTGTCTCACATTTATGAGATAACAATAGTATCATGATTTTCCTTTTCCTTTATGCTCAAACTCTTGCTATAAATATGGTAAATTAAGTACCAACATGCTGTGACATGAGTGACTGATAAGCATGTATCTTAAATTTGTGATCGGTCCATGAATCTTAAATTTCTTAGAAGAAGTCAGTTAATTTTTCGTAAAATTAAGTTTGAACATATTAGCATTGGATGATGTGTCCAGAGCCGAATATTGATAACTTCATAGTTAACCACAAAACTTTGGTGGTTTTTATTCTACTATTTGCTTGATTTTCATTGACAGTGACGTTAGACAAAAATAGAAAGGTGGCAAGCGTTGATAATTTAATATCAATGGCCTTGTATAATACCGTAAGAGTATTATCAATTTTTTATGGAATGGATTAATAGAATAAGATAATATAATAGATTACCTCAACCAAATTTGGTACTAAGCCATTTTGTGAGATAAATAAATAAATAGATTAAAGAAGAAGATTTAAGGATCTTTGAATAATTATTAAAGGAAAAATAAGTTTTTCATTGCTAACTTTTTATTATAGTATTAATGTGAACAATATTTTAGTTTTGCAATTAATTTTTATAAAAGAATACACATAGATATAGATTAGATTCCTGATGCATGTGGAATGTCATCTCAGCAAGGAATGACCGGAAAGTATATTTATTTCCTACAAATTATTTTTTCTTTAATTATTTTATATACTAGAATTAAAAATAAATAAATACTTTCTCGATTTTTATGAATAGTGTATACAATTTTTAATGAACCAAAGCAATACATTCTTTGTCCCAATTATTTGTTGACTGTCAGTAATAGAAAAATGTAACGTGGAGTTGTTCAGCTCATTTTAAGACTTCGAAAAAAAAAAGTAAACCTTCTATCTTTACAGTTTTGTTGCCGTTGAAAAAATTGAATTGTTATCTTAAAATATTTCTTAAACGAGAGTAAGGGTATGTTTGCAAAGATGGATGGGAAAGAGAGTTAGTAGATGCTGAGGGGATATAAACGAGGAAATGAAGTTATTCGATTGATAGGATGAAGAAGTGAAAGTGAAGAGATTTAAAAATAAAATTTGTAAAATTTTGTCAATGATTTGATATATGTAATAGATATAAAATAATATTTTAATAGATAAAATTGTTAAATTATAATTTTATTTCACGGTTAAAATTAGTATAAAGTAAAATATAATTATTATTATTTGTTTTAGTATTATTATTATTATTAGTTTTTTGTATTATTGTTAATATTAAGTAAAAAGACATATTTGTTAAGTTGAAATTTAAAAGGGTTGAAGAATATTTAGATAAATTCGTATTATTGAGTTGTCTTTTCTTTTTAATGTATGTCTTCGTCTATAAAAGGATGATAATATTTAATTTTCTTTTAAATTCATCTTCACATATCAACTCTAATTTCTTGAAACAAAGTTTATCTATTCTCTTAAATAATAAATTTCTAGAAACAAACACAACATAAGATCTAAGATTAGGGAATTAGGGGTGTCAAAGTGAGTCAATCCAGTTCACATGGATTGTTGACTCACCACGGGTTAAGGTAATAAAGGGTTAGCTTAATTTCTGACTCATTTTTTGTGAGTCAAAAATTTTGCAATCCACAAATTGGTGAGTTGACTCACTTACTAATATTTTTTTGTAATTTATTTTATATATTTATCGTATTACAAGAAAAGTGAATTGACTTTATTTATTTTTATAGTAATAGAATTAAAAATTTGAAATATTATTGTAAAGATAGTAGTTAAATATTAAAATATCAACCTATGTAACTTTATAAACAAATAAATTAAACAGTCAAATTATTCAAATATTAATGAAAAATATTTTAATATTTAAAAATATTAAATTATAAATCTTTATAATTAGAAGTAATAAATAATTATAATAAAAATTTGTAAAAAAATTAATAATATTTTGTTGGTAAACAGTGTGTTCACCCACCTTTAACTCGGTTTAAATTTTTTAATCCGTAAATTAAGTCAATTTAATTTAATTTACTTTTAAAATAAAAAATAAATCCTCCACCGTCGACTCAAAACCATGATAAACGAAATAGAAAACATTTCGTGATCTCTTTCTAATTTCAATAAAACTGAGCACATATGCAAACATATCGTATTACCCACTTGTAGTCTGATCATAAAATGTTTTGTTATGATAAGGATTGAAATAAAAGAGAAAAAAACAGAAACAATTGAAATGAAATAGAAAATAAAAATAAAAATAGTGAAATTGATTAATCGAAGGAAAAAAAAGAATTTTATCCGTACATAGCATAAAAATATATGAAAAATATTTTATAACAACTAAAATAGATTTTTTACTAAATAAACTATCTACCACTTTTAAAATGATATAATAACTTCTTAAAAATTAAAGCAAGAAATTAGTAGTGAGGTCATTTTCCATTTATTTCATGTACTTTTAGTAAGAAAATATTTTTGGATAGGTTTCGTAGGAACAAGTTATCTCTTTTTTATTCCTCTTCTGAGGTAGTAAATTGTATAAAAAGTAAATAAACGTGTGATGTGTTAGCATGGATATACGAATCTTGGTGGGTGTCCGTATTCTGCAAAGGTTGCCGGCTGTGGGACCCAACAAAAGAATAAAAGATCTAACATCTCTGCCACACACAGACACGTGCGCCCAACACTCACTCACGCCATTGCCTACTGTCACACTCCATATGTCTCTCCATCTTCAAAGTTTCACCCTTTCCTTTCCTCTTTCAAAACTCTAACTCTCTCTCTCCCATTCTTGGAACTGCGCAGTCATTTTCTCTCTCTGCGGAAAACCCAAAGAAGAAAACACCCCCATTGGTTTTGCCTGTGACTCAGAGTGATTACCCACAGCAACATTCCAAATGTGCCGTCCGTGGTCGGCTTCTACCATTATTCTTTGTCTCTCTCTATATCTTTCTTTTTCTTTTCTTTAGAGCTGCACTCATAGAAGCTGAAGAAATCCTGTTATGGGCTGTGTTCAGGCCAAGCCATTGGATTCGGAAGGTCCAGACTACAGGGACCTAGAGAGGTTGAAGTTGGATAATGGGTATGTCGCAAGTTCTGACTTTGTTGCTCATAGGAGATCCACTGGCCAAAGACATGACCCCAATAAGGACCACCATCACATGCTGCACCTGCATCAGAGAGAACAACCCATAAAGAATATAGTTGAGTCTGGTGTTGCCAAGGATGGTGCTGGGCATCATACGGGCAAGGTGGTTGGAAGAGAGGGGAGGCGAGTCACGCGTCGTGATGATAAGAAAGTGACAAACAAGTCTTGCTTTGAGGATGAGATGGTAGATGGGTGGCCGAGGTGGTTGGTTGATAATGTCCCTGCACAAGTGTTGGCTGGTTTGGTTCCCAGGAGTGCTGAATCCTACAAAATGATTGATAAGGTCTTTTGTTTCTTGGTTCTGTATGAATTTTGTTTATCATATGGTATGAAGGGTTGTGGGGAATTTTAAGTACCAATGTGCTTTTACAGAGTTTTTCTTGCAAAATTATTTGCTTATTCTGTGCATAGTGTATATGGTTATCTGTAGGCTCTAGCTCATGAACACGCCACATTGTGTTTGAAAAATGATTTCAGACATTTTTTGAAGGTGCGGAGTCAGTGTTCTGCAATTTATAATTTTCTCTGCTTGAATCTCATTAGAGTTCCAGGTATCTCCACTTGCTCTGAGAATAGGTGTTTTGAATTTGGCAATTTATGCAAGCAGACAGTTCAAATGTTTGTGCAATGCACGATCGATTTGAAAGCACTATTAATCTGTTGAATCGGGGTTCGATCAATTATACCATGAAAACTTAAATCAATTGAATCGTCATATTGATTTCTATCTAGATTACAGAAGTTTTTATTCGGAACGGTATTCAACTACTTCTTAAGTTTTATTGAGAAAACTAATTGACTTATGTTATTTATGTTTTGCAGGTTGGACAAGGAACCTACAGCAATGTTTATAAAGCTCTGGATAGAGACACAGGAGAAATTGTGGCCCTGAAGAAGGTTCGCTTCAATACATCAGAGCCTGAAAGCATAAAGTTTATGGCAAGAGAAATTACGATATTACAGAGACTGGATCATCCCAATGTAGTCAAACTTAAAGGATTAGCCACTTCAAGAATGCAGTACAGTATATATCTAGTTTTTGACTTCATGCAAACGGATTTGGCACGAGTTATTGCTCGTCCTGAAAGACTATCAGAACCACAGGTTAAAAGATTCTCTTTGATGCTTTGGTGATTTTAACATTTGAACCCTTTTATTCTCCTTAATGATCTTAAAAAGTTAATGTAGGTCAAGTGCTATATGCATCAATTACTTTCAGGTCTGCAGCATTGCCATGACAGGGGAATTCTTCATCGAGATATAAAGGGATCAAACCTTTTGATCGATAAAAATGGGATGCTTCAGATTGCAGATTTTGGACTTGCCAATTTCTATGGTCCAGATCATCATCAACCTCTCACTAGCCGGGTTGTGACGCTATGGTACAGAGCTCCTGAATTGTTGTTAGGTGACACAGACTATGGAGTTGGTGTTGATCTGTGGAGTGCTGGATGTCTCCTCGCAGAAATGTTCAAAGGATTCCCAATCATGCCTGGTAGAAATGAGGTGATGAAGATAATGCCTTCCTTTTATGTTCAAGTATCTTTGGCTATTTCTGAAATTCCTTTCTTTTTATATTGTCTTCTATTTCTGTTGTTCTGTATAATTTTGTGTTATGTTGTCTGCATTTCTTACTGTCTTCAATTTTCTTGATCTGCTAAGCATGAACTTTCCCTGCTTCCAGGTTGAGCAAATTCATAAAATTTTCAGGCTATGTGGCACACCATCAGAGGAGTATTGGAGAAAATTGAAACTTTCTATAACTTTTAGACCTCCGAAGTCTTATAGACCCAGCCTTATAGAAACTTTCGGGGATCTCCCTTCTTCTTCTTTAGGTCTTTTATGCACTTTGCTTGCTTTGGATCCTGCATTCCGTGGAACTGCATTCAAAGCTCTTAAAAATCAGGTTAGCAGAGTATAAAGATTGAATCTTAAAAGTCATATTCCTAAGTTATTCTGGCTCCAAACCATTAAACTACGCAGTGCACAATTCGTTTCTATGAACATTGAATCGTTTTTCCAGTTACAATTTGTTGGCTATGACTTTTCAATTTCGGACACCAATTTGCAATTCAAGTTTTCAATATATAGAATATATATACTTTATACGCGCATTAGTAACTATGTGCACTTTTTATTTGACTAATCATCTTCAATGAAAATTACGTTATATAGATTTAATGTTCTTGTGATGATTCAGTAGTAGTAGTGGCTCATTATCTTGTAGAACTAGTGCATGTAGAAAAACGCTCAAAAAATGTGCAATGATATTAAATTCAGTATGCAATTCCCAGTGAACAGCTAGGAAATAATTAAATACCTAAATTACTCCAAATTTCCAACGTACGAGTGTCTTTTGTGTGCAGTTTTTCTTTTCAAGCCCATTGGCGTGTGACCTCTCTGGTCTGCCTGTTCTCTTCAGAGAGGATGATGAGCATGTTCAGGCAAACGAACAGATCAAGTAAGTCTTTTTTAACTATAAAGGTTTCGACAATGGCTTCGGTCATTTTATTACACATATAGATATCCTTCTTCTGTTACATAAGTCGGCATCTATATGTTTTACAGGTACATGAACTCTAAAATCAGACGTTCTCGTACATATCTGGAGCGTCGTAAGAGTTCAGCATCTAAGAGGCCAATAGAGCATACTGTATCTTCTAAAGAGGTATTAAAAACTTGTGTTTTAGGTTTTCCTGTGAGTGAATAATGAAAAATTGAGATTTCCTACTGCTTGATGGAGTTAGATTCAAATTATTGGTTTCACATATTGTTTCAGGAATTGATAAGGAATGCTAAACCTGAAACTTATGCTCCAACTGAAGACATGGGTAGCACAAGTAGTACCTCATCTAGTGTAAACCCAGGAGGGGCTAAGGACCAATCACCTTTTTTTCTATCTCCATTTGGGGAATTAGATCGAAAGCTATCTCCAAAAACCCACCACCATCACCATGTTAATGTTGGTGAACAAAACATCAAAAACCTTCCTCCATTACCCAAATCTAAACCAAATGCTACCAAGAAAGATGACAGTAGATACAAACCAAACCAGTTTTTCAGGTCAGCTTCCACCAGAGAATTCAGATACTTAAAAAGAGAAGAACGTTTACTATTGGATTTTGATCATTAGGCTATGGAGAATATGTAAACCCAAAATGGTTATTTTTTATTTTAGTATTTGGTGCATTCTGAAAAACTTCACACATTCTTTTCCCTATTGCTGTGGCCTGACATTTTGATTCTTCCGTTCAATAAGCATCAGCCCAAGTTGCATGCTTGTCCAAATCTCTTTGATTAGATTGTAAATGAACTTTACTACTGTACTATACATTTCATAGGCACAACTTTATGCACATGGTTCAATTCCCCTTCAGCATCCAATAATTGATACCATAGGATACTGTATATTTATTTATCTTTTTTTGTGTGCACACACATCTCAAAATTACTCCAAAATTTAGAGCCACATCAATTTTTTGTTCGACTATACCGTTAGTCCGTTAATTTTGGAAAATGGGCATAATTTTATATATAGTAAAATATAGTGTCAATTATTTGTTATTTAAATAAAAAAAATTATTAAGAAAAGGTTAAATAATTATGCTACACGCATTCTACTATTCTAGTGCCTATATTCATGTGGGACTAACTACACCATAAGATCCTTGCACGCATGAAATATTACGAATGCAACTGATGAGTGCCTAGCATTATTGCGTAGTAAATAGACAACCATCAACGGGAAAACAAAAGTAAAAATCTAAATAAATTCTTCGTTTTATTATTGAGAGAAGAAAATGCACTGAATTGTTCTATCTTTTGGTTCTGCTTTTTTATACAATTTGTAAAGGAAGAAACTTTCTCACAATTACTCACAAAATTGTCAACTTGAAAAAGGGAAGAAAGAATGAATGTAGAGCTAGAGACATACAATTGGGTTTGGAACTTGCAATTGATCGTTTCACACTGCTGTATCAATAATTAAAGCAAGCATTTGCTTATTCATATCATTATCAAGCTTAGGAAATTTTGGTTGTCTACATCATACGTGACGATCTGTGAGTTGGGGTGTCACATTCCATGATACCCTTGTCTAAATCTCTATTATCCTTCCTACTTGTTTGTTTCAATCCTTCGTCGTTTTCTGTTTCTCATAATCAATTGAAAGAGTCTAGTCATTGAATTTGGATTTCATGATTTCAAAGTTCGATACTGAGTTTGGAGGGTTAAAGTTGCGAATTTCGAAGTAAAAAGGTAACTATGGGACTCATACAAATTTGGTCAGAAACCATCCAATTCTTTTAATCACAGGGTTTCTTTGAACCATGTGTGGTATGTCGAACATTGAAAATCCAACTACAGATATGAAGATTGTAACAAGGGTCGTTTCTTAGGCGTTTTTGGATAGAGTGAAAGGAAAAAATAAAATTAGGCAGGTTGAGGCCAGACCTGTCTTCATCTTGAAAAAAGTCATCAACAGATATTGCAGCCACTTATGTACTGTGTTTAAATTGCAGATATTGAAACATGATAAGTACCATCACCAAACTTATGACCAGGAATTAATAAATATGTATTTGTCTTGCAAAAGTGAAGGATAAACTAAGTTGACTCTTATACCAAGAAGCAGGGAATGTTTTAAGTTACTTTATTACCTGTATTGGATAGGCCTCAAATATGTAGTTTCTAGAACAAAACATAGAGCAAAGGTGTTTATTGTTAAAATTGTAAAGTAGGAAACCGTGTTAAGATTTTTACTATTTCAGATCATTGGATAAGAAGTTCAGAACAGAGATCACACATCCAAAACAGTTTATTACTAATCACAGTTTTCAGAAATATTTTGAATCCTTGCTCGTTGATACAAAGCATTCTAGTTAGTTCTCCCTCGTACCAAAAGACCAGCCAAGAAACCCTTGATTTCAGAACAATTTATGTTCCAACCTAGCCACTGCTCTCTCATTTTTTATGCATAACATCTTACCTCACAAATACACCACTGCAATATTTCCTTCACAAAGGCCTTACCTTCAAAGTCTGATATTACTGAAGACATGGTAGCACTTGGTGATAGTTCACACACCATAGCGAATGTCACTGAACTTGTTCTTGATCCACTTGAAGCTGTTTCTGACACCACTTTTAAGCTTTCCTTCCACTGTCAACACATTATAGGCCTTGATTCTCTTCTTCCTCTTGAGCTCTGGATCATTTGATGTACTAAACCCACTTCCCTTCTGGGTCGGCCCATTGAAATTATATGAGTTGGACCGATCTCTGAAACCAAATTCAGTGTAAGAACAGGAGTATTCAGGAAAAGACTTGCTTTTCTCCATCATCTAATCCACCAAGTTTCAGAAAGAGAAAAAAAAAAAAAAAAAAAAAAGTTCTCTTTGATCTCTCAATGCATGAAACATGAAATATTTGTATTACATAGGCAAAAATGGACAAGCTGGTAGAGGGTTTTTAGAGGGAAGAGGTACATCATGATACTGTG
>Ga0209389_1004739_pt1 | contig 11419 bp, 4 predicted proteins | sample CowpearedBW_FD_187526 | JGI IMG/M metagenome (GOLD analysis project Ga0209389, IMG submission 187526) | Root nodule microbial communities of legume samples collected from California, USA - Cow pea red BW (SPAdes) (version 2) | ecosystem: Host-associated > Plants > Roots > Nodule | place: USA... | reverse complement strand
ATGTATTGTGCAATTTAAAATATATTTTAACATTTGAATATATACTATGAATCATACAATAATGTATTTTAAATTTTTAAAGTATATAATTGAGAATACATTTATGAATTATGTAATCTGTAATTTAAATTTACAATTTAAAATATATTTTTAGATTATATTATTTAAAATTAATCTTCATATTACATAATCTAAAATGTATTCTAAGTTGTCCAATTTCATAATGTATTTCCAAAGTGCTTAATCTAAAATATGTTTTTAAAACGGAATATGTATTCCATATTACATAATTTAAAATAATATTTTGAATTATACAATTTAAAATATATTTATGGGTTATACAATCCAAAACATATTTCTGTATCTAAAATCTAAAAATACGCTATAATTTAAAACAATTTACAATTTAAAATACTGGTTAAAACATTAGAAGTTATCAGTTCGTCTTAAACGATGAGATCTTACTATATTAAGGGTGAAGGAGTTCTAATTCCCAAACAACCATTCTAAGTCTCAAATTCTACGCTGTTTTTTCTGTTGAGAACACACGAATTAACTTTTTCAAGTGCGCAAACACGTAAAGTGATGAAAAAGGTAAAAGATATGTCTGCATAAAGTATTTCAAAATTTCAACGAACATTTAATTAACAAGCACTTTTACTTTCTCACTCTAAAAAGGTCAAACCAATCCAAGCACACGCTGTAGTATTTTCATGATCCGTTAAATACAAGTTTGCGATCCTACTAGACTGTATTAATATTACAAATACAAAAATCAAAAGCAGGTAGACTAAATTAAAAAATAAAAGGTTGCCACATAAGACAGATATCTAGCCAGTTGGAACATAGCATCTGGCCACATTACGATTTAGTCCTATTCTCACTTCAGCACATGCTCATTAACAAATTGATCGAGTACCTTATCCACCAAACAGGGAAAATCAAGTTCTACCTTCTCTACAAATTACTGCACGTTTGCAATTCTTTCCATCTTCTGGTGCAATCGTACAGTACAGCAACACTTGATATAACACATGAAAGATGAGCATGAGGTGCGCTTCTTCGTATATTCTTCTGTATCAATAAATATGACAATTAGTACCAAAAGTAAAAAAATAAAGATTACAGATTCACATAATTTGAATTGATATTGGGAGTCTCAACAAAATCATAGGATTCTCCGCATAAAATGAGCAACTATATGGACGTATAAGTTGAGAGTAGAGTCTGGTGATTTTGATGTTATGACAACATTTTCCGTGACCATGGTCGATGTGCATGAAGGACTAGTTACTATATTTCATCATTAACCAAGGCGTGTTGTGCGTCTTGCAGTCTTAAACACAGATGTTTTTTCAATCTTTATTCTTTCCTTTATTTTTTACTCTATCGTTTTACCCCCAACCGTGAAGGACACCGTCAACATCAAAATCAGTAAACATTATCACACTCACAAACAGCACACATGGCAGCTTTCTTGATTCACCTAAAATCATACGTTTTGCAAACTCCCTGCATGTTGCAGTATATACTTCAGCAGTTCAGCTAGGAAAACATTTTAAAATTGCAGGAGACAAAATACAATATAAAATTGCATAGAAGAACCTGAAAACATAATCTGAGACTGAGGAATCCTCCATAAAGAAAAAAAAAATATGTACACTCAATTGGAGGATAATCTACCAGAGGCTAATAATGAACTATATTCCTAGCAAATGAAATACTGAAATCTCAAAGCTTAATTGTTTTACCAGTGAAAGATTCTATCAAGTTGCTGTATTGGAAGGCTGATTTTGACACAACTCGGCACTCAACATATGATGAAGAAGAGCATCAACCCTCTGGCTTCGTGTTTTAGTGCTGCAGCAATAATGTTAAGAGTATAAGATCACCATCAATATGCCTTCAAATAACATCTGCTTCTAAATTCAATTAGTCTTTCACAAGGTATTAGATCATGATTAAGTGGTAAGAATTCAACCATTATCGTTTCATTCCTCAAAATAACTAAATTTAAGCATAAGGTATGATGAAGCTGTGCATCATATACACTTCAAACCAAAGGGATTTTGTTTCAGGAAGCATGTTATGGATGTGAAACTATTCCAGTACCTTCATCTTACAACTAAAAGCGTTTAAGATGAGTTGGTCTTTGTTCAATAAACGTAAAGATCTAATTTCAAGGTCTAGGATTCCCACATTGGAAGTATGGAATTCTAGTGGGGTATAAGGCCCTGAGTTTTCAAACTACAACAGGTAGCTTTTGTGTTGTAGTTATCCCAAGGTTTTTATCAATTGGTATCAAAATCTTCCATCAAGTCTCATAGCTAAAAACAAATGGCACAGATGGTGACATCCGCATAGCAGGGTTCACTCAGGACTAGTCAAAGGCCAAGTGCACCGCTAGCCTGCCTGGGCTTCAGGGATATGCAGTGTGATGGGAAGTTAGGACCCAATTACAACGTATGGGAGTTAGAATTCCATGGAAATATGGGATTCCAGTGTGGGGCTTTATAAGACCTTGGATTCTCCAACTACAATAACTAGCTTTTGTGGTGTGGTTCTCTTAAAATTCTTATTAATATAAAAGAGCAGCTTATTTTGTGCCTTGAATCCACAAAAAATATTGAAAGCTATACATACCCAATAGACCGTTTTCGATATTTATCTCCTTCAACATCCTGTGTATAGAAGCAAAAGATAGTACAATCAATAACCGATGAAACACCAATTAATAATTCGATAAAATATAATACTAAACAAAGAAATCACATACAATAATACAGCAGTATACTTGCTGTCTTTAAAGACAAAATTCTCCCACAATTAGTGCGCTCACCCACAAACGGCAAATAACAAAATACTTTTATTATTAAGATGTAATCATAGTGAATAACAACCATCAGTTATTTTCTACCAATAACTACCATCATTTAGTTTCTAAGAGAATACAGAATGTGTTATTTCCTGTCATACTCAAAGTAATAATTATATCAATAAATCGGTGGATCCTTCCTAAACTCTGGATCTGGGCTCCCATCAGAAAGAGAACAAAATCATGTAGAAATCGAAAAGCTACTTTCACATTCAATAAGAGACATTACAAAATTATCTACGGAGCTGTGAAAGTTTGGAATGGGGACGTTTACTTCAGAATCAAGTAATAAGCAGCTTCCAAAGTGAGGGTAAATAAAAACTGGAAAAAGATAGATAAATACCGAACATAGTTTCAACATCCATCTAACTCTTCAATTTTATTATTTTTTAAGTAACTGAAAAAGCTAAGAAACAAAAAAACTGAAAAAATAATAAATATAAACACTTAAGTGAGTATTCTTGGGGTGCTTCGATAAAATGAGTGGTCTATGTATTTTTTATTATTTATCACTCAAAAAATGTTTTAGGTTCATATCAAGTTTCAATGATACCCATTACGCACTAAAATTAGTAAAACATCTCCTACTCAATGCATTGATAATATTAGGATAGTGATTGTTGCATACAGTAGGGCGTGCAGATAATTACGGCTACTAAAAAAAGTTGCAGTGAGACTCAGTTTGTTTTCATGTGGCAGAGGAGTCTGTGATCGAGAGTACCATTACTCATTAGCATCGGAATTATTTGTGATCAGAAATAACAATGCCAAATAAGTTTGCTTGCTATTTTCCAGGAGCAGTAACTAATAAGTAGTAGCCAACCACTGATTTAAAATAACAGAATTGCAAAAGTTGCATTATTTGTTTCCAATCATTGGATTTGATATGAATCACTCTACAAAATTTGGTGCAGCTGTTTATAATTTTATTGTTTAACTGAAATACTTATCATTTATTAGTTAATACTTAAACACAACTGCTTGAAAGACTTAGCCATTTATAAATCCTTATGGGAAAGAGTTCACCGTTAAATACAAACCTTGTCCGTTTCTTCAGAACTTTCTGATGACTCAAGATCCATTTCAGCAAAGAATGCCTCCAAGACAAAAGCAATAACCTGAAATGCAGGGAAGACAAAATCATTTCCAACTTATTAAGCATAAACAATGTGTTAATATGATACAATTTAGGCAATGGTATTCCCTTTGGTTAACCATAAAAATATTAACATTTTTTAGTTTGACTTATTAGACTCTATGATGCATGGATATGATACACATATCATATATACTTATTTTAAAAATAAGATGTGACAAATACATATTTAAAAATCTATAAAATCTTAAAACATGATAGGTATATAATTTCAATTGTGAGATCCAAATTAAAATCACAATTCTTAGATATTGCCAAAATAAAAAGTTATAAATCTTCGTTACTATAAAAATATTTGAGCTTCATAACTTTGGATTCTTCATAAAAACGTATAAATGAAGAATCCTAGAGTATCGTCTCATATATATCGGATACAGATATGGATACATTACACATATTGAAGTATTGAAGTATAACCACATAAGAGTTAAGACCTAACCTAGATCAATTCCAAGAAAGTCATGATTGATTTTTGAATGATGAGATGGCCGAACATAAGATCTATGATATGTCATCCTCAGCCTAACTCAATTCTAAAGACTATCTCATTGGTCAAATTTATAGTTGATCTGTGATCTCAACAAAAATTCATGTTACTGCTTTCCGTTAAATAAACTATTGTAAAGAATTTCAATGGTGCATGTCCATATGAGAAACATTGTAACTTCTCAATGTTCTCATTCCTGAGATATAATTCGTAGTCCATTAAACTGACAAGGTATCAGATACGGACAGAGTAAACCATACCAAGTTCAGAAGCAGCAAAACAGTAACTAAGTAGAAGCTAATGAAGTACAAATAAGTCCACGAAGTCCCAGTTAGTTCCTTGTAACTCTGAAATAGAAAACCAAAGAACCTATCCGTTAAGAGAATATGGAAGTCATAATTTCACAATACCCAAAGATGAAGATATCACACAATAATTGATTAACAAAACTAACAGATATGACAACTCATGCAGCAAGTAATCTGTGCTTATTTTGGATTATTGTTCATTACAATAAGTGTTCTACAAACAACCAAGCATTGAAACAAATTATGCACAAAATGCTTGGTAATTATAATATTATTCAATTATCTTTACTTGATCATTAGGTTTCTACAACAAAGATGGGATATGGGCGTTGACTGAAGTCTAAAAAGAGACTTACCCTCTAACAAAAGGACTAGTCTGGAATTCCTAGACAGCCCTTTTCATTCGCATGTTAGCATGAAAGATAAATGAATCCATAAATTTGTAAAACACCACAACTCCAAAAAATACACCCAACAGGAGGGAACTGACAGCATTTACTCCGATACCCGATTATACTCCCCAGGGATGGAAAATGGATAAATAAGATAAGTTTTAATCCTGGTTATAACAATATGGATTGAAATAATCCATTTATCCATTTTGAAATATTAAAAATTCAATTGAAAAATTGAATCTATCCATTTATTTGATATAAATCTATACATTTAGAATTTTTTCAAGGATGATAACCAATCGATCCACAAATATACTATCTTTGGTTCTATATATAAGAAACAAATACCTAATTCATCATCACTAGAAAAAAGTAGTTAAACTGGTTGGTTTCATTAATAATTTCTTAAATTTAAATTTTATTTCAAAAATGCACGTAGAAATAAATGGCTCAAGGGATGGTCATATTTAATGATAATTCAATTAAGTATTTATCAATCAATAAGAATGACAAATTACGTTGATGAAAAATAAACGCATCCACTTTAATGATTAATGAGTTGATATCTCATTGATATTACAACCTCACAATAATGTAAGGGCAAAAATGAAATTAACAATTAATGCATTTGAAATTAATCATGTTTTTTTTAAATGTATTTTGTAAAATAATTGAAACAATGTTTTAAAATATATTTCTTGGACATTTTACAAATAAATTAAGAATGATTTAAATATACAAAAAATAGATTGAGTTCGTTTGATCCATTAAGTATTGATCAAATCATCCATTACAATTTTGAATTAATAAATCAATCATTAACTATTCACAAAGTTGAATAGATTGGTTGGATTCAATCCATTTTTTTAATGGTAATGAATGAATTGATTTGTCAGAGTCACCCCTAATACTCTCTAAAGGTACAGAGTGGTATAAGATATGACGTAAAAAGGAATATATATATATATATATATATATTTATATTTATATTTATACAGATTAATTTTGTCATTCGAGACCAAATCTTAGAATCATTGTCTAAAACTCAATATGCCTTATTTCCAACAGGAGAGTTAGGTCACTGAACAATCCTTCTACTTTGTCATTATGCACAAAAATCAATGCAATAAACATCAAATTATAATGTCCATTCATTATTAACTTTCACTACAAATCAAATACATTTTACCGAAACCACTAATTGGTCATGGATTCCACTCAAATTAAATGATAGATTGAAGACAACTTGTATGATGAATTCATATGGACTATTCTAAACTTGACCTAGTATACAACCAAATGTAACAGGTTGATAAAATAGGCAGAGTGTAAGTTGACCGGGAACACAATCAAAACATACCAGTAGGCATCATGCTTCACAAGTACTTTAGTTAGCATATCAAGTTTCCCTCATATAGCTAGCTTACATTGGATAATATTGTTAGTAGGATATTAAGTTTACTACTAGAAGCTGTTAGAACATTCTAGAGATTTCTCCGTAATTACTTTTATAGGGTTAGAAGTCTATATAAAGGCTGATGTACTATTTCAAATTAATCAATTGAATAAAAATCTTCTTTCTTTCATATTAATATTTCCAAGTGATAATACTATATTGATTTCCAATTTCCATCATTATAAAGGCAATGCTGGCTATAGGATTGGTTCAGTGACTTTTATATATTACAAAATTTTAAGACTTCGGTCTTTAACCGAACCAAATGACATCATTTGATCCATGTAACCAAACTCACCTAGTTGTAAAGACTTTGTTCTTGTATTTTTAGTAAAGTACTACTGGGACCAGAAATTTAATAACGATAAATCGTTATAAAACAAAGAAATATATGTCACATACCAATGCTGGCTTGCCTGCAATAACTATTAGTCTAATTGCATAGTCAAGAACCAACAGATCACAGTGTAAGTCAAAAAGCATAAGTAACAGCATACATACCGTCATCACTTCATCCCAGGTTGCCGTGACAAGAAAATTGAAAAGTGTCACTATTCCATTAGGGTAATCATTGAAATTGAAAACCAAATAGCTATTTTCTGTCAAGAATGACACTCCAAGAACATTTACCTTAGCAATTATTCTATTTGTTTATAGCAAGCGATTATTCCATTTAAGAAGCAACATAAATACCAGTATTAAATTCATCCCTTGATGTTGACCAAATTCACACCTTCTCCCCCCCCAAGAAAAAATGTCATGTTTAGTGAGCATAATGAAATTACACAAGCTTGAAATTTGTGTGGGTGTGAAGAATGATATAATTGTTACTAAAGGAGACAATTTTATAGATGATAAAAGGATACTCATTTTCAGCAAGAGCTGTCGATTCCAATTCGGGGTTTCCAGCATTAACAATTCCACCAAAAAGCTGCAGAAACGAAGATGGAACACGAGTAATTTTATTAGAAAAAAGAAAGATATAGATCATTAGTACAGAAAGGCGAAATAAATCCTCAATTTAACATGTAAATCTATGTAGAAAATTATCAATCACTACTAGCATTTCACTCACCTGTACACCAAGCGAACAATAAATGCATAAGACACAAAATATGATCCCTAGGTATGGCATCAAACTTGGTATTAGAGTCAAGAAAGTTGCCACAAAGGCTCGGTATCTCTTGACATGCATTAGGAGTCTTATTAATCTCAACATTCTTGCAAGAAGAAGGTAACGAATCCTGCAAGGGAACGAGCAAAGCAATGGGTAATAGCAACTCCAAATAAATGCTACAAAACCAATGCACAAATATTATTGGCACAACTTCCCATCTCGGAAATGAATATACTATTTTTCAGGCATGCTAGTAATGAAAATGGGTCCTGCCAAACTGTCGTATCAAACTTCATTTTTCTTTAACTCTAATTTTAACCAAGAATGCGACATCTTTTTTGAATAAAATGAAATTAGATCTAGAACACCATAATACGTACATTAACATTGGCATCTATTACCTTCACATAAACCATAGATAACCTTTCGTTCTTTTAGATAAGCAAAAATAATAATAATAATCCAGTGAGAAATCGAAAGTAAAGTTGGGTAACTAGATAGAACCTAGAAGTACTGCATCTTTCCGAAGGGAAAATCATTAATAATGACCGGGTTTAAGTTTTAGGGATAGAGTTTCTGTGACTATGATAATGAAGGTAACATAAACACCAACATAATTAGAATTGAGAATAGATTATGCTTAACTCAAACCCAAAAGTTTGATCAAGGAGGAATGACCGCTCAACTTATATAAGGGCTACTTTGTCTAAATAAATGCACAGCAGATATGGAATCTTAACAAGACTCCACACTGGAGATTTTGAATGTGAAGTTCGAAAAAAAAAATATCTCTAGATCCCAGTATTAGGAATAGGATATATTGGGAAAGTACTTTTCAATTCTAGGGCATTATTATTGCAAATGTTGGTTCCTGTTAGGAAAAAAGCATTCTAAGTGCCACTTTTTCATTAATCGATTGCACTCTCTGGCATGTAGTCATCCAGTGTTAAGTTTCTTATAGATTGTTGCCAGAGGTTTCTGCAGTGGCTGGTGGCTTGATTCAGGTGGGATGGCTTCAATGGAGTAGGGGTGCACAATGAAGGTAAGTCAACAGACGAAATAAGACCTGGAAAATGAATCCCGGACATGCTTACTGGAAAGGCTGGGCACCAAGAATTACTAAGAAATGAAGACTGACGCAGTAAAAGCAAAAGAGACCCCCAAATTGGAAGATCTCTATACCAAGTTGAAAGGAAAAATCTAAAATCTTATTTTAGAATAGTCTGTTGTAACTTTTTCAATAATCACGTTCCTGTTGTAGAATATTCAATGGCTTTGGTAATGAATACGGTCAGACAAGCCCACTAACCACCTACAATGGTATTTCCCTTCCCAATCACGATTTTCGCATCTACAAGACTCAAATCTAAAACCTTGTTTAAGGGATCAAGTTCAATACCTTTCAAACCAACTAAGCCTTATAATTAGTTTCCCATAATACGGCCAATCTGTTGGAATAAGTCTATATATCCTAATTATATCTCCAAATAAGAAAATATGGTCGCAAATAAAATAAGTATGATTAAATGGAAAACCATAAAATCATAACAGCTCAAAATACAACCATGATAAAAATCAACAGATAGAAATTTTTCAAAAAGATAGTTCCTCCAAGATTAAATGTTTAAACACAATGCCATACCATTTAAAGTTCACACTATTTGGCCAGTGGATATTAGATAATGCACAAAATTCAGCTTTATATGTTTTGTATGGTTTCAAAGCATCAACTTAGTAAACGCAAAGGTCTATGTATAATATCTCTCCAACATTTGTCCATAAGTCATTAATAATAATTGAATATCATAGCTGAGAAGAAAATGCACCACTACTATGGCTGAAGGAGTGCTAAGTGAAAAATAAATCTAAAAAAGTGCAACATTAAGCATAATGTTTCATGCAGTAGTTTGGAATTATGAACCAAAAAGAGAAATCTAAAACATTTGAAAATTCATAGTAAAAGTTCATACCATTCTCCATTTGCGATAAAAGGAAGATCATCATCAGGTACAGCAAAAGTTACAGTTTCTCCAATGACTGCAAAATTTAGAATTATCAGTCAGAACAGCATAGCATGGCCTTAAAAACTAGAGTTTCCATAAAAAAAAACAAATCCAGGGCCTAAAATGAATCAACATATTATGAACAAGAATAGAAGATTCTAGGCACCTAAGATTACGCAACAACAAATCAAACCTTTTTCTCATTAGATGAGGTCAGCTACATAGATCAAGTGACATCATAATATTCTATAGTGAATCATGTCTATAAAGAAACTATTGACCTTAAATTCCTTCTATGTGGTTTTGCCCTATTTCTCTTTCCTCTCTCTTATCTAGGGCTTCCAATGGGTGTTCTCTCCACATACTCAAACCATCTAAGGCAAGTTCTACAAATTTATTCTACTCTAGGTGCTACCCCAACTGACTCTTTTGCATTCATTCCTAATATTTTACTTTTGTTTATTTTGTCTGCTGACTCAACAAAGATTTTCATTTGTTTATGCGCCTGTTTACTTTTTATTGCCCAACACTCAATATCATACGGTATCAGAGGTCTTAAAATTCACCAAAAAGAAATTCAGAGGTCTTCTAATTGAGCAATAAAACTTTCCCTTAAGCTTGTACATTACTTTTCTGTCACATATAATACTCAAAGCTACTATATTTAATTTAGCCCGACTAAATCCTACTGTTTACATTTTCTTCTATTTCCATACACCCGAGACTACCACTATTTGTCAGAATCCCATGATTTATACTGCAGTTAATATTTTCCTGTAGTTTTAATTACATAATTAGGAAATTTAATTGCATTCCATATTTAAGAGCATAATTAGTAGGATTAATAGACTGACAGTATATTTCATATTTAATGTATAGGATCATTGATCTTGAATTGTCGGGATAGGTTAATTCCATCATAAATTATGATTTTCAGTTCAATGTCTTTGTATTCTATTTAAGAGAAATTGCTCCTCTATGAACAATATTAGAAACAGTTTTTCTGAAACTATTTCATGGTACAGGTTTTCAAATCCAACTCAGAACATTCCAGAATGCTAAACCCAATCGAGGAATACTAAAAGCCAATCAAACTGTAAAGTAATAGAAATCTAAATCTAAAAACCTGCTTGCTTTTATTAGGTTTGGGTCACATTTTAAACACTATTTTTAAAACCAAACCCAATAAAATCGCATTCTTTTAATGTTATAAGGACAATGATACTATGACTCCCATTTTTTGACTTTCATCTTTTACTCCTTGACATGGTTTAGTGTGGGTCATTGATTAATGTACCACTAATTTTTCTTTGAAAGAATCAATGGTCCATACTAAATCATGTCAGGAAGTAAAGGATGAGAATCAAAATATAATTTTCCATGTTATAATGAATTTGGATTTTCTGCTAGGTTTTTTTGTACTGCCATCTATGTGTCTTTAAAATACATTGATGTAAACTCAGCAGAGAAACTGAACTATGTTATCATACGTTTCCTTTTTCACTAGCACACAAACCAATTAAAATCCCTTATAGTTATTGAAAGCGACCATATGAATCACTATAATTACAATAATGCTAAGTATGCTAGAAACCTTTCAGTTGTTTAGGTTCTAAAACATC
>Ga0209389_1004736_pt1 | contig 11423 bp, 5 predicted proteins | sample CowpearedBW_FD_187526 | JGI IMG/M metagenome (GOLD analysis project Ga0209389, IMG submission 187526) | Root nodule microbial communities of legume samples collected from California, USA - Cow pea red BW (SPAdes) (version 2) | ecosystem: Host-associated > Plants > Roots > Nodule | place: USA... | reverse complement strand
CAATCACAATTCATAATTTAAAAAAAAAAAAAATCACACTTGTTTTATTATATTATTTTTACATTTCAAAATTTGAGTTTATCTGATTTAAATGAAAATATAAGATGCAAAAATATATATTCATCATTAAACCAAATAAATTTGAGTCTCTTGTGTTAAATGTGTTAACTTATCCAACACACATCACACGAATAATCCTCGAATCCCTCAGATGAGAAATGTTAAGAAAACACTTCTTGTAACATATTATTAATCGAAAATTTAAAAGAAAAATAATGAGGAAAAAGTTATAACAGTAATGATATTTGACACTGAGTGAGTGTGAGAATGGTGTAAACTGTAGGATTATTCCCATCCCTCATTGTTAGGAAGAGGTGTATGAAATGGCAATGATGTCCCCATCAAACAACAACGATCGTTATAACGTCATTTTCCCTCTCATTTTCCGGGAAAATTTTTTTGCTTCCAGAGCCACATGGGTTGATCCGTTTCCGAACATATCGTTACGCTGTTCACTTCACTCGGGTGTTGGAAAAATTTGCAGACACTGTGGGCTCTCCCAAGAGGAGGAGCAGGTGGGTGGTGGGTGGTGGGTGGCCAAGCCTTAATGACAACAATCCCTCTAAAGTCATGCCAAATGCATCATCATCATCATCATCATTCATATTCATCACTGAATAATATCATTCATGTACCCACACACACATGACACAAAACAACACAACACAACACCACACAACTTTTGAGACAACAAAAGATTAAACCACTCCCAAATCCCAACCTCATCACAGTCGCAGAACATCATGCCATAGCCCCAACCAAAATCATTCAATCAATGAATGAATATGATGAATGAATGCCACTACCCATGCCCACACCTAACCTACATGATGCTCACGCGCCAAGCATAATTCTTTCGAGGAATAATGTTGTCGTGTGATTGATTCCATCAAAATCTACTAACTCACACCACCCATCATGCATCATCTAATGCCTTCTATCTAGGACTAGCATTCCAGTATCTCTATATCTTCAAAATAGGGTTTCACGTGTGTTTGTCAACCTTCGTAACCTTTGTCGGTCAAACACCCTTTTCCCTTGCACAGGTTTTTAAATTTCGCATTTTTAAATTCCAAAAAACTTCAACACAAAAGAAAAAGAGAGAAGACCCACTAAATATAAATACTTTTTTTTTTATTTCTTTTTTGAAAGGTGACCATTTCGGTCATCCTATGATCACGTAGTTTTCTCTCTCTATCTCTCTCTCTCTCTTTGATTATAAAGACTCTTCTCTTTCAAAACTCTTCTTCCTTAATTCTCAGTCCAAACCACACCCTTCTCTCTCTCTCTCTCTCTTTATATCTATCTCTCTTCACTTGGCCTATGCAGAGTAGGAGATCATGGAACTTGGTTTGAGCTTAGGAGACTCTTCAAGGCCTTTGCTTGGTTTCATGGAAAAGCCTCGTGAAGCCTCCAACCAACTGGGGTTAGGCTTCAGCACCACGTTATCAATTGGGCCAGTCATCACTGCACAAAAGGATCACCAAGATGAACAAGAAGATTTTGAAGAAGAAGAAGAACAAGAAACAAAGCCAAAGAAGAGCAACAACACTCACACAACAGAAGATCCTTCCGAACCCAACCCAGTTCTGCATCAGCTCGATCTTCTCCCTCAACTCTATCTCCCATGGCACCCTCCTTCTGAAAACGGTAAAGATCCACTTTTTTCACTTTTACCCACCCAGCAAGTTTTCTGATTGTTTTTTACACGACCCAAATCCCTTCCTTTCATTCTATGAAAAACAAAGACATCAATTAAATACAGTGTTATACATTTATCCGTACGGTTTCTTTTTTACAGTTTTTACTTCAGCAATGTGTGATAAGGATTTACTTACGTTAAAAGATTATCTGAATGAAACTCTGAAACTTCAATTTGATTGGAAGATAAACTGCTCCACCATTGGATATGAATTTTTGTCCTATTATATGGTATTATCTGAGTTTCGTTGATGGCTTATGGGTCTCGTGTGGACACGTGCAGGGAGTTTGTCATCTGAGTTGGGAGGTTCTTCCAGGGGGTTGGACGTGAACGCGCAGCCGCCGCAGGCGGAGGATGAGGCGGAGGAGGTGGCGGCGCTGTCATCATCTCCGAACAGCGCAGCTTCGTCGTTTCAAATGGATCTCTGCATATACAACAGAGGAGGGAGTTTCTACAAAAGGAACTACGAGGGTGAAGCTTATGATCAAAGGGCCTCTTCAAGAGCCAGCGATGAGGACGATAACAACGGTAGCGGCGGCGGAAACGCCAGAAAGAAACTCAGACTCTCCAAGGAACAATCTGCGTTCCTTGAAGAGAGTTTCAAAGAACACAACACTCTTAATCCTGTGAGTGTCAGAAATTGTTGAGATTCAATCATAGTTTTTGATCCATTTTTATCCGACTGAGTTTTTCTTTTTTCTAATTTAAGAAACATGTCATACGAAAATTGGTCCGGATAATAAAACTATATGAAATTTGTACAAAAGTCTTTGTCCTTTAATGATTTTTGTTTCGGTGTTTAGTACTAATAATAGTGTTGGACGCGTAATTTTGCGATGCAGAAACAAAAGCTTGCTCTTGCTAAACAACTCAATCTACGACCTCGCCAAGTAGAAGTGTGGTTTCAAAACCGAAGGGCAAGGTACGACGACATCATAAATACATGTTCTAGTCCACTGTTTGTGTTGTTTGTATTTAATGTTAGAACTTCATATCAGTTTCAATTTTGTTTTATGGCTTTTGGTTAGAAATATGATGTTTTTATGTTTGTGTGTACATGCAGGACGAAGTTGAAGCAAACAGAAGTGGATTGTGAGTACTTAAAAAGGTGTTGTGAGACACTAACAGAAGAGAATAGAAGACTTCACAAGGAGCTTCAAGAATTGAGGGCTTTGAAGAGTTCAAACCCGTTCTACATGCAATTACCAGCCACAACTTTGACCATGTGTCCTTCTTGTGAACGTGTGGCCACAAATTCCACATCCACATGCTCCTCTCTCAGTGCTCCTAATGCCACCATGAATGCAAATTCAGGAGCCATGGCCATTGTGAAAAGCAGTGCCAGCAACAATGATTCACCCTCCAAACCCATTGGGTTCCCATTTGGTAAACCCAGGTTTCATCCATTTGTCCACACCAGCCAACAACACCAATCCCCATCATCTTGAAAATATGCAGTTCAAGACTAGTAGAGTATTACTGAGTCCAGGCTTGGAAAATTGATTTGAATTTTGTATATAGTTCTGAGAGGCTCATAGTTTTCACTTTTATTTTGTTTTCTTATATAGAATTTGGATAATTGGGTTTTGTTTTTTCTTGTTTGGATCTCCATGTATTATTCCTTCTTTCTCGGGTTTTATCCATGGTGAAATCAGAAAGAAGAGAGATGAAAATTTTAGACAGTGAAGAAGAAGATAAATATCAATCAAAGAGAAAGAGAAAGGGAAATGATACCTTTTTTTTTCTATGTTCTACTTCTTCTTAATAAGATAAAAAATAATAATAATAATTTGCACATAGTAGTATTAGTTGCAGAAGTAGAAGAAAGTTGAAAATGGTTACCCTAATTAATTGAAAGTTTCAAATGTGGGTGCAAAATTAAATAGGTGGATTAATTAGAGTTAGGTAGGTATGGGTAATGGTGATGATAAGGAGTGGTTTAGAGAAAGAGGAAGAGAGTTTGAAATGTGTGGATTGGTCTAAGTTTTAATGATTTCATTTCTTGAAGACTTCAAACCTCAGCAGTCACTCATGATGAAGGAAGAGTTGAGAGAGAGAGAGAGAGAGAGAGAAGTCAAAGAAAATGGTGTGGTGGTGATTCATTGCTTCATTAAATTCATTTATTTATGGGTATGTGAGGGTTGATATGGCACACTGATAGGGGGCAATTGCATGCCTTTTGGTTCCGATGTGGGACTTTGGAGGGCAACAAATGGGACTGAGACCTAAAAGGGACAGGACAGGAATGCCACATTGATAAACACTGTCCCCTAAAGTGGGGTACCCCAATTATGAGTATGCACGAGGGAAGTACACTTTTCATTATTATAATTAATAAATGAGAGTACGAGAGTCCTCAACTTTTTTCCAAAACAAACCCTCTTTTTTCAATTCCACCAACCAAACTCTTGCTATTTTAATTACCAAACACCACCTGTTCATATTACAGGTCAGCAGATTCGGTTTCAGACAATTCAATTCAAACAATCACAAATTCAATTTTCTTTCTATACCTAATTATTATATCTTTCTAATTATATCTATAATATATATTAATATTAAATTTGAATTAACTCTTTTTAAATTATAAGAATTTATAATTTGAAAATATACCATTAAAATGTTTTATAAGTAAAATAGTAAGTTGAAATTTAATTTGTAAGAATAAAATTGTAAGTGCAAATATTATGATTCATTTAACATTATATTTTGAGTTTTTAGAAATAATTTATTCTTCATATTTATTAGAGTGTTTTTTAATTTGAATTTTATTATGCAGAATTCCTTCTTCTTCTTTGCTTTACATTATACTATATATTTATATCATTGAATATAATGATGTGATTTTCAAAATTATATTAGCAACATTGACTTTGTAAAGGATAACCAAATTTTCTAGTTTTTCTTATAAATATTAATTTTTAAAGTCTTAAATATGAAAGGGGAGGAGATCTCTAGTTGGAGTCTCTATAAATGTCATTAAGTACAATTTGAAGAAAGAATTTAAATATTTAAATTAATTTTATTCAACTTGATCTCAATTAATCGCATTCTTAATTTTTTTAATAACTATAATCATTTAAAAAAAATGTTTACGAAAAAACGAAACAAATTAATATATTCATTCTTGACTAACCACCACTTTTCATGGAGAAAGAAATATTAGATGGGCTGACACATTAATATTTGTTTTCGATAGATGAAAATTGATATAAAAAAAGTAATCAATTAGTCAATAAAAAAAATACAAAAAAAAATGTAAGTTCTTTTTATTTTGTCTAACAACCCTAAAGCGTTTTTAATTTGAATAAACTAAAAACATAAATCAAATATTTATAAATTTAATATGATTTATTTAAAAATGAATATGTTAAAGAAATTAAATTCTACCAACACTAATTTTTAAATTTATTTTATAAAAACTGTTTAAATTTTAAATTAAGATGTGAGTTGTATAATAATTCTTGAAAGTGAAATTGATATAAAAGAAAATTTGAGAAAATAAAGAAAAACTAGAATTAAGAATTAGAGTATAATTTGAGTAAAAGTTAAAAGATAAATACTTACATAGTATAAACCTTAAAGAGTTAAACATAATAAAGAAGGCAAAAAAATCATAAAGTTATTTGCCGATTAAGTAAAACAAGAAACAATTAAAAGAAGTAAAAACTTCTGAATTCAAGAATTTGGTTAATGAGAACATTAATCCTATTTTGTTATTTGCAATTTTCGTGGCTTTTTACAAATTTTTGTAAGTAATATTTTTTTTACCTTCTAAAACTTTCCAACTATAACAATTTTATGTATTTGAAATGTCTTCTTGTATTGATTACGAACATATAACTTCCTTTTTAATTTGCTTGACGAAAAACCTCTTTTTTTTTTTATACTTCTATAATTTATTCAAATAATAACGTTATTTATTTTCTTTTTGATATATATGACTATATTCAATTTCAATGCCTTTTTTTCCTTACAGATATTTCTAAAAGGTTTCTTTTGTAAGGTGTTGTTTATTATCATTAACAAATTAATTATTAAATATTAATAAATCTTATATTTTAGGATGGATCTCGCATTCAAATAATTTTTTTCATCTCTACCTATCTTCAATAAAAAATAAATATATTTATTATCATTAACAAATTAACTGTAAAATATTAATAAATCTTATATTTTAGAATTAACTTCCCATTCACATAAATGTTTCTACCTTTACCTATCATCAATAACAAATATAATGTATATCATCACTAAAAAATTAATTACAAAATATAAATAAACCTTGTATTTTAGAATTGACTTCTCATTTACGTAAATGTTTCCATTTTTACCTATCATCTTTGATTATTCAAAAGAGAAATTCACATTATCTTCATTATCAATACATCAATTATTGCTTGAACAACTTCTTCAAACAAATCTTTACTTTTGAATCCTCTCTAAATGACCCAATAATTATGCCGTTTTGAAGCCACATTTTAGTACCTTAAATCTCTTATATGAGATTTTTAAGAAACACTCACATTAAATATTAATGACTTTTTCACTTTTGCAACCAAGTAATATATAGTCCAATTTTTAGTTTATAATATTTTCACAATATTTTCATTTACCCTTGATCATCTTTATCTTTCTTCTTCTAGTTTTTGTATGCTACTTTTCTCGCTTTAGAAAACTTTCATCATTCATCATGGGGCAATAACATAATCTTATGTTTAACAAATGTTTTCCTCTACTAAAAACAGTTCTTTTGTAACTATACTTCCTCGACTCTAATGAAAAAATTTTAGACTTCAAAGTCAAGAATAAAATATTATACTCCATTTGAGTAAAATAAGAAGCTTCATCTGAGTAGTTATATGAACCATACTAACCATTCTAAAAAGAGCATACAAACCCTGAATACTTATGAGAGTTTAACTATGTGGAGCACCGAATGTGCGAACTCTGCATTTGAGATAAAGAAAGTGATGAGCATATAAAATGCATATGCATTCATGCATTAGTTTAGGCCATTTTTATTGATTTTTATATCATTGGAATGATTTCATCATGCATTATATTTGTTTCAGATCATACATTTGGATTTGTGTATTGTTTGTGTAAATAGGTGTTTTGAGATGTGCAATCATAGTATGGAGGAAGTTAGTGTCAAAAGTGCATGATTCAAAACAGTGAGTTCCATAGGTGTCTAGTGGATTTTTTTCACAACCTATGGATTTAGCTTTAAAGATGCAGGATTCAAAACAGCGAGTTTCATAGGTTTCATAGGTGGCCTGTGAATTTTTCAGTGAGCAATGTTAATCTTACTTGGACTGACAAGGATTTAAAAGAAAAACAAAAACAAAAAGGAAAAGGGGACAAACAATTAAGGAAGAGAGGTAACCACTTCAGCAAAAGGAATAAACATGGAAATGATAAAGAGAGAGAGAATTGTTTACGAGAAAAGGGGGTCTCTCTTCATCATCATCTTTTTCTTCTTCCGTAATTCTTAGCTTTTTCGCATTTTTCTACATTATGCAGAACTAATTTTCCCCTTTTGTTGGAGGATTGATGTAATACTCTGGATTATAGTTTATATTCTTTACATTTAATGTTTTGTTAATGTGATTTATCTCAATGTTCTGTTTATGGTTCTATTGTTTATTCTATGAGTAATTTCACAATTGGTAAATTAGGGATTGTTTGCGATTATAAATTGAACAAGTTAGATTTTGTCACAATTGGAAAATTGAGCATATCTAATTAGTTTACAATAAAGATGATTATTGTTCTTCATGATTCTATTGAATTTTTGTAATTGACCTAAGGGATTGGGGGTTCGAATTCAATGAATACATATCTAAGGGATTAAGGGTAAAACAGGTCTGAATAAACTCGAGTGGATAATTACATTTCTCGCATCAATTGAAAGGAATAAAATTCTATAGGAAAGAGTATGAAATTAATCCTCTAACAGTTCTTATATTGATTGAAGTTTTTGTCATAATTTTATGCTTGTCATTCTATTAAATCTCAATTGTTCAAAATTACGTAAATTAGGAATCTAGTATTCAACGAGTCAATCCTAGAGGAAAATATTTTATTACTACGTTAATGATTGGTGCACTTGCCCAACATTTATCAGAAAGCTATGTGATTATAATAAAAGTCAATTGAGTTTGACATATTGTGAGATAATCAATTATTAGATGATTCTCAAATGGATTTTCATCTGAACTTATGTGTTGCTCCTAACCCTTTTAAGTACTTAATGTATGTGTTTCAATCCAAAGTTGTATTGTATTAATTTGCGGATATGTTGCCATCCAAGCTTAGTTGAAGTAAGTTACATATGGTTAAACGAATTCCATTGTCTAAGCTCGCTCATCGTCCCAATTGGAGGTGAGGTGGAGCATTGTTAGGGGGTCACCACGGAGAATCTAACAGTGTTTGATCCAAGGGTGGCACTGACTAGCTATAAAAACTATTTCACATCCTTTGAACCAGAGTGCTCCTGGGCTCACTTCTTCTTACACTACAAGAAAATCATGATTTACCTACTAATTATTACATACGGATATAAATTCGTAGGTAAATTGAACATTATATATGGATATTACCTACCGCTCATAATCGGTAGGTAAACTGAACATTACATACAGATGTTACCTACCTATTATGATCCATACATAAACTGAATATTACATACAGATATTTACCTACCGATTTTGATATGTAGGCAAATGTAACTTATTTTAATTTATTTTGAAAGTTCCTTTGAGTTTCTATTCTCCCTCTCACTCAAATTTTATTTTTTACCCAAACTAAAAACCCCATTCATTTTTTAACACTCACCTACACTTGGACTCAGTGTGTAAGACCCGTAGAATTTAATTAATTAAATAATTAATTAATTAATAAATGCGGGAGGGGAAATAATTATGACATTAAATTATGGTTCATATGACGTGAAAAAGTACTAGCTCATATGGTTGAGAGTACTTGGTTTGTGTGAGAGGACTTGGGTTCGAGTTCTATGTATGCTAACTTTTGTGTTAATGTTTTACTATTTAAATTATGGAATCGTGTTATGGTCTAATATGGTGATTGAATTGTGATTTCTAGCATGAACTATGAATTGGTTAAATGGTTTGATATTGATTTGGTGATTGCATGGTTATGGGTTCAAGTCTTGGAGAACTTACATTAAACTTTATATTTTTGGCATTTTTGGTTTTGACTTGAATATGGAAAGGTGGGAAGGAAACCTAAGTGAGTGGGCCTCCAAAGGAGGCTGGAAAGGCAGCCGTAGGGGGGAGTTGAATGGCACATTATGTCCTATTCAATGCCATTTTCGTTTTGAGAATTAATCACTTAGTTTAGGCACACTTTAAAAAGGAAAATTAGGTTAAGGGCTAAGGTTTGACAAGTTGGGAAGCATACTAGAGAGAGAGCACGAAAATCTGAGTGTTGTGAGACTTGAGGGAGGGTTGCGTTGCTGAATAGTGAGCAAGCAAGGAAGGTGGGTGATCAAAGGGGAACCTTACAAATTGTCAAGCTTAAGCGAAGGAGAACCAGGTTAGGGGAGTTTTACTCGCTATTGTATATGTGCATGAATATACGTATGATCACTTGCTTATTTGAATGCCTCTGTTGAGTCTAAAGTTGTAAAATTTCACGTTTCTGGAAATTTTCCATAAACCGCCTGGCGAGTCTTCAAAGCCGCCAGGCGGCACATACTTTTTGTACTATCCTGGGTTCCTGGAGAAGGAACGGCCTGGCGGCACATACCTGGCCGCCAGGCGACGCATGGGAGATCTTCATTTTTTTGGGTTTGGATGAAGCGCTTGGCGGTGGCTAGTGAACTGCCAGGCGGCACGAGGGGGTTTTTGGCTCGAATCAGTATTGTGGGTGATCTGGGCTGTTTCTGATCGGTGAAAAAGGGGGAATTGGTAATTATAAGACAATACGAGTGGTATTTTGTTGATTTTTGGCTTGAATGGTATGTATAAGTAATGGAACAGTGTTAGGGTTGGAGGTACAAGAGACCTTGCTGTTAGACTTGCTGATGTTGAAATCGTAAGAGAGAATTTGGTATAGATTGAGGGAAGGATTACACTTGGGTCTATGTGCGAGTGAATGAGAGTGTAAATTAAGTGAATATTAGACAGGAAAACGCAGCAAGGGGATGGGAAAAAATAGTGAGGGAACGTGACAGAACCTGGATTCTTTCTAGGTCTGGTGTACCGCCTGGCGGACTAAAGGACACCGCCAGGTGACGACGAGGTAATCAGAGGCTTGAGGGAACGTTGGAGTGCGTCTGGTTCGGGTTAGATGCGAGAATAATATGAACGCGCAATAATAGAGAGTAATTCAATGATAAAGTTTCTTTAGGATACATTTTGAGTGGGATAACAAGTCATGAAGGTTAAAGGATGGAGAACCCCAAGGGGATCTTGAGGCTGGGAAAAATAAGCTTTAATTAGGAATGAAGTGTGAGGCACAACTAAGGTTGGATGGGTATGAGTTTGAGACAGCCGAGTATAGGATAATTGATTGAGATGGTTAATCACATGTCAACTGGACTAAGGGTTTGGTTATTGGGTATGAACTTTCTGTTTTGGGTGAGTATGAGTGGATTAGCCATGATGATGATAGGTAATATTCACCTTAATATTAAACTTGGGAATAGAGAAAGGAATGGAGAAGTCCGTGAAAGGGAATGAAGGACCATTAGAAGTACTAAAATGTGTTAAGCCATATACAATCTGTTCTGGTATAACGCTTGGCGGGAGAGAATGACTCCGCCAGGCGATAGAGAGGAAAATAGAAAGAGTCTGTCAGCGCAGCGCCTGGTGGTCGGCCTTTGGGCGCCAGGCGGTATAGGTGCAACAGTGAGCCACTGCTACGTTGGCGCCTGGCGGTGAGAGTAATACCGCCAGGCGGTACCTGCAGTGAAGGGAATTTTGTGGTGCTGTGCGCCTGGCGGTACGCGACACCCGCCAGGCGGTCTGGGAGCTGGCAACGCCTGGTGGCACGTGTCCCCCGCCAAGCGATTTATACTGCTGCAGTGTTGATTTGGAATGTGTATTTATGATCTACAAGGCGTCTTTTGGTGCTTTAAAGGTGGGGTTGCTGGTGTTCCTTGAGTTGTGGCTCGGAACGTATCCTTTGAGTTGTGGCTCGGGATAGGGGTTAAGCACGTGATATTCCTTGAGTTGTGGCTCGGAATAGCATCTCTTGAGTTGTGGCTCGGGTTGGCGAGTGTTACCGGTGTGAGTGTGCTGGTTGTGGCCAGTACGGATGGGTCCAGATAGATTGCCCTCCTCAGTTGTTGGCTGACGAGTTTGGTAGTCTTGGGACGATACAAACTATGTTCGTATATGAGAACTCTACCTGGCGTTGTGGTGTATGATCTGTAGCATGTTTTCCCGCACGTGCTCTATCGGTTGTGGCCGATAAGTATGGCAACAGGTCACCTTGAGGTAATCATTAGACGATGTAGAACACGAATAATCTGATTGGGGGTCGGATTGCAGGAATAAAAGGATAGGGCAATGTGGGAAGTTAAGTTAAGTGTTGTGATATGTATGCATATTGATATATATATATATATATATATATATATATATATATATATATATATATATATATATTTTTATTTTTTTATATATAT
>Ga0209389_1004730_pt1 | contig 11426 bp, 12 predicted proteins | sample CowpearedBW_FD_187526 | JGI IMG/M metagenome (GOLD analysis project Ga0209389, IMG submission 187526) | Root nodule microbial communities of legume samples collected from California, USA - Cow pea red BW (SPAdes) (version 2) | ecosystem: Host-associated > Plants > Roots > Nodule | place: USA... | reverse complement strand
AAAAAAAAAAAAAAATGTACAAAAAAAAAATGCATAAACAAAAAAAACCAAGACCTGACCAAGTAGTGTTAGAATAACCAAAAACGAAGTTGGAAATTACATAAAAAGAATCATCTACCCAAAAAAAACAATAACCTTACCAAGTAGTGGTCGAAAAACTCAAAAATAAACAAAAACAAAGTTGGAAATTAAATAAAAATAATCATCTACACAAAAGAAAAACCATAACCTTACCAAGTAGTGGTCGAATAACCCAATGGTGAAAAGAAATTGTGAGAACAATCACTAAAATGATAGAAAAAAACATTTAGGGTTTAAAATTGAAAAAGGATTGAGTTGGGTATTTGAGATATTAAAAGTGAAGAGATGAAAATAGAGAGTAGGATTCGAAGAAGAAATGAGAAACAAATGGTAGGGTTTATGGAGAGTAGGATTCGAAGAAGAAATGAGAAAGAAATGGTAGGGTTTGAGGCGGCAAAGAGGTGGAGAATGAGAAAGAGATGGTAGGGTTCGAGAAATGGAAAGTGAAGAGACTTTTTGAAAAAAGTGAGAGGGGTGGAAAGTGAGAAAGAGATGGAAGGGTTTGATAGGACAGAGAGATGGAAAGTGAAGTTGCATACGTGACAAGCTGAGAAAAAGACACGTATAAGAAATAGTTAAAGAGGTAAAAATTATTTAAATTTTGAAATGGAAGATTGGTTGAGAAGATGACATGTGTATAAACTTACTTTTTGTGATCCTTTAATCTGTATTGTATATTATAGATAGATTGTGTATTCTCTTATCACTTTATCCAATCTCATAATATTTTAAAATATAATGTAAATTATAAAGTAAATGGACTCATAACCCAAGTTGCAACAATGGCACCCGTACCCTGCTATCTTTTTCAAAATATATAAGATGTGTTTTGAAAAAGAATTTCCTAAAGAAAATTTACAAAATAAACTTTATGAAATACATGACATACTTTTCAAAACAGTTTTCCTAAACAAATAGCCCAACGTTTTAGAGTTGGAGAAGAGGAAGACATAGCAGTATGGACATGGTGCAGCCAGTGAGAATATTTTAATCTTTTTGTGGTTAGTACAGGGGTGCAGATAGTACTAATAGAGGTGCAGGAAGAACAAGTTTAGAGGAAAAAGGAAGAACAAGTTTAGAGGAAAAAGGAAGAACAAGTTTAGAGGAAAAAGGAAGAACAACCCAAAACTCTTTGGGATTAGGCCCATTCTATTTTCCTAAGGAAAATGAAGCGAAAAGCAAAATCCAAGTTTCCAAATTTCAATGTCCGGTATGGAAATTACCGGAAGCTCATCAGCACCGTCGTCTTCATTTCGCAACCGTCTTCTTCGCCACAGGTTCGTCGTTTTCCCATCGATTACTTTTTCACATTCGTATTTTGAACTAATGCACTCTGCTCCTTTACTCGAGTTCTAATCTTCTATGGTTAATAATTTTTTTTTTATTTTTTATTATTGAACAATTAATTTGATTCTTTCTGTGATGAAAATCCTTATTCCATACTCTAACTTTACACAGAAGCACTTTCACTGTTTTGCTGTTATGGAATATGATTGTTACTTTACGTTGTCTTTTTGCTTAGCATTATAACTTGAGCAGAGTAGAAGAGTTCAAGTGAACAGAATGGGTAGTAAGAGTAAGAAAAAGAGAAGAAGATCTGATGATTCTTCATCAGACTCGCCATCTTCACAGTCCAGTGATGATTCAAACAGCAGCGATTCGTCGTCTTCGGAGAGACACCGGAGAGACGGTCATCGCAGCCGCCGTCGTTCACGGCGTGGACGAAGCAAGCACGACTCAGATAGTTCCTCTGACGAGAGTAGTGACAGGGGTCGCAAGAAGAAGAAGTCCTCCAGGTACATTACTGAGGAGGAAATAGCACAGTACTTGGCCAAAAAGGCTCAGAAAAAGGTTTGAAGATGCTTCTTTATCTTTGTTTGGTGTTCTTATGTTTTATTATTTGAGTTATTTGTTTTGATGTTTCCTTCTTCTTGGTTTTGTGCTCAGGCATTGAAAGTTGCCAAGAAACTGAAGACTCGTACCGTGTCAGGTTATTCGAATGATGCAAATCCATTTGGTGACTCTAATCTTAATGAGAAGTAAGTTCCTACATTCTCCGGTTCTCCCTATTCTCTTTCCTGGGTTGTGTGGTTTTGGATTTGTTGATCTAATAACTGGGCTTTTTTGTGCTGTTTACCATAAGAGATGAATTTTCCTGATACATACTTGTAACTTATTTTCGTGTGTGTACAATTGGCATTTTATTTTATATAGAGGTGATTGCTAAGGAGTTCTGTAGTTTAAATTTTGGTATAGGTGATAATATGAAAGTAAGAAACTTCTGCAGAACCAGTTAATTATTGATGGATTGTTGATTGAGGTTCTTACATGATTCTGTTTTCAATTTTAGTTAAAACCTCAATTTGTTTGATAAAATAATAATTATTTGGAAAACTTTGCGGCAATTGTATTGTCAGTCTTTCAGGAGAATGCTTGTCTGATTTACTTATACTAAATTCTGTAATTCGGTGGTGGATGGTATTTGGTACTTTGTGGCAATTTTGTAATACTAAATTCATCTTAGTGTATCTCAAATAGAATTTTTTTATAAGAGTTTCTTATGAATGGAAACATTATTTTAATATGGGTCCCGTATATATGAGTTGCTTAAAATTGAAAGAGGTCCTTAATGTGGGTCCCACAGAAAGACGCCTCTTACAAAGTCATTTCTTCTCCCCCCTCCCTCTCTCTCTCCCACATTTTGGTATTTTGAATCTTCTGGGATACTTGTTACAAGTGCTGAAGTTTCTTAGGTTTACCTGCGGGTAAATTAGAGAGTTTTCCTGTTCGAATCAAAGCTGCCCTGTCAGTTTATCATTAATTGTATTCGTTTACCATCCAAAATTATTTTAGAAATGCTATTGGTTTCTGTTGGACAACTTTCTTGTGGATGGGGAGTTGTATATAATTTGCTGTTGTTCTTAGATAACTTCGATATATCAGTTTTCTTGTTCATTTTGCCTGTCTTATTTGATTCCACTAAGCTTAGAATTTTATTGTCATTTTTAATGTTCTAGAAGCTTCACATAGCTGTTTTACCTCAAACTAATGTACTAGTAGTCGAGTGGTACCTACCTACATCTTATGGTTCTCAAATTTACTGAGTTGTAGGTTTGTTTGGCGGAAGAAGATTGAGCGTGATGTTGTTCAAGGTGTGCCTATTGATGCATTTTCAGTTAAAGCTGAAAAAATGAGACAGAGAGAACGGATGGTATGCATTTTTCTGCAAAAGATAAAATAAATATTTATTACTTTGTAGGCAATACTAAATAAGTATTTGCTGTAGCTTCTTGCTTCTTGCCTTCCAGCCTTACTAAGTTATAATGATGAAATTGTCAAACAACTGACCATTATCTCTGCCATTTATTCACTAAGTTCTTGGTAAAAATCATAATGCAGGCAGAAATTGAAAAGGTGAAAAAAAGAAGAGAAGAAAGGGCACTTGAGAAAGCACGACATGAAGAAGAAATGGTAAGTTCATTACATAATCTGTTATTAGAAAAATTATCGTTAATCTATTGGAGGGACAATTCTTTCTTAACACTTGACACTCATGTTTCTGGCTGGTGCTTGGCTGTGGTGGGTATATGCTAGTATGACATACTAAATATTCCCTATCCTGTAAGTGCATAAACTATGTCATCTTTTCCAAATTCTCTCTCACAGGCACTGTTAGCTAGAGAGCGTGCACGAGCTGAGTTCCATGACTGGGAAAAAAGAGAAGAGGAGGTATATTCCTTGAATTCCTTTCATTTTATTGTTAATTTTTTAGTTGTGGTACTTGCAATCTGGTAATCAAGACAATTTCATATGCAGTTTCATTTTGATCAAAGCAAGGTTAGATCCGAAATTAGATTGCGTGAAGGTCGTGCCAAGCCGATTGATATCTTAACCAAGCATCTCAATGGATCCGCTGATTTGGATATAGAAATAAATGAACCATACATGGTGTTCAAGGTTAATATTTATATTTATAGCAATTCATATCTTCCCTATCCTTTAACTGATGAAGATTATAATGTAATATCCTTCAAAAACTCATTGAACCTTTTCCTTAGTATGATTAAAGATTTCCAGCTTTAAGTACCATTGCTGTTGGACAATTTACATAACAATTTGACTTATATGATTCAGGGTTTGACAGTAAAGGAAATGGAAGAGCTTCATGATGAGATCAAAATGCATCTGGACCTTGACAGGGCGACACCCACCCATGTAGAATATTGGGAGGTATCATCTTTTGTCCATTCTTTAGTTAATTGCTTTATAGTCCTTCACAGAGTACTAATTACTTAATAATTTTTAGCCTGTCTATTTTTTATACTACCATCTTCTTTTATTCACCTTAGGTATTATCGAATGTGACTGTGACTTTGAAGTATGAATCTTATCCAGTTCTGGTACAAGGATCACATTTATGATTCAATAAAAAAAAAATAGATAAGAGTAATGCAAAACAACAAAACAGCTGAAATTCAAGGTTATTAGCATCTACATGCAAAACATATGTATCTTGGAAGTCTCTCTAATTATAGAACAGCATAAAATAAAAAAATGATGGTGGAGCCAATATGCTAGTGCTAGACAAAGAATATGTTTAATATGTATTATCTTAATTTGTAAATATTTTTGTAGATTTTCCATGCAGAGTATGTTTCTTTGTTATTATTAGCTTAATGCATTTTGTTCTTGTTAGTGGTTATTTATCATTATATGATTTAGCATAATATAATTGCATTACCAATGATAAAATAATGCAGATTGACACACGTTTAACGCCTGTTAATATGCCAATCCTTCGTAGTTTAGTTTGTCACTAATTTGTGTATGTATTTTATGGTAAGGGGATAATTTTTTTCAAGTTGTTTATAAATATATGTACATAATATTTACTTTTAAATTTTAAATATAATATATCTGGTTCAATTAGTAATCTAACTACTTGAACTGATTGATTTTAAAACTACCAACTTCTGACATTTTTCTGCTTTGGGTTTTAAAATACTTTCAGAAGAATCTAACGGAAATTAAGAGGAAATTTTATGTGTATGTTCTTTGCTTTGGGATTAAAGAGGAAATATCATGTCTATGTTCTTGGATATGCTTGAATTCAATTGTCAAAGAACTTGCTATGAATTTAACTGTTTGGTAATAGCATAGGGATAATGCCCTTTAGTTATTAATTTTTTATTTCTAGAAGGGCATATGAAAACACTGCCTTCTATTATTTCTTAGTGCTAATATAAAAGGTATAACCTGTTTAGCATTGAAGTTCTTTTTGTCATAGTTGTATTGGGTGCTTTAGAATGAAGTTCTTCCACTCTCTCTCTGAACTGTGGTCGGGATTTGAGAGGTACTAAAACTTTTTGTTTTTATGTTACAAGTTTGTACTGTTGGTTTTGAGTTGTAACATGTTGGCAAAGTCTCATACAATTGGCACTTCTGGTTGCTTGCATAAAATGGAAGTGGTTTACTGAAATGTAAAACATGTTTCAGCTTGTTTATGTGTTTTGTGTAATTCCCTGTTTAAGGTAGATAACATAGTATCATTATACACATATTTTGGGTAAAATTGAGGCAGCTGGATCTTCACTTTTCTTCGTCTCTTCTAATAAATTCTTAATACACAAAAAAGTTATGAGGTTGGTGTAAATGTAATTTTAGAGGAACGGAATGGAATATTGTTCCCAACTATGTCAGGCATAGCATAGATGGGTATTTAAAATTTAGATTAAGGTTTCTTTTCTATAACAATCTGCTATGGAATGGCTTGTAGCATGGAGAATATTCAATTACACAATGAGATTGCTTTTCCCAGTTCAAATTCATTTAGGTGTGTGTAACGAGTAAAAATACAGATATGAGCACAGCGGGAAATGTTGGGCCTAAGGCAGAAAAACACAGGGCAATTGGAGAGGGAATAAGGCGCAGCACTCGGCCCAAAATAACCAATTCCAAGTTGACTGATTTTGTGTGGTGCAAAAGTTAGTATATGTGCACTATGAGGAGAGAGAGTGAGGGGGGAATGAAAGCTTGTCTTTTCTTCTTATGTGGCTCTGAAATTCTCTGAAATTTCCTTTCTGCAAATTCTGTTTTCAGTACCTAGAATATTCCTTGTTTTCAACAAACTTTTGGTGGATATACAAGGAATTTTTTTCAATAATTGATTGTGCTTCTCTCTCGTTTCTTTACTTGTTACATTTGGTGCTTTCATTGGGAGTGCTTTCTTCCTCCTCCCCCATAGTTTATATATTTTTGTTATATGCATGCTGGTGTTTATGCCTTTCGATGCAGTGTCTTTTATGTGACTATGTATGTCTTGTTATGTTTGTGCTTTATATGTACATATAAAATTTATCCTCTGAATTGAATCCCAGATAAATTAGTTTCCTTAATCTCTTCCTCTTCTGTTTCAGTTCACTCATATGGCCATTGTGTGACTTCCTTAACATGTAATGCCATTGATCTTGACACTAAATTAATCATGTCATAATTCATGTTTTAAGTTGAAGTCTTGCTCAATATCTTCATACAGGCACTCCTTCTAGTGTGTGATTGGGAGCTCGCCGAAGCTCGAAAAAAAGATGCAATTGATCGAGCTAGGGTACGTGGTGAAGAACCTCCCCCTGAGCTGCTTGCAGAAGAAAGGGGTCTGCATTACAGTGTTGAGCCAGATGTGAAGAGGCTTTTGGAGGGGAAGACACATGCAGAACTAGAAGCTTTACAGGTGCATATATCATCAGAGATGCGTACTGGTACGGCGAAGGTGGTTGAGTATTGGGAGGCAGTTTTAAAATACCTCCACATATATAAGGCCAAGGTAACTCTCTCACTTTTAAGATGCATTCTTTAAAATAATGGATAAATTCACTTCATTATTAATTGTGCTATATGCAGGCTTCTTTAAAAGAAATCCATGCTAAGATGTTACGCAAACATTTGCAACACCTTGAACAACCATCGGAAGATGAAGATAAACTGGAAGACGCTCCAGTTAGAAACTCTGACGAAGACAATGAACATTACAGAAAATGTATATTAGCCTTGGATTTTTGTCATTGTTAGTTTATACGCATTCTCCACCCAAACTTTGTGTTGATATTTGCTCGATGTTTATTGTGTAGCCCAATCTGCAGATGAATCATTTTCACCTGAACCCATTAAAGTAGAAGAAGATCAAGAAGCTGAGGATCAGGCTGGCTCATTTTCACCGGAACTGTTTCATGGTGATGAAAATGAGGAAGCTATTGACCCGGAAGAGGACAGAGCTCTATTGGTAATCTTTAAACATGGTTTTCAACAATGATATTTCTCGTTTGTGTGTCAAGTGTGTAGTCTAACTCTGCAATGACGGTACGTTCACAGGAGTGGAAGCGTATGGCTGTAAAGGAAGAGCAGCATAAACGAATTCAAGAAGCAATGGCATTAAAGCCTGCTCCATCTGAAGATAATTTTGAGACGAAAGCCATGAAAGCTATGGGAGCTATGGAAGACGGGGATGCAGTGTTTGGCTCTGGTGCTGAAGTGAATCTAGATTCACAGGTAACCTGTCTTGGTTATTATCCAATTTCATTCTGTCAAATGTCATTAAATGATTGTCGCTATCTATGATTCTTCGAAATTTACATGTTCGATAGATTGTAAAATATTTAGTTCATTATACAAAGTTCTGGATTTTTACACTACTATATTAAAGGACGTGGGATTATCAACATTTAAAGTTTGATGTAATTGGTCAATGTTGGAGCAGGTTTATTGGTGGCATGACAAATACAGGCCCAGAAAACCAAAGTATTTCAACCGTGTCCACACTGGGTATGAATGGAACAAATATAACCAGACTCATTACGATCACGACAATCCACCGCCAAAGGTTGTACAAGGGTATAAATTTAACATCTTCTACCCGGATCTAGTAGACAAGACAAAAGCTCCAACTTACACTATTGAGAAAGATGGTAGCAATGGCGAGACTTGCATCATAAGATTTCATGCAGGGCCACCATATGAAGACATTGTAAGTCTACTTCTTGATGCTCTGAAGGTTTATATACATTCTCAAACAAATTACCCATTTTATGTGTCTTCCATGACAGGCTTTTCGCATTGTTAATAAAGAATGGGAATATTCTCATAAGAAAGGTTTCAAGTGCACGTTTGAACGTGGAATTCTACACGTGTACTTCAATTTCAAACGCTATCGCTACCGCAGATAATTTCAGGCTCCGGCTCCGGCTCCGGCTCCGTTCTACATGGGTTTGTTACCATTTTGAAATTTAAGGTGTATATCCGTGAATGTTAAGGTGCTGCTGGCATATAGTTTCTTTTAGGTGTTTGGAGGAATTGTACAACCAACATTGAACAAAACCCGATAATTGTTTTTTGATGATGCATTTGACTTGAAAGTTAAATGTTGAAAGAATTAGGAAACGACGATCAATCATGTTTTATGATCGGAAACAATGGAAGGGGCGAAAGGACACAACAGAAAAAGTGAAGACATACGGTTTCTTTCTTCACTGCTTTATTTTCGTTTTGATAATCACATGAACTTTACAACTCCGACCGAACAGAAATCTGAATTGAAACAATCAAATGTTTCTTAGTAACTCCAGAAACAGGTTGTTCATTAACATAATGGGAAAAGTAAAGGCCGCTGAGTAGGTGGCCATCATTTTCTTCTCTTAAAATGTCGACTAAGCACTCTGAATATCAAATCATTGTATTAACCTTCAACTATCTTTACAGGAGTCCTGCGCAACCAAAAATAATCTAAATTAACTACAGGAGACTAAAATATACAGGAATAAGGAAAAAAACATTCTGACATCGTTACTTACCCAAATGGACTTTGTTTGATAGAAAGCAGTTCAATATCCAACTGCATTCCGAAAGTAAGAAATGGTAAAATTGTATGTTGAAAAATAAAAATCACTTTTACAGGAGAACAATCGAATAAAGTTCACCTCAATCGTTGAATTAGGAGGGATTTCTTGCACTCCCTTGCTTCCATAGGCAAGTTCAGGAGGAACAATCAATAGTCGCTGCAAAAAACCATCTAAATTACACCTTCACATCAAATGGATAAAAAGGCTTTTACAGTTTGCGCACTTAATTTTATTGATTATTAATAATTTGATTTGCATTCTTAATAAAACAGAAAGCTGCTCCCATATTTTGGTCTCACCTGGCCTCCTACTCGCATGCCCTCTACACCTAAATCCAACCCTTTGAGGACTGTTCCCCTCTCTGATTGCCCTACATCAAATCCATAGGGCTGCAATAATTCAAACATGTTTTCGTCAACCTATAAGCAAGCAGAAAAAAATGCATCGTAGTAATCATCTAGACCAATCATGTAAAGGATAAATAGTTTTTGAAACTCTGAATCTCTAGAGAAATAATAGAAATGATTTGGTTCGTTTTCTCATGCCATTGCATTTGCATTTGATGCTTCTAACTGCTACACTAATCGATCTTAATAACACAATACAGAAAGAGTTGAGAAATTTTGCATAGTTACTTGGATCATACCGTTCCTCCTCCAACACCCATTCCTTGTCTACTAGTCATAAAGGTGATACCCTTCCATTTGGCCACATAGTGAATCTACAATAGGATAATCTCATTATTTCTGAATTCTTAGTTATACTTAATCAAATAAAAATCTTTTGGTAATATCAGTATATATGAATGCACATGCCAGTACCTCAGAGTTATAGAGAAAATTAAGTAGTCCTCTTCAACACAAAATCTTAAGATTACAAGTTTATGTCTCGTCTTTGTTATATATATTAATTTTCTCATTTTTATTAGACGTGGAACTTAGATTCAGAATTTGATTCCTAACTATTCACTACACAAACTATATGGTAATCCGACACATTTAGTTAATGGCTTTCAACCACACGCAGAAGCAATAATGAGTGAAACATTTTTAACTGGGTCACAACCGTACTGCAACACGAGATCCCTTTTTAGCTTCAGCTCCATTCCCAACCTTCAAATCATAGTACCTGAAGATATAACAGTTTCATAGCAGCACATCTTTAAAATGCAATCAACAAAAAGGAAAAATAGTGCAAATTACGAAATTTTAAAGATAACCAATGTAAAATCAAAGAAAAGTGACAGATTCAGTTTCTCTATGATTAAGAAAACATCAATAAATGTACTAGATGGTGGAATTCTTATTGTGATGATATTAATTTGAAGAATTTCAACACACTCTAGTCATCAGAATCTGATACTAAATGGGAAATAAGGTAGAAAGATTCACAATCAACATGTTAGCATAAACTCACTTCAAGCCATTGGGCAAGGTTGTATAATCACTTTCAGGAATTTTTGCTCCTCTTAGCTGCAGAAAACAGAAGAGTTGAAAATTCCACTTAGTACTACTCAATTATCAGAACCATCATTTTTCTTTCAAATAAACTCACAAACTAGAATAATGGAGCCACATACAGCTCTTCTACTTGTGCTAACAGCTCCAGCCACATCACATGCATAGACTCCACCAACTAACATAAGATAAAAACATCTAAGAAAATCACATGGAATGGAACATAGAAAACATCGAAAGGGAACATTCCAAGATAGTTAACTGATAACTAACAAGTTGTGAGGAGACAACTGAGTAATGCTCTCCTTCCTTCAATACTCAAAGAAGACACTGTAATTGGTTCTGCTGCAGTGTTTTTTGTGGAAGAACATGAACAGTGGCATGATAACCTAAATGAATTTTTCTTGTTAAGTCTTCTGTGTGTTCCTGTAGAGTTGAGGAAAATTCTCAGGCTAGTTTGAATTGAAAGAAGTGTATGGAGAAGCAGAGAAAGAGAAGTTACTTGTGATGCTAATGGGGCAATTGAGGATCATCATAGGATGGTGCTGATGGTGGAACAGAGAGAGTTCCATGGTGTTTGATTCTTGGTTGATACTGTGTGATCAGAATCTTGTACATTTTATTTTCCTTTTGGTATAATTAGAGAAGAAAGAGAGAGAGAGAGAGAGAGAGAAAAAAAACTCAGAGAGGATAACGTGGTTAATTCCATCCACAATTTTGAAGCATTGAAAAATCACTGGTTTCAGAATATAGAATATTAGATTCTTGATATAATTCGATATCGATGCGTCACCAACAAACCTTTCGGAAATTAAACAAATTTTGTCTCTGGAGATTTCACCTAAGAACATGGAAAATAGGAAATGAATTTAGTAGATATTTTTATTTATTTAACTTTTTTTAACCTGTTGTATATTAAGTATATTAATTTAACTTTTATTATATAGTATCTTGAAAATAGTAACATATTAATCATGGACTGAAATGAGCTAATTTTAAT
>Ga0209389_1004711_pt1 | contig 11445 bp, 7 predicted proteins | sample CowpearedBW_FD_187526 | JGI IMG/M metagenome (GOLD analysis project Ga0209389, IMG submission 187526) | Root nodule microbial communities of legume samples collected from California, USA - Cow pea red BW (SPAdes) (version 2) | ecosystem: Host-associated > Plants > Roots > Nodule | place: USA... | reverse complement strand
TATTTTTGTAATTTAAAAAAAAAAAAAATTCTCTTTTAAAATTTTGATGGAAAAAATTGTCTAAACTTGTTTAGGTTATTTAATGTATGAGTTTCATATTTGACATATATGTTATTTATCCTTATAGTTTTCCACTGAATTAGATACTGATGTCATTCACAATAAAAAAAATGCTTAATATGCATTTATTTACTATAAATAATATAAAAATTCATTGTGCAAAGAAGGTAATTCTTGATCAAGATTGAGTTATATTTAAATCACTTCATTGTGATGACTTTATTAAAACAAATATTCACTGGAATTTAAATATTTTAATATATCCATTTTTAAAACGTATCAATGATTATTTTAAATAAACTTAGTTTAAGATATACATAATTTAAAATATAAGTAAATATAAGTTATAAGATTACTTCATTGTAAATATCTAATTAATCTACCATTTTCAAGAAAAGGGTAAAACATAAAATAATTAAATCATTGAAATTAATGAAATATATTCTTTTAATATTTTTAAATAGAATAAATCTATGAAGAATTATTCGCGGAGATCCAAATCAAGTTTATGGGGGCCGATCAACTACCAAATCTACCCGATTTAATAATTTCTTAATCCAACTCTTTCGTGTTTTAAAATAAAAATAGTTCATTAATACACGCATAAAACAAAATAATTAAGATAATAGTGTGTAATTTATTCTATTTATCTTGTTACAAATAAAGACTAAATTTCTTATCAAAACTAAGATGAAATGATTATGAAAAAGATCCCAATTTTTATGACGCCCTTTTAATTTTACTATTGTAACCCTAATTCTTTCTTTCCTTTTCTTCTCTCCTCAAATTCCACTTCTCCCAATTTCTCTGTTTCCTTCTTCATCCTTGTGTTTGCGACATGGCCAGAGGTTCCTCTCAGTCTCAGTCCTCCACTTCAACGACCGCCACCCGACCAGGAATCGCGGCTCCCCGCGGTTCCGCTGCTGCCACCGCCGGCATGCGCCGTCGCCGCCTTGCTGGTGGAAACAGCTCCACCAGCGCCAGTGTCGGCGGCGGTGGAGGCGGCAACATGCTGAGGTTCTACACGGACGACGCTCCCGGGCTGAAGATTTCACCGACGGTGGTGCTGGTGATGAGCCTCTGCTTCATCGGCTTCGTCACCGCCCTCCACGTCTTCGGCAAACTCTACCGCTCCAAATCTGGCGGCGCTTGATCTTACGATCCTCTCTCGGATCTGTGGGTCTGATCCACGCCCTGGCTGCTTTAATTTCGGCTTTTTATTCACATTTTCAATTTCAGTATTTTGTTCTTGTGAAGTCAAATGTGCCCTTAAACTTCGATCTATGTTGTTTCTTTTTTTGATCATATATATCAATTAGTTTGCTATGTTTTTTTTTTTCCTAGTCTGAAATCGAATTGAGATATTTTCCTGCAGGAATGGTTTCAGAACACACCGTTAAACTGAATCTCAATTGAGGGACTTTGAAATTAAACTAGGTTTTTTGGTGAAGAAATCCACATTTAGAAAGACATGTATTTGATGTTTGTCATAGAGTTACACGCGGATAGAGATCTTTTTGCGGTTGGTTTCCAGAAGACTCAATCTAACTCAACACAATGAAAGATGTTTTTTTCTTAATCGGAGTGAAACTCGGTAGTTTTTCTAATATTAAATATTATAGTATATTTTAAAATAATTATTAGAAAAATCTAAAGTTAATCTAATCTGAAATTTATTAAAAGAAATGGTTTAGTTTCTAAAATTATTACAAAATTACTTCCTATTATAGGATAACAAAATAACCTTCATATATACATTATTTTGCTTGGTAAAATTTATAAAAAAAGGAAGATAAATTAACTAACTTTATTAATAATAAGGTAACGGTAACTATAATGAGGTAAGAGAAAGGAATATGCATGCATTGACATTGGTAATGTGTGGAGAAGGGTTGTGGCAGCGAATTGTGCGTTGAACGGCTGGTTTGCGTTAGCGTTTGAGATGGAAGAGTGGAGAGTAACCAAAAAGAAGAACTTCAACAACTTTCTCTCTCCCCCATGGTGTCACGCTATCCATTGCCATTCCTTATTTTGCAGAGTTTCCCCCACACAGAATCAACCTGAGGAGAATCCACAACAGCGGCAACAATGTCCGTCATCGACATTCTCTTCCGCGTCGATTCCATTTGTCACAAATATGACAAATACGACATCGACAAGCAGCGCGAGCAAAACGCCTATGGCGACGACGCCTTTGCTCGTCTCTATGCAGCCGTCGAATCCAGCATTCAGACGGCTCTCAACGTTCCCTTCTCTTCCCTTCCCTTTTCTTTTTCTTCTTCTTCTCTTTGCTTTTCTTCGAAATTCACCCTCTTTGCTTCAATGCAGAAATCGGAGGCTGCTTCCACGGAGTCCAACAGGGCTGTTTCTGCGGCTTTGAATGCGGAGGTTCGTCGGACCAAGGGCAGACTCATGGACGAGATTCCAAGACTGCGCAAATTGGTGAATAAGAAGGTCCACCAACCTTCTTTCACAATCTGTTCATCAGCTCTAACGTTTCTCTTTTTTGTTTCTTCACCTTTTTTGCCGTATTAAGTGCAGTTTTATTAGCATTTAATGTATGCTAAAACAAAGGACTTGTTTTTCTATCAGACGGAAAATTAATTCCAACTGATCATGGTTTAAACAAAAATACCATATTGACATTTTTTTTTATGGCCTTAGAAGGAATGGCCAATGTGGTGGGAGATTTGAGTAGTTTCATAAAAATCCCCGTTTAGTTATTGTACACCAAATAGAGAAAAAGGAATGACTTGTTACGCAAGTTACATAAAAGTATTCAGAAGGATGAGATGCAGATCATTCTGGTAATGAATTTGAATTATTTGTCTGGTTGAACAAGCTTAAGAAATAAGTTCCACTCTTTTGAGTTTTGCTTTCACTAGAGTCCCTTTGTCACTGGTTGAGGGTTGGCTAAATCAAGATATTGTCTTTCTGAAATCTTTCAAATGTGCTTAATGGTCCACCTTCTATTGGTATATACGTTTCAGCGAGAAATCGATGAATGAAAATAAAATAACTGCTATTCAAATCTATTTTCAGAAGAGGGAAGATATGCTTCAATTTGCTTTGTGTCTTGGGTCTATGCTATCTTCAAGTAGTAATAATGGAAGCAAGGGTTTGGTTGCATTTAAAAATCTAATGCTAACATTAACAGGTTAAAGGTCTCACAAAAGAGGATATGGCCGTTCGTCAGGATCTTGTTCTGGCATTGCCCGAGAGAATCCAAGCAATACCTGATGGTATTTCTGGTGCTTCTATTCAAACTGCAGCATGGGGTGCTGACTCAACTCAGCCCTATGTCAAGTTTGACTCAGGTGATCGGCATTACTAGTATTGAATGCATTTACCATCATCAGCATCTGAATTCATTGTTAATTATGATCGCCTCTTTCATTCCTAACCTCAGAAGGACAACTTGATGATGAATATTTCCAACAAAGTGAAGAATCCAGTCAGTTCCGACAAGAGTATGAAATGCGCAGGAAGAAACAGGTATGCAAGATTTCTTCAGTATTCCAATTACCTTGTTGTAGTCTTTTTATGGTATTTGCCACAGATTGATCTATAGTCTTGATGAGTCAAATTTTTATTTGTACAGGATGAAGGACTTGATATCATATCGGAGGGATTGGATACCTTGAAGGATCTGGCCCAAGATATGAATGAGGTTTGTTCTGTTATGCATCTTTCTCTGTTTGAGTTTTGTTGAAAGATGTCGGCTTTTTAAGAGGGTAATCTTTTTCTCATATTTCCCCCAACTATGTTCAGGAATTGGATCGGCAAGTTCCACTAATGGACGAAATTGACAAAAAGGTATCTGTTCAGATAGATAGACAGATAGGTAGTTTTCACAGAATAATATTGTCATGAATGCATATGAAGTGCGTGATCTGATTACACAGGTGGATAAGACAACAAACGAACTGAGGAACACTAACGTGAAGCTGAAGAAAACTCTCAACGATGTAATTGACATGATTAATTGCACTCTGCTTTCTGTGAAAACTTTCAAATTGCAAGTTTCAACTGAATTGCAATTTTTTGTTTCCTCTCCAGATAAGGTCTAGTCGAAACTTCATCATCGACATCATTCTACTCTGTGTTCTTCTTGGAATCGTTATGTATTTATACAAGTAAGCTGCGATTGTGTTCATCATAACCGAAACTAGCAAGAGTGCTTCTTAATTTATTTATTTATGCTAATTCTGTATTCCCTCATCTCCTGGCTAACACAGTATCTTCTCTTTATTTCAGTGCTCTGAGGTGACTTGATTTTGAATCATTTCCCTTATTGTACTGGTATCCGGTTGTAACATGGTATTACATCCTTGCGCTATCTGAGGGCTGTCACTGTAAATTTCCAACACTACATCACGGTTCAGCTGCTGGAGAATGGCAACATATACTTTACCAATGTGCTTTGTAACTCCTTGATGTATTAATGGCCACTTTAATATATCATCGCTCTATTTCATGAGTCTGGCCTACTATTTCTCTTGGCATGTAAGTCTCTGCATACTAAGTTAGAAGATTGATGTTTGGGGCACACCAGTCTTCTAACACCATTCTTACATAACCTCTCACAAAAACAACTTTTATTATTAAATATGATCTCAATTACCATTTATGTTAAATCAGTGACCGAAACAAATGGTGCAAAGTGAACTGCAAAATTTTCTTAATGCATACGATCATTTACGTGAAGATCACGATGATTTATGCTGGTTCATAAAAAAAATAAAATTGATTATAATAATTAAATTAATTTTGAGTGGTAAAAATTAAAGTTCAAATGAAAAGTTATAAAAATTGGAATTTTGTAAAATTTGACCTTTATAGTAAAACATACAAAAGCCAAAATTAAAAGTGGTGTGAGAAATGATACAAGTCATTTAGAAGTAAAATAAAAACTCCTGAGAAGGTATTGCAATACGCAGCAGCATGTGGATTTTCTTGTTACTTACATGTGACTTTTAAATAAAAAGCAACTCCTGAGGGTTGGATAGATACAAATTGTTTCTACACGCTATGATTATACTAGGTAGGATAAAGTACTGGTTGAACTGACACAGGTCACGCTCAAGAAGCTAATTGGCTGGGGCATTATTTACACTGATTCCTAGTAATTTCACGAATACATGGAAACTTCTATACTGCCCCATGTTAGCCATGCATAAAGAAAAAGATCAATCATTCGCTTGAATATTTGGTGCTATCATCCTTCCGGTTACATCTAAGTCATACCTGTGAAGTAATAACTGTCTTATAAATTATAATAAGAACTTTCATCACTGAGGGTACCTTCCTGTAAAGACTAAATCGTTAAGCTCTTGAAAATTGATGCCATTGTCTGGTGGGTTACCACTGAAAATGTCATCTTCAGGCTGGTTTTGGTTATAGCAGTTCAATTCTCTACTGCTAGGTGATTCGTCCATTTTGTCCTCAGCGTTGAACTTCCTGTTAAAAGAGATGAGATTTCCATACGGTTCATCTTCATTGGATTTTCTTGTCAGTGGGTTGAAGTAACTGTCGAAAGAAGGAAATGTCGTTTGAGAGTTCACTTTAGTGAAACCATCTTCAAAAACTGAAACTAGATTGGTGCCTTTGCAGCCCTTAAAGCTCATATTTGGCATGTTTTCAGTGGGAGATACAGGTGCACCAACAAGAATAGAGGCTATGATCTGATAGTCTTTGTATTGATAATCAGTGATCATGTCAGCCCGACAGTTCATGTTTGTTGGATATTCTTCACTCCTAGGTAGTTTTGCAGACAGATTTAGTTCACTAGGATTCTCTTGATTTTCACCTGATATCTTCGAAGAGTAGCCTTTATGTCGAACCCGGCAAAGTACCCAGTCATCCAGCTGTGACAACAAGAGACAAGTTTATTATTGCATGAAGTTCATGTACTATGAATAAGGTATCGAAGTTTCAGAAACACGTTTGAAAATAGTTTGAATAGACCTCACAAGTTATCTTAGTAGAAAAATGATCCTAGATATCTTTTTCTTGGTTTAAAATGATTGGTGTGTCCACCATTAACATATAGCATTTTAGTAATCCGTAAATCTAATGTAAGTGCATAAAACTGAACTCTAAATTCGTACCTTTGAGAAGTTGCCCGTTTCATGCTGTTCCTCAATGGAATCTATATTATACTTTACTATGCTTTGTTACGAGTTTTTAGCAGAATGGTTGAAGTTTACTTAATTATGTTAAAAGTTAAAGTACTGTTCATTCTTACAATAGTTTTATATCTCCTGAAAATTGGGAGTGATGTTTTTAATGATGGAATTTTTATCTCCATTTTCATAGGGATATCAGACCGACCCTTTTAGCTGGACAAACAAGTATTTAATTCGGTGGAAAGATTTGAGCAGATATTGTTTTTATTTAGACTTTAATATACTGCATTTCTTTATTCAACAATTTTAAGTTACTAGTAGTAATCATGTGTGTTTAAACCAACTGCTAGGAACAACGAAACCAAATGGAATTGCTAGTTTGTGTGGTTCAAGATCCTGTTTGAAAGCAATTCTGCTATAAATATCCTGTTATCTTAAACTCTTCTTCCCATGGAACCAAAATTTTTGTTTACAAGAATACTTACCCGCATGGAGCCTTTTAGCCTGGAGGATTTGGTGATTGTATCAATCAATCTATACTCATTCATGATCCAATCCGTCTTAGATCCCTTAGGAGGTCGACCTGAATAAAACACCAGAGCTTTCTTCACTCCTATGCGCTTTGATCCACTAGAAGAAAGAATTGGCTTGTCAGTTCCTGTTGCCTTCCAGTATCCTGATGCTGCTGCCCTGTTTGGCCTCAATCCATTAGGGTACTTTCTGTCTCTTGGACTAAAGAAGTACCACTCTTCTTCTCCAAACAAAGACTTATCTGCAAAATCACAAAAAAAAAAAAAGGATTCATTTTTCTCAACTGCATTCATCAACATGACTTAGGAAGTCTCTCAATAAACTTTTTTCAGAAACATTTATAAGAGAAGAAAATAAAGTAAAAAGTCTCATAAGCTAAAACTAGTTTATAATATAAACTTTTGAAGCAGCTAGTTTAAGCATAAAGTTTAACAGATGCAGAAAAGTTTAGTTAAAATTTTCATTTTATTTTCTTCTCTTTGAAAGCATTTCGGAGAAGTTTATCTAATCCCTTGGTAAACAGAAGGAGTGAGTGCATGGCGAAGGACAAACTGGGTAGCTCCCACGGGTTATACTTGTAGAGATCTATCTCAGCTATAATAGATGCTGGAAGAGGACGTGAACAGATTTTGTTCTGCAAGTAATGAACTATGAGTTCTTCATCAGAAGGGTGGAATCTGAAGCCTGGTGGAAAAGAGTAACCAGAACCCAGTTGATCTCCCTCCATCAAAGAACACTTTGCTCTTAGCAAAAGAGAGAGAAAGAGAGAGAGACCAAGGGAATCAACAAGTGCCGATAATACCAATTTGGCTGGGTTTAAATAAGAGAGTAAAGTTTTATCTAGTTATCCGCATTATATATAATATGGCTCCAGTCCCATGCAGATATTACCAACATTGTGGAGAAGATACTAGGGACAGGAACCAATTAGTTGCAAGTAAAGTTTGAGAGAAGAAGACAGAGAAACCCATCAATTTGGCTTTACTCAATGAATTGACCTTCACCTACGTACTAGATAGCAACTTGCGCATGATAGATAAAGCACAATCTGCTTAACACCTCATCACCACAATGCATAGTTCTGCTATAAATTGAGCTTTGCACAAAGTTAAAACTGAGATATAAAATTAATTTTGTGACATAATAAGTTAGTGTCACTTTCGCAAGACAGGACTCTTGTGCAAAAAGAAAAATGTATCCAAAATGAAGCAGATTAACAGGTTAAGATACGTTGCTTGTTTGATTGGATTACACAATGCAGACGACAAATTTAAATACCCTCTGATACTGACTCTCTATTAATCAAAGTAAATAATAACTCCCTCCCTCTTCTAAAAAATAAAAAATCCAAAGGGGTACCTAAGGCTTTTGTTTTTCTCACTGTTTGTTTGGCTAAGGTTACAGAACCCCCTTCAACTCTAAACAACTATGTAGTATTTAAACTTGAAGGCATGGTGATGAGTCTGATTGCATAGGTTTCTGCGCTAAGCTTGTGTCCTTGGAGAACTTCGCGAGTTGTCTTATTACAAAGACATAATAAAGCTACTTCAAATGTCAAGTCTTCTAATGCCTTGAAACTTCCTCATTTCTATATTAGCCTTGTCCTCATTTCTTGTCCTTTTTTTCCCATTTCCTAGCACTGAAACATAAACCAAGTCTAATGGGGACTACATCAACACATGAGTCTGTGACATTATTGTTTTTTCATTATTCAAATGCTAACGAATTAAGAAATGTAAAATAGTCGTGCTGAACTAGAATCTCGTTAACAAAAATAGAGCTGATCAAAAGCAACAGGGAAAGTATTACCTTCATTCAAACTTTTTCACAAACATTTTGGTCGCAAACAAAAACCGATGATACCCAGGTTTTTCAATTTGTTCGTCACCAGCGAAAGCAGCTTTTGATTTGGAACCTACCTCGCATAAGTTGTAAATAATCAATATTCTGGTTCACGTTGACACACAAAACTTAGTTCCAATCGAGTTTCTTCCTCATGTTTTGTCCTTAAACACCTCGAATCCTAGGAGGTTTTTTTCATGCGTCCATCACTAAGTTATTTTAGTGGCCAAGCATTTTATTTTTTTTACTCTGGTCAAACCTTACTTCATGGTTTATAGGTTTAATTTTAATGATTAAAAGTATCTACTCTAATGGCATAAGAAATATGCTTCTCAGATCACTGACTTGATTTAATAGGTGCCAATTATAGTTAAAGTTTTATTGAGTAATAACGAATAAATTATCATTATGGAAATTATAAGAATTTGACGTTTCTACGAGTTTGGTATGTAATTTGAGACATTTGAATCTAATGAGTATGAATCATATATTTATATATTAAATATTGGAAAGTGTAGAGATATTCCATCCAAATATTAACAAAAAAGTATAGAGATATTACAAATTATAGATTATTGATGAATTTAGTTTTCATTTGTTGATATTATGAGACTATCATTTAAAACAATTAGTTATAACATGTGACACCCACTAATTAAGCACCCATATAATTGACATGGCAAATGAACACGATAATCATGAAACTATAGCCCTGCATGGTCCTTTTCACACAACTTGGATTTTCTCCAGCTGTTATTTCTCCAATAAACACGTATAATTTATTAATTAACATTTTTAACATTACATGACACTATGAAGAGACTAATTTTCAAGAATGTTTTTCTTTTCTTTTTTTATTTAATTTCAAAGTTAAATCTAACTGTTCATTGTAATATCATTAAAAGGTAAATCAGTGATTAACTTAACATTTTTTTTTCAATTTATGTATTTTTTCTTATTTGACAGTTAATGAGATAAAAATATGCTTAATTAGATTCTCGATAATCTTGATTTTTGTTATAGAGTAATTATATTTTAGTTTGTTATGATTTCTTATATCAATAAATTATTCTTTGGATTCTTAGAATGAAATGATCTTAATGTTTGCAATTTTTTTAAGCATATTCAATTCAAAACTTTTTATCGTATTTCTTGTAAGAGAAATCTTTGTGCCGATGAGTTAATTAGTATAATTTTATTTATAGGTAACAATATAAATGTTTTATATTTTATCTTTATGTATTTATTTAAAAAAAAATCATAAATATATTTTGTCTATATTTTGTGGATTGTATTTTTTTATTATTTTTAGTTTAGTCTTCTCGTGTTTTGTATTATTTTTTTTAATCAATTTTAACGTGATAACAAATGAATTTTGGATTAACTCAATATATCACTAAAGATACAAATTCCTATATGTATAGAAGATTATTTTTAGTCTTTATCATTTATTTATTTTAATCTAAAACCTAAAAGTAAGTTACTAAAATCATTAATTTAAAATAAAGGAAAGATGAGAAAGAAGAGCAGTTGCTAATGTGTGAGAGTGATGTTTATAGGTTTTGTAAAAATAATTATATTAAATTATATTAATGTGTTTGCTTTCAACACCTTTATCATTTCTTCCTGCACCTCCCATCATAGTGGAACGAAAAAATATATTTTTTAAATTTTACATTTTAATTTATAATGTATTAAAATATAATATGATATACAGTGAATAGACTCTTTCTATTTTTTATTTTTGAGGTAGAATCTAAAATTTTGGGTTTAAGTTATATTCTTTTTTTTTTTATCTAAACAATTCTTCTTCATCATGTTTAAAGCAATACTTATCTTTTGAGTCCTAAATAAATAAATAAAATAAAACACGTTAATAGTGATAGAACATTAATTTATTTATGTTATTTTGTAAATTTTATGCCATAATCAAAATTCAAAATAGGAGGAAAATTGAGGTTGCACCCAAATCTCTCTATTTCCAATTTTCATTACATTTATCTGAAATCATTATTTATCATAATGGCCAAAAGAAAAAGATTCATAACTTTTTACAAGCTCCTTTTCAATTTTTCATTTTTTTTTGTTGGGAATCCATGTTCTTGTGTCCCCACTCGTTGACAACTACATCCTACGCAAAAGTAATCTTATTTACTTTTCCTAAATCGTAAAATGATCGTTTTTTATTCAAAATCTTAATAATTCATTTTCTAAATGCAGACATGGTTACCTTGAGAAGACAAAAGATGGAGAAATTCATTATCCATTTTTATGCTGTCCTTCCCAAAAATGACTGAAGCCCCTTGCTATTGATATATCTTCATTCTAAGTAATAATGATATTTAGGTATTTCGTTAAAGTTGAGTGTTTATGATTATGAACACCGTTAATTAAATTTTAAACGTAATCAAACAATATTTACCTGAGTGAATTTCCTTTTCCACTTGGTATTTTCTTTTTGCACTTTTATGAATATAAAAATTTTCATTTTATCTTTGAAAAATGATTTAGATTGGGCATTCTGTAATTTTTTTTAGTTAAATATATTTTTGGTCTCTTAACGTGAAAATTAGAAATGGTCATTCCTCGAAATTTTGGACTAATTTAGTCTCTCAACCTTACAAATGTGTGTATTTAGTCATTTTAACTAATTTTATTTAAGTTTATTTAACATTTCAAATGCATTTCATGATAGTATTTGAGTTATTTATATCGTTTAAATCATTTTTGCTTCAATGTTGATTGAGAAATACGTATAAAACGTCAAATAAACTTAATAAAGTATTGTTAAAATAACTAAATTTATCATGTTTTTAAAGATGAGAGACTAAATTAGTCTAAAGTTTTGAAGATAGACTAATTTTAATTTTAACAAAAAGTTAAT
>Ga0209389_1004707_pt1 | contig 11448 bp, 8 predicted proteins | sample CowpearedBW_FD_187526 | JGI IMG/M metagenome (GOLD analysis project Ga0209389, IMG submission 187526) | Root nodule microbial communities of legume samples collected from California, USA - Cow pea red BW (SPAdes) (version 2) | ecosystem: Host-associated > Plants > Roots > Nodule | place: USA... | reverse complement strand
GAATTGCCACGCCATGGAAAACCAGAAAATAAAATTTGGGAAGGTGATTAAACAGATGGAGGATAGTGGTCTTAGGTCAATTGCTTTTGCATATAAACAAACAGATGGAGAAGAACTTGAGCAAGAAGAACTGATCTTGTCAGGACTGATAGGCCTGAGAGAAACTAGTCAAGAATCCATAAAATCAGCTTTGGAAAATTTCAGAACTGCTGCAAATGTACAGATCAAACTGGTCTCGGAGGATGGCATCGAGAAATTGGAAGGAATTGCTCGTGAACTGGGACTAGAACATGGTGTTGTGCTAGAAGGTAAACAACTTCAGGATTTGAATGAGGAAGCTAGACTGGTCGAAGTGGATCGAGCCCATGTAATGGCAAAATTCCTTCCTGAGGACAAACTTCTCTTGATACAGTGCTTGCAAAAGAGAGGCATGGTGGTTGCATTCACTGGGACAAGGTTGATAACTAGTTTAACTTCAATTCTAAAAGTAGCTGATGTGGGGATAGTGCTTGATTCTTTGGATAGAGATAGTTGTGACATATCTATGAAATGCTTCAGTGCATTGGAACCTGTTGTGATAGCTGGCAGAAGTAAATACCACAATATTCAGAAGTTCATTCAACTTCAGTTGACATGTACCATATCAGGATTAGTCATAACCTTGATCACAACCTGTACTGGAGATTCCCCGCTTGCACCGTTCCAGTTGATTTGGGTGAATGTTTTTGTGTGCATTCTGGGTGGCCTAATGATGGTAATGAAGTTAACCAGCGAGGAAGAACTTGTTAAACAACCATCTGATGACAGGAACCAAAACATTATAGCCAAAGAAATCTGGAAAAGCATTGTGATTCAGGTACTATATCAGACTTGTGTATCAATGATACTTGAGTTTGGGGGACATGTTACTGACAGGGAGAAAAAAGTTCGGGAAACCATGATCTTTAACACCTTCTTGTTGTGCCAAATCGTCAATCTGCTCAACACCATGAAGTTGTTGAGAAAGGAAGTTCTTGTTCAGAGCTTGTATTTCTTGGGGGCCTTAGTTATCTGTTTTGCAATGCAAGTGGTGGTGATTGAGTATGCTAAAGGCCTATCAGATTGCATGCACCTGAATGCTACGAGATGGGGTATCTGTGTCATGATTGCTGCTCTTCCATGGGTTCTTGAGTGGAGCATGAAGAATATTCTTCCAGTTATTCTGAATTCCAGCACCAGTTATTCTTCAGAATCCAGTACTTCACCTTCTTTCTTTCTTTCTCCATCTTTTCCATTTCTGATGCTACTTTTGTTCCCAATAGGACTAATTTTTAGTCAAATGGGAATGAACATGACAATTCGTTAGTGGCAGGGATATCATCAACCTTACACGCCCACTGACTTTAGTCTGTGTATAGTATTGTTGCTGCATATATGTATGTCATCATTTTGTTTTGTACTCATCATAGATAAAGCCTCATTAATTCATCATGTCTTTCCCACTGTAAATCAATGTGAATTAAATCAATTACAGATTTATTCTATGTAGTTTCACTACAACTTCTTGTTTCTGTGTACATGTCTCCATATTGTCTCAACAGGTGCATGGTTTACCAGGTTTGCCTCAAAAAAAAGGGTCTATGAAGTTTCACTACAAAGTATTTTTCTTCTTTTGTGAACTCTTTAATGCGTCTGAAAGATATCGAAATTATTATTATATACAAGTTTAGAGCAAGAGAGGATAAAGGTAAATCTTCTAATACACTCAATAATTCTCGCGTTTAGGAGTTAAAGTGAAGAACAGTTTGAATATTTTTTGTTCTTTCAGCAGCTGGAATGATTTTTTATAAGACAAAATCATGATAAAGTTTAAAACTTTAAAACCGAGAATATCTTTGAGGTGCGGTTGTTGAATTTTTTTTAACTTTCAATATAATAAATTTCATGTATTTTTATATAATAAGTATTACTAACAATTTCGATTTCTTGTGGACCCTTTTTGTGTGGCTTACGTTAATCATTTTTGAGTTGTGCATATCGTCATCCACAATATCATAGCACTTCTACCATGGCCCCCATCACCCTTCGAATTTCATTCTCCACAACACACTCACAGAACCAAAGAAAGAAGAGACCTTTGACCACACAACACAGCCATGGCCACCACTGCTTTCCAGCAATCAGCATTCTCTAGTCAAACAGCTCTGAAACAGGTCAATGAGTTCGTCCGCAAAACCGGTGGCTCCGGCAAAGGTCGCACCAACATGCGCCGTACCGTCAAGAGTGCTCCTCCGAGCATTTGGTAAGTGCTCCAATTGAATCCATGAACCTTCTTGTTATACTACAAAATGTTAGTATTTGCCCGCTCAATTTCCTCCTTGTTCAGGCCTACTCTACACTCCTCGCGAACCTTCCCTCGGAATCGAAGACTCGTTGTCAAAGCCTCTTCTTCTTCTTCTTCTGCCGACGACATTTCTCGGAGCAGGAGACGCTTCCTCGCCGAAACCGCCGCAATCTCGGTTTCGCTTCCTCACTTTCCGGCGAGGGCCGAAGACACGCTCTCGGAGTGGGAGAGAGTGTACCTCCCTATCGACCCCGGCGTCGTGCTTCTCGACATCGCGTTTGTCCCCGACGACCCCAACCACGGTATCGTAAATTCGTAGTATCCTCTCGCTTCGCCTTAGATGCTGTTGTTTTGGTTTGAATTGGAGTTGAATGAACGAACGGTGTTCATGTTTTAGGTTTTCTTCTCGGGACGAGGCAAACAATTCTTGAGACGAAGGACGGAGGAAACACTTGGGCTCCGCGTTCGATTCCCTCTGCCGAAGATGAAGATTTCAACTATCGGTTTAATTCTATCAGTTTCAAGGGGAAGGAAGGGTGGATAGTTGGAAAACCTGCGATTCTGTTGTACACTGCTGATGCTGGAGAAAGCTGGGAGAGGATACCTCTCAGTGCTGAACTTCCAGGGGATATGGTTGATTATGGCTACCCTTATGATTTGTTATTCGTTCTATTACTAATATTTGTGTTCATTTCTATGTTGTGAAAATTGTGCTGAAATGTAATGGGATGTATTACAGGTGTACATAAAAGCGACTGGTGAGAAGAGTGCAGAGATGGTGACTGACGAAGGTGCAATATATGTCACTGCTAACAGGGGTTACAACTGGAGAGCTGCTGTTCAGGAAACTGTGTCAGCTACTCTTAACAGGTGAGTTTCCAATAATGCACAAGTGTATATCTATGCGTGGAACTGTCATCGATATGGTGTAGTGTAGTAATGCTATTCTTTCAGAATAGTAAGTGAAGATTAATAAAATTGAAATGTTTGATTTTTTCTATGTGTTTGTTTGTTGAAAAAGTTTGACATTCATTGGCTTTTGTATTATGTGAATGTTGAACATTTTCAGTTTTATACGTCAAGGCATTTATCTATCTGTGTTACTTCTTCTTCAGAACAGTTTCTAGTGGTATTAGTGGTGCAAGCTATTACACTGGGACTTTCAACACTGTTAATCGCTCTCCAGATGGAAGGTATGTTGCAGTCTCAAGTCGAGGCAACTTCTACTTAACCTGGGAGCCTGGTCAGGTGAGGATTTTACTTCAGGATGAATTTCTTTTTCTTTTTTTTACCTCTGTTGTGCCTGGAACTTGTGCTATGCCTTTCCTAGAATTTGAATTTTGAGAAAATGTTGGCCTGAAATGAAATTGTCAATATGAAAATTCTGAAGCAGCAGCCATAAGCTGGTCAGGTGGAAGAGATTACATCAGTTTATTTTTCTAATTAAAATATTTTCTTTGATGCTGGGTCGTCTTTGTTGTAGGGCCCAAAAAGTGATGTACAAAACTTGCCTATTGGATTTGTCCTAGAATTTCTTTTTTGTATATTCTTTATTTTGTTTTCATCCAGTTGTCCATATATAGAATATACCTCCAAGGAAAAAACAGACAAAATCAGAGGATTTTCTCTGTTTCTTTTTCACCAGCTTTTTTACTGTACAAAACTTTTCGTCCTTTCTCAATGCATAATGATTCTAAAGTGTATACTGATGCATTAGCTCTTCCACAGGATATATATCTCAGATGGTGGCTCGTATAGATTATTTCTTTTTTATTTAACCATGAGATATCACATTGGTTGGTGATTTGTCTTCTGCATAGTATTTGGTAATAATAACTGTTTTATTATATTTTATTTTCAGCCATTCTGGCAGCCACATAATAGAGCAGTTGCCCGAAGAATACAGAACATGGGATGGAGAGCTGACGGTGGTCTGTGGCTTCTTGTTCGTGGAGGTGGTCTTTATCTCAGCAAGGGCACCGGGGTAAGTTAGTTGTTTTTTCTCTTTTTTATATATCGATTAGTTATTAGTGAGATTGTTGAATCCACAATCCTCGCACCCACCCTCATTTTAAACTCTTCAAACGAACCTTATAGTTCCCAAATGTTAGTGGAGAGAGTTGAACCCACCGTTTCTCCTAGATTCTCTTCTAACTTTTACCACTAAGTCAATCTTATAGATCTGGACATTGGGGCAAGTAATTCTGAGAATGCATCCCACAGTATGAATGTGAGATAACAATCTTCCATTTCACTCCTTACCAATGGATAATCTTTTCAATAGTTTCTTAAGTCTTAAATTAGCTTTGAATTTTGTTACCTTCCTCACTCGAACATTAGTGCATGTCTAGAAATGGGTTGATTATGGAAAATATTTATTGCCCTGACACATAATAAATTTATCATATTTATCTGTGTCTCCAGTTCAACTAGCCCAAAATGTTTGAGTTGCACCTTGTTAAACTGGGGAGAAGTTGAAGAGTGTTACAAGAATGAAAGCCTTTTCTAAGAAAGCACTAAAGTCCTTGAAACGTTTTTGTTTTTGTTGTTATTGTACTAAATAGGATAGATATCTAAAGTGATGAATTAAAATCTCTTGATAAAAGATAGTTGGCTCTTGTTGCACTTTCTTCTTGCCGCTTCATTTCTTTTCAATTATGAGCAAATATATATTGTTGTTTCAGTTAACTGAAGAATTTGAGGAGGTTCCTGTTCAAAGCAGGGGTTTTGGCATTCTTGATGTTGGATATCGTTCAACGGTAAAGTGTTCCTTCACTCAAAGAATTGATTTCTTAAGCAAGCAATTCTTGCAGGTTCCAAAAGAAAGAAAGAACATTTGAAATATGAATGCTGCCTCTACAGTTCTTGCAATATTTTTTTCTTTTTAATTTTTAAACCAGATCAATGCGAAGTCATTCTTTTATGTGTATATATATATATATATATATATATATATATATAATTTGCTAAATTATTTATACAGGATGAAGCTTGGGCAGCAGGAGGAAGTGGTATTCTTTTGAGAACTACCAATGGTGGCAAGTCATGGATCCGTGACAAAGCTGCCGACAACATTGCTGCAAATTTATACTCAGTGAAGTGAGTCTAGCTATTACCAGCCTCAAATTTATAACTGAATAATGATATTTTAATCTATTTTTTTTATTTACTTTTAATTCATCATTTCACTTCAATCATTCTTAGATCATTACGTCGTACCATTAAAAAATAAAAGATCATCAAAATAGATAATTGGAGTGGTAAATTAAAATTAAGTCAAAATATCATTATGCTATGTCATTTTATCTATCTTTTAAAAGCTAAAAAATAAAATTTACCTGCCCAATCACACTGGGCTCCACATGTTACCTTACTTTATATTTATATTTGAGTACATCACACTCATTTCCCCTATCTTTCTTCAGATTTTGTCTACCCTCATGTTTGGAGAATTGAGAAAACTCCTTAATTGTTTTAACAACATCACACCAACACCCTTATAAATTTCACCAATTTCTCCTAATTGTTTGAAAAATGTTATGTTTGCCCTTATAAAGAGGTTGTTTTGTAAACTTAAAGAAAACAAATATATTATGTGCAATCTGAAAAAATATTAGGGGATGTCAATATAATTTACTTTGTATTTTTATTTGTCTTTATGATACTTTTCAATTTTATGATAGATGGAAATTTTCTAGGAAAGAGTATACGAGAGTTTTTGGAATTGGTTAGTGTTATTTTGAAGATTATAAAACCTGTGTGAGTAAAATCTTGTTGTATACTTGATGCAGGTTCATTGATGAGAAGAAGGGATTTGTATTGGGGAATGATGGAGTCTTGCTTCGCTTCCTTGGGTAGAGTCATTGTCTCGAAATCCCAATGGGATCACTAATTGAAAGCAAGAATTTTAAAAGAGTCGTTACTATATTTTATTCTAAAAAATCTACGGAAAATTAAGAAATATAATACAAAACCAAATTTTGAATTAGTAATCGATTATGTCTAAGGATGGTATTAACACCTACCACGTAATTAAATGTGTAAAAAGAGATGAAAATTTTCAAAATATTTAATTTTTTCAAATATTTTGAAAGAAGCATTACTGCTCATGATATAATAAACTTCCTGTCCAAATATTTTAAAGTAAGCATTACTACTCATAGGTAAATGTTTAATTGAAAATTTTATACAAATTAAAATTTGTACTCATTTATATACTTTATAAATTAATATATATTTAACCATTATGTTCTTCAAATCCTTATAAATATTCTTTGATAAAGAAAACAAAAGTATTAATGAAAATACAAAAAATGTCTAATGTTTACTTTTTAAAGTAAGAAGAAATCTTTAATAAATATACTTAAACTTTTTTAAATAATGGTTATGAATCTAGGTTGAGTTTAGGTTGTGTTAACTCTCTATTTTTAGGATAAGGATATTTTAACCAATTTTTTTTATCTAATTTTAACTTATTACTTCAATCATTATTAGATTATCTATTTTTTATTTATTTTAGTGATGTAATGTGATGATCTGATAATGATTAAAATGATGACTTAAAAATAGATCAAAAAAGTGAGTTAAAATATTATTATTTTAATTATTATTATTGTTTTTCGAAAAGCGTATCAATAACATTAAAGGAAAAAATAAATAACCTTTCTCTATTAATGATATTATCCTCAGTTGTTGTAATCTTACATCTCAACAAGTGATTCTGAAATCCTTTACTCTTTTTGGATTCCTAGAGATGCTAATCACTTTGTGAAAATGTTTGTTTTACTGGTATCAATGAAACTTCATTCATATTTATGTGAAAACTATCATATGGCAGTAATAAATAAACAAATCACCAACACATAGTCTAATAAAGATTGTAAAAGATAAATTAAAATTTCAAATGGTTACATATTATAAAATTCTACGATGGACATGTATTAGAGCTTGTAAAAGTCTTTTTCAAAGAACCAAAATTTTTAAAAATAGTAAATATTTTAAGTGATGCTTCCATTGCAATTTTGTAGATTTTAGTTTGTCTATCTTAAATTCATTTCCTTTACTGTATTTTAAATTTACTAAATTATTATTTAAAATTGGGATTATCATTGAAATAGTTGATAAAATATTTCATCACAACTTTATTTTTTAATGCTGATCTATACGATAACTTTTGCAAGGTTTTTTTTATTAAATTTGACATTTTAAGATTTTTTTTTTTCACTTCACCCAGTTTAAGATGAAATAATGAACTTTATGAAAAATGACGTGTTTAAAAAAATCGAGCTGTTTTGGTATTTTATCTGATGAGGAACACGAAAATAAAACTGGGCTTTGGGAAGCAAATTGAATGATGAAGAATTAAAAAGAAGAAATATAATGCGGAACTTAGAATGAGGGTCACCAAATTAAGATTGATATTAGTTATAATAAAAAACATCATTTAAATACTCATTATTTCTTAAGATTTTGATTTGTTAAAATAGGCATTTAAAAGCAATCTTATGCACTTAATGCATAGATTAGCAAATCCGATAATAAATAATTTAAAAAATGCATTACTTATTTTATAGAAAATGGCAATAATTTTGACATTTTTTTCTATTGATTATCTAAGTTGTTCATTTTAATCTTATTTAAAATTTGTATTGAAGGTTTAAACAGAAATTTTCAACAGTATTTGTGATGTTTTTAACCTTATTTGATGTGCTTTAATTGTTTTTTTCTAATTCTCATCTAATTACAACTTATTTTAGAATTTAGATTTACTATTGAGTATTTCGTGTTTTCCTTATAATATTTCTTCAAAATGCAATGTTATACATGTATGTTCATGTTATAAAATATATTAATAAAATATCTATATTAGTAATTTAGTACATTTTAAAAACAAACAATACAAAAAAAATAAGTTTAGAATCTAAACTCCTTCTTCAATTGAAAAATTATATTATGATTCTATTGTTTTACATTCATTTTTTATCTTTGATGTAATTTTGTGTAGATCATTGATTCTTCTAAAAGAAAAGATAATGATATATTAATCAATAATACACACTAAATTGCGTTAGAAATAAAAAATAGAAGTCAAAAAATGGAAGTTATGAAATCATTGTCCTTTTCAATTATAAATAGGATTAACCAAAAAACCTATAATATCATGAATTTCCAACTAAAACTTCAAGCATTTGTTCTCATTTCATACACGATTTACAACATTTACATATAAAACTAAATTCTCTATTTTCAAACAGTTTTCAATGATATTCATTTGTGATTTTTCCCACTCTTCTTTTTTAACTGTTTGCTTAAAGCTAACTTTTTTTTAGTTTTCAGACGAAGCAAAAGAGGTCAATATCTCTTCCAAAGTACCATGTTCTAATTCCCACATAAACCAAATTTGTAATGTAGCAGAATTGAGCTGCCACCTTGAGCTCTTCGTAGCCGAGTATTCTGTTTGTGGTTTCAGATTCTCAGTAATTTGTTTTCTTTGAAAAGAAAAGAAGAAGAAAAAGAATGTGATGGGTCATGGGTTCACACTGTAGAACGAACCCAACCCAACCCAAACTATCTGCAATTAAAAGATGATATTTTTAATTTTGATTTCTCAGACATTGGTGTGGACCCTTTTTCTGTGGCTTACATTAACCCTCTCGAAAACATCCAACGAAGAAGATCTTTGCTTCCACGTGGCAGAAGCAGAGACAGTTTAGCAGCACAAAATATCAGCATGAGAATCCACATCCATATCCAGAACCAATGAAGTGTTGCTGAGTTGTGCATATCCTCATCCACAATATCATGCCACTTCCACCATGGCCCCTCTCACCCTTCTATAAACAATTGCAGAACCCTTCTTCATTCTCCACAACACACTCACAAAACCAAAGAAAGAAGAGACCTTTGCCAACACAGCACAGCCATGGCCACCACTGCTTTCCAGCAATCAGCATTCGCTGGTCAAACTGCTCTCAAGCAGGTCAATGAGTTCGTCCGCAAGACCGGCGGCTCCGGCAAAGGTCGCACCAGCATGCGCCGCACCGTCAAGAGTGCTCCTCAGAGCATCTGGTAAGTGCTCCAATTTCATTCATCCATGCACCCTTCTTGTTATACTACAAAATGTTAGTATCTGGTATTACTAGTTATGATCGGTTTTAGTATAATAATACTAAAGTTACAAGCTTTCATGATTTTGGTGTTGTTTTGCCTCACTAGTTTACCCTATAAGGGTCTGCATTGAATGTCAAACTCTAATTGTGATAAAAGAACACAGCACAAGAGAATCTATAGAACTGGATTTGTATTTTGTATTGTACTGAACAACTAGGGTTAACTAGAAAACCAGTGATTATGCAAGCATTGTGAAGATAAACACTATGTTGGCTATCTGTTTGAGGAAATGACTGATTGATTTTGCATGGGGTGTGGTTGTGGAAAACAGGTATGGCCCTGACCGTCCCAAGTACTTGGGTCCATTCTCTGAGCAGATTCCATCATACCTGACTGGTGAATTCCCCGGTGACTACGGATGGGACACAGCTGGATTATCAGCTGACCCAGAAACCTTTGCCAGGAACCGTGAGTTGGAGGTGATTCACAGCAGATGGGCCATGCTTGGTGCTCTGGGATGCACCTTCCCTGAGATTCTTGAGAAGAACGGTGTGAAATTCGGTGAGGCAGTGTGGTTCAAGGCTGGTGCACAGATCTTCTCTGAGGGAGGACTTGACTATTTGGGGAACCCAAACCTAATCCATGCTCAGAGCATTCTTGCCATCTGGGCTGTGCAGGTTGTGCTTATGGGGTTTGTTGAAGGTTACAGAGTTGGAGGAGGACCTCTTGGTGAAGGGCTAGACCCTATCTACCCTGGTGGTGCCTTTGACCCTCTTGGTCTTGCTGATGACCCTGATGCATTCGCGGAGTTGAAGGTCAAGGAACTCAAGAATGGTCGCTTGGCTATGTTCTCCATGTTTGGTTTCTTTGTTCAGGCCATTGTCACTGGCAAGGGCCCTATTCAGAACCTTTACGACCATGTTGCTGACCCTGTTGCCAACAATGCTTGGGCTTATGCCACCAACTTTACCCCTGGACAATGAGCATGTCAACTTGTTGTGCCTTCTTAGATGCAATGCAATGCAATGCAAGCTTCTGCTCATGTTTGCAGTTTTTCCCTTGTGTTTAACTCAAATTTCGCTGATGTAACTACACAGTGTGTAGCAGAAGAATCTGTATGAGAACAGTTATATATTACAAATTTGGATCCCTGAAATATCAAACTCTTGACTAGTGTGTGTTAATTATATGGTTTTCTATTTTCCTCACAGCCTGAACTGAACATACTTTTCCTAAATGTTAATCGGTTCATACATTAAAACCATAACCATGTTCAAGGAATCTATCAGTGATGTACCAAGTACACCGTAGCATTCAAAGCTGAGATTAAAAACATAAAAGAATTTTAAGAATGAATCTTTTTGTTATCTAAATGCTGAAATATTATAGTCAGTGAAAGAGGATTGAAACTATGATTTCTAAATAAGAGAACAGCATACACTTTCTTACCACTTTCTTCGCTCATTTGGAAAGAATGCAAATAGCATAGAATTTAGATAGTTTTTTAGATCTGCCATTTCTTTGTGAGATCAAATCATGAGCAAGAGTACTTTATTTTTTACCAATTTCTTTCGTAATTCTTTTCTTCTTTATGATTGGTGCCAAAGAGGATGTAAAGCAACAAATTGATGCATGTTTGGATAAGCGATTTGTTAAAATTTAATCTTGGGAGTGATAACCATATATTGTTTATTTTGAAAGTACTTGGAGAATAATCCAAACACACCATTAAATTAAAATATAAAAAAAAGTAACCAGTAGTAAGGAATTTATATGTCATATAAGTAAAACTTAGTTCTTACTAGTAACTTTGTGTGAGTAAATATAGTATAATGAAGGAGTTTACTATGCAAGAGTCTTCTGAAAATAGTATGTGATAATGATTAAATGATTTAATTATTGAATAATATTAATTAAGTGATGATTGTGGTGTGAAAAGGTGTGATTATGTACAATTTTTATTTTATGAGTTGTATGATAATTCTAAATAATGCCAGTTTATTTGTTTGTGTTAT
>Ga0209389_1004703_pt1 | contig 11450 bp, 5 predicted proteins | sample CowpearedBW_FD_187526 | JGI IMG/M metagenome (GOLD analysis project Ga0209389, IMG submission 187526) | Root nodule microbial communities of legume samples collected from California, USA - Cow pea red BW (SPAdes) (version 2) | ecosystem: Host-associated > Plants > Roots > Nodule | place: USA... | reverse complement strand
AAACCTGGATTCATAAAAAAAAAAAAGAAGAAAAGAAAATGTGAGGCTGGAAAGCCTTTTTGAAATTAATTTCATAAGAGGATATCATGGTCAAAAAAATTGCTCTTGAGACTACAAAAATTTAAGAATTCAAATATTTGACTTCAAATATTGATTATATTATTTCAAACATATTTGAAGTTGGAACGATAACAGATAAAAATTTCTTTAATTTGTTTTAGAGATTGTTATAGTACTTTAATAATCTCACGTCATTTAAAAATTGAAATACATATTCATCTTTTAATCTATTAAAGCTTCTTTTTTAAAAATAAAATTGTAAAAGAATTTCAAATTAAAAAATAGATGATAATATTTTGAACGCAATGATTACTCTTATGTCAATTGTTGAGACCAAACCAACTAAGACTCTTCGTATTCAATAAAAGATAAATAAATTGAATAATATATATATAAATAAAGGATAAAAGATATTACTTTAAAATATCAAGTTAAAAGCGTATATTTTGATATCTATATAAATTTATTTAAACTCGTCAATATCAAATCTCTACAATATCTATTTTTAAAGTAACCCAAGAAAGTAAACATAGTTTTTATTTACACGTTTTCCCACACTTTTGTAATATGTTTGTAGTATAATAAACACTACATATTGACCTTTAGATGTAAAACCAATTTTCAAATATTTTTACATGTAAAACGAAAGGCACACTAAATTTTCTGGGTCATATCTCGTGGGAATGCACACAAAAATGGTGAAGAGGTCAATGCATGTTTTTGGCTTCAACTTTTCCATCACTCATATATCGTTGGGAAAACAAACTATTTTATTTATTTTATTGAGAACAAATGAGTTGCAGCCACCAAGCGATGACTTATCCAAGGCACCATTATCTTATGGCCATATATTTTGGAAGCTTTTGCCTAATCTCCCATAACTATTCCTTCTTCATGGAATGCATGCTTTAATTAAATACTATCTTTTAAATCTTTGTCCCCCTTCTTCCATTTCTTTATTATTGCCCTCACTTTCAAATTTGTTTGCGATTCTAGACAAAAGGGTTTTTTAATTGTTTAAATGAGGACGATGTGTGTGTCTTAAATTTTTAATCTAACCCTAAATAATTGAGTGTGTATTTCGTTCCATTCACATCAAACAATTTATGTAAATGGTAAACCTATTTTTAAATCAATACTTAAATTTAAAGCTTAAGTACTTTGTGCTCATGTATTGTATAAATAATCCATATAATAAGGAATTCCTTATTCTTTTTTTTTTCACTATGTAAATATACCGAATCCACATAATAATAGTATTATACGAATAATATTAGCTTTTATAGTCTAAGATATTTGAGAAACCCGTGATGTAAAAAAAACAATAATTTTAATTAAATAGATTTACATATACTTTGATTTAAATTATTTTAGTATATATAAAAGAATAAATGAAAATAGCGTGGGAAAAAACTGTGAAGTAAATGTGACTTTTAAAATATAGATTAGGTTTCAATGTGCATTAAATTAATTAGTATTTTTTGCATTTAAAAATACAAATCAATTCAGTTTTTTTTTTCTTTTAAAATTAGTCAACTATAATATTTTACACGTTTTTTTACTGAATTAGTTTAATTGTGAATACTCCACTGCTAGGTTAATTAATTTCATAAAACAATGAAAAGGATTTAGACAGGGACTCGCGTCACTTAAAAATTGTTGAGTTATTTTTTTGGAGACCCAATTTTAGTCTTACAAAAGGTCTAAACATTACATTTTCTTGGACAGATTTATTGAAACACTACAAAAGGTCTAAACAGGAAAGTCTTTGCTCTGAATTTAATGAATTTATTTTTATTTTATTATTTTAAATAAATTTAACTGAAAATGAGTATTTAAAAACATGTTTCTTTTAGTTATTGAATGCATAGAGTATTGTCATAATAGTTTTTGAAATAACGAAAACGTTAATTTTCTTAACAAAAATCTAAATATATCGGAAAAATACATAATTTATTATTATAGTTTCCAAATTTTCTAACTTATTATCATTATAGTCTATAACAAAACCAACAGTAAATGTTATGGTCACTAACAAATTTCAACCTTTTGGATTTATTTAACATTTTTCTAATCTAAGGGACTTCCGTGATATTGTCTTATAAATTCAAGGATTAAATCGAGATTACCTTTTGTAATAAAATATGAAATTAAAAAATAAAATAAAATAATATAATATTATGTTAATAATAATAATTAAATATATATTTATTAATTTAAAAAAATATTTTTCGTCTTAAAAAAACTAAATTATAAAGTATTTAGTTCCTAAATGTTATTAAAATCAATATAAAACATCATTATCAACCAACAACAAAAAACAAGAAGTATTTCTTACGTGACAAGTGAAGTTATATAGTAACTAAAATATAATCTTTATGTGTTGTTTATTTAAAAAATGTTTTACATTAACTATTATAAAAGACAAGGGCTACCTACTTTATAATTTAGTTTTTAAATAATTTTTTTTTTAATAATTTAAAGACAAAAAATATATTCAATAATAATAATATAGTAAAATCGTGATGAATAAGCTGAATGAAAAAGGTGCTTTAAGGTGCATGATTGGAAGAAAAAATTGTTACATAATATTAAACAATAGAAGTGGTGGATTGGTGGTGCAATCCTCTTACTAAATCTGGAGGAAGAAGGATTCAGGAGAACTCTACTTTACAAGGCTTCCTCATTTCCTTTGTGATTCATTTGTTATTGGACACATCCATGGTGATGGTGGGGTTAATAATGCCTGCACCAAGGAAATGATACAAAGGAAACTTCCAACATGTACTGTAAAAAAACTAAGTGGGCCAATCAAACACTACCTTTCCCACAAAACCATACACCAACTTCAATTCTCAATCTTCCCATCCCCACTTTTACCCTTCAAATATTCTTCATCTTAGCCTGTCACCATCAGTAGTACATGACCATTTCCCCTGTCTTGCTGTCATCAAACATAAAGTTGTTGCAACTACTTGTGCTTATTAGCTGTTTAATTTCTTCTAAACCATACTCTAATGGACTTTCCCCCCATAACTTACTTTCTTCACCTGTCCACCCACTAGTCCTACCACCATTGGAGCACACCAACTTTTGAGTATCTTCCACCTCACTAGATAGGTAACTGAGACCACCTATTTGGTCACCAAAACCTCCAACACCAACATATCCAAGTTCTGCTCCTTTCACATGATTCATCTGATTATTGTTGTTGTTGTTGCAGCTTCCATCTGAAGAAGAGCTGCAACTTGTTTCACCCCCCAACATAAACCCACAATTAACTTGGTAAAGGTTCTCAAAAGTAGAACAAGAGTTTCCACTCAGAAGACTTTCATATGAAATGGTCTCAGAGCCTGTGAAAGCCACATGGGGTTGATGGTTTGAGCTGTGATTGCTTTTTAGTGATAATGAAGATGAGGAGGAGGATGATGAGGGTGTTGAGTTTTGAAGCATGGATGAAAGGGTGGTAACTTGGTGAGGCTTTTTCAGTGCTGAAGGGTTCATTATTCCCATCATTTTTTTCTTAAGCTTGGTGTTCCAGTAGTTCTTGATATCATTGTCAGTTCTGCCTGGCAACTGAGATGCTATTATGGACCACCTGCACTTGTCACAATGAGTCCCCAAAAAAGAAACATGTAGCAGATCTAAAAGTACATGTAATCAATATCATGTCTACTTTGACAATTTAATTCCCAAGATGTGAAACCAAACTCTGATACATGATCTTTCATCATCTAGTCTATCAAGTATATCCAAGGTAGGTAAGAAAAGCACTTGAAATTAAGTGAAAGAAAAAGAATACCTGCTTCCAATGCTACCAAAGAGAGTACAGATTATTCTATCTTCATCTTCAGAAAACTCCCCATGCTTAAGGTTTGGCCTCAGATAATTAAGCCATCTGAGTCTGCAACTTTTCCCACATCTTTTCAAACCTGTTTGAGACAAATTATCAAACACCATCAGGAACACATGATAGAAGAAAAAAAATTGAACTTGGAAGAACCCTGTATGTCAACATATATTATAATTAATCACTCCAATCAAAGGTTTAAACTGTGATCACACTTGGGATTTCAATGTGTTCTTTGATATTACTGACAATCATGGACAAATGTGAGCAACAGACACTGCAAAAACCTTAATGTTTGGTCGGAATACCAGACCATTTTGAAACCTTAGGCCTAACCTCTGCAAACTTCATAGTTTACAAACTAAAACAATAAACTTGAGAATAAGGGGGGAAAGGGTTGAAATTGGAAAAAAATCTTACCAGCTTTATGTGGGAGGGAAATCCAGTTTCCACCTGTACCATGCTTCTCTATGAACTCTCTAAGCTTTTCATCTTCTTCAGGACTCCATGGCCCTTTCTTTACATTGGCCTTGTCACAACAAGGAGCTCTTCCCATCTCTCTCTCTTTTTCTCTCCTCACACTGACACACTTAGGAGGGTGGATTGAACACAAATTTGTTCGAGAAGAAATTTATACAGCTTGAGTCAACGGAGGAACAGGGTTGATTGATCAAATTTTCACCACTATCAAACTTCAAAACTCGTTTATAATTGAGTGACAGAAGTTTCCATCACTATATATTGGACCCTCTTGCAAAGTTTAAATTGGTCACTGCTATCACAATTTTGTATATAAAGTAGAAAGTCTGCTCCCCGAGTTGTGTATATAATAATTCATGGAAATGAATTATATATTGATGGTCTGCTACGTATTTTCAAGAGATGGGCCAAGCCTTCCAAAACAAATGTCAACTTGGAAGTCCAATTATAAGCTCTTTCTTCTTATCACCTCATGCTGCTTCCAACTCAAAGTATAACCATGTTTTTAATCAAGCCTTGGTTTGATAAAGTTTATGGTATAATTTCTTCAATTAATTTTAAAAAAAAAACCTAAGAGTTATAAATAAATCATGCTTTTATAAACTTACTCAAATAAATGTTTTAAGGTTTCATAATAAAATAAGTTTAAACAAACTTAATGATAAAAGAGTAAATTGCAATTTGCTCCCTCTTGAAATATACTTAAATTAAATTTACTTCTCTTCTGGTTTTAAAATATGCATTTTATTCTTCTAGATGAATGGACATTATATTTGAGTTTGCTTTATTATTTTTCTACACAAATGAGCTTTTAAGAGATTTTCTTCACTTTGCATCTTATCGTTGACATAACTGACAACTAATTTTTAATATTTAGTATGTACATTGTGATTTTAAAAGATAAAATAAATATATTAGATAAAGTTTTAAAGTCAACATAAGAGGTATTTTGAATTTTATTCCAACGTCTAAAATATTAAAATCAAATATACCATTTTTAAAAACTAGTTGTCTTCAAAAGTTGTAGAAAAGACAAAAACATAGTTAGGAAACACATCTATATCCACCAATTTTCAGGGAATTATTTATATTAAAATAAAAAATATAAATTTATAATGACATAAGAATATATAAGTTTTAAAATAGCTGTTTACCAATTTTTTATAAACATATCTTTTACGATTATTAATTTTGACACAGTTAAAATTGAACATAACTTACTATGAACTCAAGTCACCAGGTTGAACTCATGTTGAATTATATCGCCTCATTAACTCATAATAAAAAAAATAAAAAATAAAAAACACCTTAACCTAGCCAAATAACAAATCCACACAATTAAAAAAAATGGGTGGGAGAATATATGATATCCATGAGTTTCAGATTTCTTCTTCAATTCTCTTTATCCCTTTTACTTTTCTTTTACTAAAAATTAAAATATCTCAATTCACAAGTTTTTGTTCTCCTATACTCTAGGCTTTTCTATTTTCCTCCACCAGGCATTGCACATTCTAACTCCAATTGTCTTACACTCCATTGTTAGCAATGTTGTAACGTCCCAATTTAGTAGAATAATTCTAATCTATAGAACGCCTCATGTTTATAGTATAAAATAGAGCACTGACATAAAGTATATTAGAATTAACCTTTTACAGTTATCCCAAATTATACTGGAATGGAAGCCCAAAGACACAACACAATGCCATGAAAAGAATCTAAACACAGATTAGATTAAACTGGAAATTTGCTCAAAGAGCAAGAAACTACAAAATAACAGTACACAAGAAGAAATGCTCAACAATGAGCAATAAAGGATCTAGGAAGCCTAACTACATCGCAACCTCCCCGCCAACATCACGATCACCAAGAGTCTCCACATATGCTCACACCAAGGATTTGGTGATCATCGTAAAAGAAAAAAGCCAAAGAAGAGAACAGACACAAAGAGAAAGGGTAAGCTAGAGTAAAAGCAGTAAGCACCCAAAACATGTGAAAGCAAACAATTAAAGGACTCTCTAACTCAACATCTGCATCATACTCTTGATACGAAATTCTAAAGGAAGTATGCACCTGTACTGGTTTCTAAACTCTGCAGAGTCTAGACGCAAGGGGTTATCACCCAACCACACACAGGGTTAATCCTCTAATGTCTTAGGCCTAATATGTCTCAAGACTAGGACCTCCTACCATCTGCCATCTCACCACATAAATCATTCTGCTCTATGTGAGCGTGAACGATTATCAGAGTTCAGGATACCTTCCTTTATCTAGACATCTCCTATATCAAGGTATACACTAACCACCATCACCAAGATTTTCCCTTGAAACTCTTTTACCAACAATTTTCACATATCTCAATCATTCAAGTCTCATGCCAATCCATCACCAACCAAACAAGTCATGTTTTCCATTTCATACTCAACATAACAAGATTTCATTTAATCTCATACTTTATAAATGCATACCATGACATACATATATCATAAAATAGTATTCATCCCAAATAAATGAGTGTCAACATTTAAGTACCTGCAATTCCATACAATCAAGCACAACACACAACCATAATTCTTACACCAAAATTCCCAAGAAAATTTATTATCACAAAACCAAAATCACTGCAGTAATGTTTGACACATTTTTCAAGCTACAGACATCTAATCAACGATCCAATTAGTAAAACCATAAAATAGCATGTTATGAAACACATGTCCAAATTTGAGCTCAATCCAACGGTTAATGAATCGGGAAAATCAATTTTACTAAAACTGCGCATATCAGAAAAATACATAGTCGGCCAGCGACCAAGGCACTCGCCCAGTGACCACTCGAAACTTCCAGAATACGAATAATAACGTCAAATATCACAGTTTCATGAATATTAGGACCCCTAACTTGGAAATACACAAAAAACTAACGTTTTTCCCAATCTTGTCTCATATTCCACAAAACACTAATTACATAAAATAGAAATAACATGAAACCCTAGCTTCCCTTACCTTAATGAGACTTAGCTAAACGAAACTGAACTTTAAGGAAGAGCACCATAGCTCCAGGAACAAATTAAGGAGCTGAAATATATCGACACCTGAATCAAAATAGAGTTACAAGAATGAACCCTAAGCAGGACCACCACCACACAATTGGAAGAAGGAAGGTTGAGATCTACTTACATGGAGATATGAGCTCGGGCAGCTTCGGACAAGGACGATTCACTAGCTACGAGAGGCAAAAGCTGATGCCCTAATAGAGCTCTTACAACACTACAAGGGAGGGGGAGAAATTGTTCTCTATAAAAAGTGGTAGAATGAAGAGTAAGGGAGTGTGAGAGGGTCTTGGGGGTTCCAAAATGGGTTGAACTTGGGCTCTTGAAAAGCTAGGCCCAATCCTTCCTTAGGACAGAATGTAAAATAGAAAAAAAGGGGTCTCACAAATGTCGAACACTACTAATTCAACACTATTACAAAAGTACAACAAAAGATGCAGAGTGTAATAGAACCATAACAAACTCTATATTATTTTATTATCAATTACAAATGAAAGCCACTCCTCATTATATAAAGAAGTAGGAATGTGTACTGAAAGTAAAGGAAATATACTGAAAGCATAGCAAGTGTAAACAACGTGATGTAAAATACTGAAAATTGTCCTAACTTATTCCAGTTGTCTTATACACTAATATCCCCCATAAACTCAATGAGGTGGAGAAATACAAGAAAAATCCACTACATTGAGTTTGGAGCATAGGAACAAGAACTGATAACCGATTAAAAGAAAGGGGTTTTGTGAGCGCATCAGTCCATTGATTTGCTATAGGGATATGATGCACATGAATCTGCTGAGATAAAACCTTTTCACTAATACAAAAAAGGTCAATTTCCATAGACTTTGTTCGAGAGTGAAGAATAGGGTTGTGAGTGACAGGTACAACACTTTGATTGTCACATTACAAAGTTGGAATGGAAGTAGAAACTGAGAGTTCTATAAGCAAAATTTTAATCCAAGTAAGTTATGCAGCAACACTGGCCAAACACCAGAATTCAACTTTTATAGAGGATCGTGCTACCACCAATTGTTTCTTTGACCACCAAGATCCCAAGTTGGGACCAAAATAAATGGCAACACCATATGTGGAATGTCTATCATCTATATTAGAGGCCCAATCAGAATCACACAGAGCCTTGATGAAGAAGGATTGAGAAGAAGAGGTAGCCTGAAAATGCAACCCATATGCAGAAAGCCTTTTAAATAAAGTAGAATACGTTTCACAACGACCCAATGAGAAAACTTGCTCTAAATACCAAATGATATGATCCAAACTAGAAAGATGTAATCTTTCCTAAATATGAATATATTTTGTAAAGAAACAATCAAGAATAAAGAACACGAAATAAGACAGAGATGGAATGCGCTACAATCTAGTAGATTGATAAGCAAGGAAGATTCAACACAAAGAGGTCCTTTTTTGATAAGAACCCAGTCAAAAACATAGACGCCACAATCAAAGATAGATAAGTCTAGACGCCACAATCCAATCCGTGATTGATAAGTCAAGATGCCACAATCGAGATTGATAAGTCTAAGGTAGATTAACCATAAAGATCCTTGTCTTTAATAAGAACCAAATAATATAGATGCCACAATCAACAAGATTGATAAGTCAAGGAAGTTTGCCACCAAAATCCCTGCCTTTGATAAAAACCTGATGCCTAAGCTAAGAAGAAAGAAAATATACTCTTTAACAAAATAAAATTCATTATATGACTGAAAAGTGATTACTTTTGTTGTAGGCCTATGTATTTATAGGCCTTAAATTAAAAATAGAAAAACTGAATTTTGAAACGGACTTGTGGTCCATCGCCCAATGTCTTGGACGCCTAGCAACCAATGACATGCTCTCTCCCAACGACTAGTGACATGTTAGCCCAACGACTAGGGATGTTAATGGGGCGAGTAGGGCACGGTAGTAGCTCCCCCATATCCCGTTGGATAAATATTCACCCAGTAGTCGTCTCTATATCAATGTGGGTATCTGTTATGTGGGTACCCACATTTGTTTTTAATCTCCACAGATATTCATGGGTACTCGCGGGTATTTATAAAAAAATTAATATTTAGCAACATAGGTTAACCATAAATTCAAAAAAAAATGTAATCCATAACATTCATAAATTTCAAATAAATCCAAAATAACTCATTTAAATAGCGTTTAAATGAGCATTTACAAAAAAAAAATTGTATTTATAACCAATTAATAAAAAATAACTCATTTAAAATCAATATGTTAATATTTTTTAAATATTTTTTTTAATTTAAATTAAACTATAATGGATACAAGTATCCACGAGTACGAATACTATGATACTTGTACCTGTCTCGTTAACATGTGGGTATAAACAATACTTGTACCCGTTATCCATATGTATCCATTTTCAATATCTATTTCCTACCCGTTGCGGGTTTTATCAATGGGTACATATGTGTATGAATTTTGTTGAGATTCCTACTAGTGACTAGTGACATGTTAGCCCAATTAGTCCTTAAGTAAACTATAAGATATGATCTTCACGTTCTTTTAATGTTAAAAACTACTCCTCAAGTTCTTCTTGTATATGTTTAGGAGATAATGTTCTATCACAATTATTGATCAATTTCGTGCAATACAAATCCCACAAAATACAAGTAACCATACTAAAACTACATTATGAAAAATTTGGTCAACATTAATTAAGCAAATTCACATCATTGATTAATAGATCATTTCAAAATTGATACTAACCTAAAATCCCTCATATCAAATACAACTTCTTTGAGTGAGGCTTACTCATAATATTATCCATCACACCAATAACATCTTAAAGCCATCACATATGCATTAATTTATTACAAATATGTCAAAAAGTCCAAAATTAATTATCAAATAACGTTATTTGTACCTACCAACCAAAAGGTCAGGAAGGTAATTGTCCTCAATTATATCCTTAATAATGTTAAACTTGAAAGCTTTCAGTGGAATACTTGGAATTAATTGCTCTTTTATGGTTGTTGCTCCTGTAGGCAATAACTTAAAAGGGTGATCGCATACTTGATATTGTCCTTGGTTGGTTAAAATTTTGAAATTATGCATTATATAACTCTTCCCCTCAACCAACTTATCTTCCTACAAACCCAAATATTCCTTTTTAACCTTTATAGGAATTACATTACCTTGACCATGAAAGAAATACAATTCATCAAAAAATAAATTCCATCAAAGAATAAATTTAATAAAAAGATTAAACAACACATTTCATTTACATTTTCATTTATCAAAATCATCTCCAGATGTGTATTAAAATTACAGTTCTGAACAAACCACAAGTCTCTTATTCTAACAGCTAACTTGAGCGTCTCTTTCTTTTATCAATGTCGCTAATCAAATTCAACTTCTTGACCATTGTAACCAATATCTTAAAGTGATACAAAAACATTATAAAATATGACTTTTAAAAACATAAAAAAAGAAAAATAGAAATGTAGAAATGTAGAAGGACAGCTTCACAAGATGAAGAATATATAAAAATGTAGCCTGCAAATAGAAAAATCGAAACTTCATTATACCTCACTAGAAAAAAATACACTACCACTATCGAAAAGTACTATAAAAACATTACAAAGAAGAGTGATCAAAAGTTTATTATACCTCTCCAAAAAGAAACACACCACCACTATTTGAAAGTAATACAAAAACAATACAAAATAAGATCGTTAGAATTATAAAAGAAATTAAAAAGAAAAGATAGCCCATAATAACATATAGAAGAACAAAAAAAAATAAATACATGGAAGGAAAGGTTAGAAAGATCAATAATATTACATACAACCTTAGAAAATCTATCCTGAAAATAGAAAATGGGACATTCATTACAGCTTAGGATAAATAATGCAAAAAGAAACTCACCCACACGATAAAACGTTCATATTTAAAACAACACTAAAAAGCAAATAGAAAAAAAAAAGATACTACATTGCAAAAAGATAAATAAAAACTTCATAAGAGGTTTTAAAGAAACGAAAAAAG